>Ga0208450_1001611_pt1 | contig 10261 bp, 10 predicted proteins | sample MalvireepMed_908_FD_184249 | JGI IMG/M metagenome (GOLD analysis project Ga0208450, IMG submission 184249) | Marine viral communities from the Global Malaspina Expedition - Malaspina viral metaG DeepMed_908 (SPAdes) (version 2) | ecosystem: Environmental > Aquatic > Marine > Oceanic | place... | reverse complement strand
GCGATCGAACAGGCGACCGCAGGCGACCGTGAGGAGCGCGTTTTCCTGCGTGCCGACAAGGCGATCACCTATGACGAGATCATGCAGGCCATGAACGCCCTGCGGGCTGCGGGCTACGTCCATGTCGCCCTGATCGGCGCGGAAGCCGCCGGAGCGGCGCAGTGATCGATATCGGGGCAGGCCGCAGCCACTGGATGCTGGGAGGCGGTTTCGCGGTCGCCGGCCATGCAGCCGTGCTGGCGGGCGTGCTCCTGGTCAACACTGGGCCGGTGGAACCCCCGGTCGAGGATCCGGTGGTGCTGGTCGAGCTGCCACCGCAGGCGGCCCCAGCGCCTGCGCCGGCCGTTGTGCAGCCGGTCCAGCAGCAGGCCGACTACGTCCCGCCGCAAATTTTGCCGCCGCGCGTCGAAGCGCCGCGCGTGAATGCACCTTTGCCGCGCGAATTCGTCGCTACGCCCCCGCCCCCGCCGCCGCGCGCTGCCCTGGCGATCGCACCGGCGGGCAGCGGCACCGGAACCGCGGCTACCCCCGGCGACGATCCGAAGGCGAAGCGCGAGGAAGCCGACTATTATTCGCTGCTCAGCGCGCATCTCAACCGCAAGAAGCGGTACCCCAGCGAAGCCAAGAAGGCCCGCCAGCAGGGCGTCGTAACCGTTCGCTTCACCGTCCATGCGGATGGCCGGATCAGCGGCAGTTCGATCCGCACATCGAGCGGCCACGACCTGCTCGACCAGGCCACGCTCGACCTGATGGAGCGCGTCGCCCCGCTGCCCAGATTCCCGCGATCGATGACGCGCGACCGCGTCACGATCTCGCTTCCCATCGACTATTCACTACGCACGAAATGAGAGAAAGGTTTTACCATGAGGGATCGTAACCGGGGCGTGATCCGCCCGCTCAGCCTGCGCGGTGCCGGACGGGGCACTGCTGCGGCGATGGGCCTGTCGGCCGCGTTGATTGCCGGCGGTGCACAGGCGCAGGATGCCAATGGCGAAGACGAAGTCGTCCTCGACACGCTGCAGATCGAAGACGCCACCGCCGACGTTAACCCCAACGCCCAGCCGGGCGTACCCTACAAGGCGCGCACTTCGGGTGATCTGCGCCGCGTGAAGCCGCTCTCGGAAACCCCGCAGACGATCCAGGTGCTGACCGAACAGCAGCTCGAGGAACAGGGCGCAACCGACCTGCGCGACGTGCTCGACAATGTCCCCGGCGTGACCATCGGTACGGGCGAGAACGGCAACGCCTTCGGCGACCGTTACATCATCCGCGGCCACGAGGCCCGCAGTGACGTCTTCGTCGACGGCCTGCGCGATCCGGGCATGACCACGCGCGAGACTTTCGCAGTCGACCAGATCGAAATCACCAAGGGGCCGAGCTCGAGCTTCGCGGGTCGCGGTTCGACCGGCGGCGCAGTCAACTCGATCACCAAGAAGGCCAGCACCGATTACCAGTTTACGCGGGTGGACGCGGGCATCGGTACCGATGACTATTACCGCGTCACGCTCGACGCCAATGTGCCGCTGACCGATACGCTCGCGCTGCGTGCCAACCTGCTCTACGGTTACGAGGAAGTGCCCAACCGCAACTTCTCCGACCGCGAGCGCTACGGCGCCGCTGTGTCGGCCGCCTTCAAGCCCAGCGAAGTGTTCGAACTGGTGCTCGACTACTATCACCTGACGGCGAACGATACGCCCGATCTCGGCGGCTACGTTCCCCGGCCGACCGGTACCGGCCCGGACGATGTAACGATTTACGAACCGTGGGACGACGTGCCCAATTACACGCAGAACGGCGACTTCCTGGATTCGGATGTCGATACGGTCACCGGCCGCATGTACATCACGCCGTTCGATGGATTCACGATCGTCAATTCGACCCGCTACGGCGAAACCAGCAATGGCTATGTCCTTACCGGTCTTCGCGGCGGTGCCTACGATCCGGCGACGGACACCTACGCCCCGGTCACGCTCAGCACGCACCAGGGCAATCAGGAAGTCGAATATTTCGTCAACCAGTTCAATGTGCTGGGTGAATTCGCCACCGGCGCCGTGCTGCACAATCTGATCGTGGGCGCCGAATATTCGAACCTCCAGGTCGCCAATGGCACTTACGACCTGACCGCGAACGGCGCGACCAATTGCGTCACTGCCGGGCGCGGCGGACTAAGCCCGAATTACTGCATCACCGATGAGAACCGCAATGTGATCTTCGGCGAGAACGAGATCCACAACATCGTGCAGCGCACGATCGCGGATGGTAGTGTCGACAGCGATTGGCAGGTCGAGACGCTGTCGGTCTATGCGATGGACACGGTGGACTTCACCGACTGGCTGTCGGTCCATGGTGGGATCCGCATGGATGCCTTCAGCTACAGCAACGTGGTGACCAGCCGCGGCACGGTCGCGCCCTACACCTACAGCGATACGCTGTGGAACGGCCATGCCGGGATCGGGGTGAAGCCGCTTGAAGAAGTGTATGTCTACTTCAACTACGGCACGGCCAAGAACATCAACGGCGGCGAATCCGATCTTGGCGGCAATTGCGGCTACGGCGGCATCTGTGTCGACGACGGTACTGGCATCGGCGATGGCAGCCCGGAAAGCAGCGAGAGCTTCGAACTCGGCGTCAAGGCCGACCTGTTCGACGATCGCGTCCTCCTGACTGCCGCGGCGTTCCAGATCACCAAGGGCGACGTGTTCGAATCTGCCGGCGACGGTTACAGCGCCGGTGGCTCGCTCAACACCGGCGAGAACCGTGTACGCGGTCTCGAATTCGGGCTGGTCGGCAACATCACCCCGCAGCTGCTCGCGCAGGCGGCGCTGACCGTGATGGATTCGGAAATCACCGACTCGAACGACCCCGACAAGATCGGCCGCCGGCTGAGCAATTTCGCCAACACGCAGTTCAGCGGCCAGCTGCGCTACCAGGTCACCGATGCGATCGCCTTCGGCGGCACCGCGACCTACAAGAGCGCACAGTACACCGGCCAGCCGGACGATGCGGCGAGCTACGACAGCAATCTGGACATTTTCACCTACCGCGTGCCGGATTACTGGACCTTCGACGCCTTCGCGAGCGTGGATTTCAACCAGAATTTCGGTGCCCGCGTAAACGTGACCAACATCGGCAACGAGGATTATTACGTCTCGGGCTATCGCTCGGGCCACTTCCTCTACAAGGGTGACGAACGCCGGGCGACGCTGACGCTCACCGGCAAGTTCTGATACGGCAGGGCGCGGGCTTCGGCTCGCGCCCTTCCACTCTTGCGACAAGACGACACTACCATGCTGACCATCATCGAGAACCTGCTCAACGATGAAGAGGTGCGCCGCTTTCGCGAGCGCTTGCATGCTGCCGACTGGCAGGACGGGGCGGGAACCGCCGGTACCCGCTCGATTGCTGTGAAGCAGAACCTCCAACTCCCCCGGCAAGATGCCTTGGCGCAGGAACTGGGCAATGCGATCCTGCGGCAGCTCGGCCAGCATCCGGAGTTCGTGTCTGCATCGCTGGCGGAGAAGATCTGGCCGCCGGTGTTCAATCTCTACCAGGACGGCGGACATTACGGCACGCATTCCGATGCGGCGCTGATGCGGCTGCCTGAAGCGGACCTGACCATTCGCAGCGACCTTTCGGCCACGCTGTTCCTGTCCGACCCGGACAGCTACGACGGCGGCGAGCTGATCGTCGAGGAGCAGTTCGGCGCGCAGGCGGTCAAGCTGGCGGCGGGCGACATGGTCCTCTACCCTTCGTCGAGCCTGCATCAGGTGGCGCCGGTGACGCGCGGGCAGCGGATCTGTGCGATAACCTGGATCCAGAGCGCGGTCGCGGATACGCCGGCGCGCGCGCTGCTGTATGATCTCGATCAGTCGATCAGGGGGCTGACGCCCGAGCGGCCGAAAGACGATCCCGAGATCAACCGGCTGATCCACGTCTATCACAATCTGCTGCGGCGCTGGGCCCAGGTGTGATCGGCACGCGGCGGGCATTGCTGTGGGTGGCGCTGGCCATCCCGGCGGCGCTGATGATTCAGCGCTTTGTTAGTGGCGAGGCGCTGGCGATGGACCTCTACCACCCCAGCGGCGAGATGGCAGTGCGGCTAATGATCCTTGCGCTGCTGCCCGGTCCGCTGGCGGATGCGCTGGGGCACAGCCGCTTCCTGCGCGGCTGGCTGGCGATCCGCCGCAATTTCGGCGTGGCCGCATTCCTTTACGCGCTGCTGCACCTCGTATTCTATGTGCTCGACATGCGGATGATCGCCGCGATGCTCGATGAAGTGGTTATGCCCGGCATCTGGACCGGATGGCTCGCCCTCGTCTTGTTGCTGGTTCCGGCGGCGATCAGTTCCGACCGGGCCATGCGCTGGCTGGGCCGCCGCTGGAAAAGCTGGCAGCGACTGGTGTACCCGGCATTCCTGCTGGCGCTGATCCACTGGCTGCTGCTCGATTGGCAGTGGGGGCCAGCACTCGTTCACTTAGCGCCGCTAGTGCTCGCCTGGACCTTACGTTTCGCGCTGCGGCGCCGGAAATCGCTATCGAGGAGTATCGCATGACCTTTCGCCAAAACGCCAAACGCTCTGTCCTTGCCGCCGCCGCAATCGCAGCACTCGGCCTTGCAGTGCCTGCGCAGGCCGATGGCGACGTGACCTGCAATGCCGGCCCGCAGAAGGCTTGGCAGAAGATGTCCAAGCTCAAGAAGAAAGCCTGGCTGGAAGAGTGGGAACTGCTCAAGATGCAGGTCGAGGGCGACTGTTACGAAGTCTATGCGCGGACGAAGGAAGGACAGTCGATCGAGGCTTTCTTCCATCCCGTCACGCTGAAGAAGCTGGTAGTCTTCCGCCGCGGACAGGAAATCTACCGCGCCGACGGTTTTACCGGATAGCGCCCGTTTGCGCTGTTGCGGCGCATTCTCGGCTCAGGGTCAGTCCCGGTCCCCGGCGATCACCCGCGCGGCAATTTCACCGATCCCGTCGAATACCGCGATGGCGTGCTGGCCAGCGGCTATTTCGTGCACGCCGGTTATTGCGCCGCTCGAAATCCACCAACCCGCCTGCGGATCGATGCCGCGCTCCACCAGATTGCGCAGAAGGAAGGCCGCCGCGCCGAATGGCCCGTCGAGCATCGTCGCAGTCGTCGCACGGCCCTTTTCCTCGCCGTCGATCGCAAGCGTGACCCCGACCTCATCGAGCCGCGACCAGTCTGCCCGATCGACCAGGCGCCCCAGCAGCAGGCCCGCGTTATTGCCATGGTCGGACACGGTCACGCAGGGGCCGTCGCGATTGATTGCCGCATAGGGCGAAGATGCCACCTCGAGCCCGATGCGGACCTCGTCGACCCAGTCCATGGCCTGTTCGGGGGAGGTGGGCGGCGCGGCCTCGCGCGGGGCGAGCCGCAGCATGAATTCGGCCTCCATGGCAGCGAAGCCGCCGCTGAAGATCGGAAATTCGGCCAGGCCTTCGGCTTCCGATTTGATCGTGTCGGCGAAAGCGGGCCCGATCAGGCGATTGGCTCCCAGTTTATCCCTGGCGGGGGGATTGATCTTGCCCACCTTCCAGCCGCCGATCGGGCGATCCCACTGTTCGAGGGCGGCATCCTGGATGGCATAGGCCCCGGCAAGATCGGTCGGCCGGCGCCCGGGATATTCGGCCAGGGTCTTCCAGTTGCGGCGGGCATCGACAAAGGCGCGTGCAATGTCGCCGGCTGCGGAATTCATGGGGGCCCCTCTCGAAATATCCCACTTGCAGGGTGTCTTTGACGAAAAAGGAAACCGGTGTCAAAACGTATTTCGCCATCGCCCTGCGGATAGCGTTCAGCTGCGCCCTCCCATTTTTCGAGGCGGCGGCTATGAAGATGGCGCACAGCAAAAGGTTGCGACGAATGGCAAAGTCCGGTCCGGCACCTACGATCAACGACGTAGCGCGGGTTGCGGGCGTCTCGAAGAAAACCGTCAGCCGGGTGATCAACCGGTCCCCTCTGCTCAAGCAGGCCACGCGCGAAAAGGTCGAGAAGGTCATTGCCGAGCTCGGCTACACGCCGAACCCGCAAGCGCGGGCCCTGGCGCTGCGGCGCAACTTCCTGCTCGGGCTGCTGCACGACAATCCCAATGCGCAGACCGTGCTCAATTTCCAGGAAGGGGTGCTCGACGCCATCCGCGACACCGAATTCGCACTGGTGGTGCGGCCGGTCGATCGCCATTCGCCTGCCATGCTCGACGACATCCGCAACTTTCTCGAGCAGCAGCGGCTCTACGGCGTGCTGATCCTGCCGCCGATTTCCGAGAATGACGAACTGGCCGCGCTGTGTCGCGAGATGGGTTGCGGCTATGTTCGCATGGGATCTGCAGCGCTCGACGAGGCGGAGCAACTGGTCCAGTCGAACGATCGCGAAATGGTCGAAGGGGTGGTCGATTACCTGGTCGAGCTCGGGCATACGCGGATCGGGTTGATCGAAGGGCCGCAGGGTTTCCGGTCTGCCTTCGAACGGCGCGAGGGTTTCCTTACCGCCATGACGCGGCACGGGCTGGAAATGCCCGACGACGCGCTGGTACAGGGCAATTACCGGTTCAGTTCAGGGGTCGAGGCGGCGAGCCGGCTGCTCGACCAGAACCCGCATGTTACCGCGATTTTCGCCAGCAATGACGAAATGGCCGCGGGCGCCTACCACGCGGCGCGCGAACGGGGGGTCGACATCCCGCGGGATCTTTCGATCGTGGGATTCGACGATTCCCCCATCGCCGCGCATATCTGGCCGCCGATGACCACGGTCGGCTGGCCGATCCGCGAAATGGGCAAGGCCGCCGCGCTCAAGCTTGTCGCGCCCGACACGGCGGAAGCCAAGCCATCGTGCTTCCCCGCGCGGCTGGTTACGCGCAATTCGGTCGCCCCGCCTTCCAAGAAAATCTGATCCGCCGCTTGAAATAGCCTCCGGTTTGCGGATACAACGTGCTTTGACACCGGTTTCCTAACTGGACTTTTGGAGCCGCTCTATTTCGCACCAGCGCCCCCAGCGGGCAGGGAGAACCCATGAAGATCGCTCTCATCACCGAGAACAGCCAGGCCGCCAAGAACGGCCTTATCTACGATGCCCTCAACACCGCTGCCGAACCGTTCGGCCACGAAGTGTTCAATTACGGCATGTACACCGCCGAAGACAGCGCATCGCTGACTTATGTGATGAACGGTGTGCTGGCGGGCATCCTGCTCAATTCCAAGGCCGCCGATTTCGTCGTGACCGGCTGCGGCACGGGCATGGGGTCGATGCTGGCCTGCAATGCGATGCCCGGCGTGTTCTGCGGGCTCGTGATCGACCCGACCGATGCCTTTCTGTTCAACCAGATCAATGCCGGCAACGCGATCGCGATGCCCTATGCCAAGGGCTTCGGCTGGGCCGCCGAGCTCAACCTGCAGGATTGCTATCGCAAGCTGTTCGAAAACGAGGCGGGTGCGGGCTATCCGCGCGAGCGGGCAGAGCTGATGCGCAAGAACCGCGGCTTCCTCGCTGATCTCAAGGCTGCCAGCACGCATGACATGCTGACCGTGCTGAAGAATGTCGATCAGGACCTGCTGCGCGCCGCGATCGCGGGCGAACGCTTCGCAGAATATTTCTACGCCAATTCGCAGGATGACGCGATCAGCGACTATCTGCGCAATCTTTGACCCCTTCGGGAATCGCACGACCGGCATGAACCGGCACCGGGGGCAGGGGATCGCGTCGTCGCGGCGCGATCCCCACCGCACCACACTGGGAGAGTGAATACCATGGCCACCACCCCCTTCGACCTGACGGGGCGCACTGCGCTCGTCACGGGTGCCAATACAGGTATCGGGCAGGGCATCGCCATCGCGCTGGCACAGGCCGGGGCCGATATTGCCGCGGTGGGCCGCAGCCCCGCCGACGAGACCGCCGAACAGGTCCGCGCGCTGGGCCGCCGCTGCGAGCTCGTTTCCGCCGACCTGTCCTCGATCGAACCGGTCGCGGACGTGGTCGACACGGTCGTCGCCAAACTCGGGCGTCTCGATATCCTCGTCAACAACGCCGGGATTATCCGCCGCGAGGATGCACTCGACTTCTCGGAAGAGGATTGGGACGCCGTGATGGACACCAATCTGAAGACGCTGTTCTTCCTGTGCCAGGCGGCCGCGCGCCACATGACCGGCTGGGCATCGCAGGATGGCGAGCGCGGCAAGATCGTCAATATCGCCTCAATGCTGACCTTCCAGGGCGGCATTCGCGTGCCGAGCTACACCGCCAGCAAATCCGGCGTCGGGGGCCTGACCAAGCTGATGGCCAATGAATGGGCGCCGCGCGGCATCAACGTCAACGCGATCGCACCGGGCTATATCGCGACCAACAACACCGCTGCGCTCCAAGCGGACGAAACGCGCAATCGCCAGATCCTCGAGCGGATCCCCGAACAGCGCTGGGGCGACCCGGCCGATATCGGCGGCGCGGCGGTCTTCCTTGCCAGCCGCGCGGCGGATTATGTCCAGGGGCATATCCTCGCGGTCGATGGCGGATGGCTGGCGCGATGACCGCGCTGCCGAAATCGGGCCACGTGGTCTGTTTCGGCGAGATGCTGGCGCGCCTGTCGCCCGAGGCGGGGACGCCGCTGGCGCGCGCGCACAGCCTCGCGCTCGCGATCGGCGGGGCCGAAGCCAATGTCGCCATTGCGCTCGCCAGCCTTGGCCAGCCCGCCGCGATGTTCAGCAGTGTGCCGGACAATCCGCTGGGGCTCCGCGCGCTCGCCGCGCTGGGCGAAGCGGGTGTGGATCGGCGCTTCGTGCGCCGCGCAGCGGGCCGGATGGGCCTCTATCTGTTCGAACCGCCCAGCGGTCCGATAGGGGGGCGGGTGACCTACGACCGTGCGGGAAGCGCCTTCGCCATGGCGCAGCCGGAGGATTTCGACTTTGCCGGAGCGCTCGATGGCGCGCGGCTGCTGCATCTTTCGGGCATCACGCCTGCGCTGGGTCCCGACGGGGTGGCGCTGGCGAAGGAAGCCGTCGCCGCCGCGTCTGCGGCAGGCGTGCCGATCTGCTTCGATGGCAATTACCGCGCCAGTTTATGGGATGCCTGGGATTGCGATCCGCAGGCGATCCTGACCGAACTGGTCGAAGCGGCCACCATCCTGATCGGCAATCACCGCGACATCTCGCTGCTGCTCGGCAAGAGCTTCTCGGGCGACGGGCCGGATCGCCGGCGTGAAGCTGCCGAAGCCGCCTTCGCGCGCTTCCCCGATCTGGCGGCGATCGCCTCGACCGCGCGCCATATCGAAAGCTCGACCACGCATGGCCTCGCCGCGCGCGTCGACCTGCGCGAAAGCCATTGGCAGACCGACGAGGTCCGGATCGCCCCGGTGGTCGACCGTATCGGCACTGGCGATGCCTTCGCCGCGGGCGTGCTGCTGCGCTGGCTGGAAGATGGGTCCGCGCAGGAGATGGCCAAGACGGGGCTGTCGCTGGCGGTGATGAAACACGGTATTCCGGGCGATACGATAGCGGTCACGCGAGACGAACTGGACACCTTCCTTCTTGCAGGAGCCGATGTCAGCCGCTGACGGCATGACCCGCCGGGCGGCTCTGCGCGGGGGCCTCGCAGGGGGCGCTTTGCTTGCGGCCCCGGCGGTGGCGGCAGGGAGCAGCGGCGATCCCCGGGCTCTGGCCTATCGCGGCAATATCGATCACGGGCTGCCCGCGTTTCTCGGCATTCGCTATGCCCGCGCGGCGCGGTTCGACCGCCCAGTGCGCGAGCCTGTTCCTACCGCGCCCACGCCCGCGACGCAGTTCGGTCCGCTTTGCCCCCAGCGTAATCCGATGACCCCGGCGATGAGCGAGGACTGCCTGTTCCTCAACATCTGGACGCCGGATGCCCATCCTTCCGCGCGCCGCCCGGTGATGGTCTATTTTCATGGCGGGGCCTACAATTGGGGCTCGGTCACCGACCCGGTGACGCATGGGGCGAAGCTTGCCGAAGAGGGCGATGTGGTGGTCGTCACGGTCAATCACCGGCTCAACCTGTTCGGCTATGGCTGGCTGGCGCCGCTCGGTGAGCGTTTCCGCCACAGCGGCAATGCGGGCCAGCTCGACCTGATCTGCGCGCTCGAATGGATTCGCGAACATATCGGGGCCTTCGGCGGGGACGCGGACCGCGTGATGGTCTTCGGCCAGTCGGGCGGCGGCGCCAAGATCGCGACGCTGATGGCTATGCCTGCAGCCGATGGACTGTTCCACACGGCCGCGACAATGAGCGGACAGCAGGTCACTGCG
>Ga0208450_1001608_pt1 | contig 10268 bp, 7 predicted proteins | sample MalvireepMed_908_FD_184249 | JGI IMG/M metagenome (GOLD analysis project Ga0208450, IMG submission 184249) | Marine viral communities from the Global Malaspina Expedition - Malaspina viral metaG DeepMed_908 (SPAdes) (version 2) | ecosystem: Environmental > Aquatic > Marine > Oceanic | place... | reverse complement strand
ACACAGACGTCGCGAAGGCAGTCATCCGCGATGGACCAGATGAAGTTGACGAGCTTGTTATGTGCGGCCTGATTCATTTTTCAACTTCCATTTTCACCCAGTTCAAAAGCGCTGAACGGCTGATTTGCCAGCCGAGAAATGTTTCCGTCCATCGCTCAGGCAGACTTGCGACAACAAAAAATGGCCGAGCCGAATTAGTCAAAAATCTGAATGGCTTTACAATCATGACTGGCACCACTGCGCACACTAGGTGCGGACCACCCGAACATCCAGCACCGATTTACCTGTTTGTCCTGTCTGTCATCCGGTGCCCTGTTTTTCAAGGTTGTCCTCAAGCCAGAGCAGCCCCGAAGGCTTCCCACCATAAGGCAGGGTCGCACGATTCCTCTGCAAACGCCGTTATAAGGAGTAATGGGGGGAATACAGGATTTGGAACAGAAACGGGGTTTGCAAGAAGCCAGTGGATGGGGAGCGTGAAGCCATCAATTCAGGTGGTGGCTGGCAGTTCCTGTGAAAGCAACAACTCTGGAATGCGACAACCAGCGCCGATAGACTGATGTCCTCGACCAACAGCTCAGACCACTCATCTTTAAATGCAGGCAAGCCTAGTTGGCATCCGAGTCGCCACTGCCTTTCGCCAGATGACGCTTCGGCCGAAACGGAAACACACCATCGGCATAGCGATCAGCCAGGCCTTCGAAGACATCCTCGCTTTCGCGAACACTGAATCCCTGCAGTTCCAAGCCATCGACGATCTCATCGCACAGCTTATCCAGCGCCTGCCGCCTTCCCAGACGATGGCGCTCAGTGCTCATGATCATCTTCCAGAGAAGCATTCGTGCAATATCGTCTCTGGACGGCCGAAGACGTAGGCGGGCTTCATCTCTCACTCTCTGCTGCCGGACCAGTTGCTCAGCATTGCGTTGTTTCTTGGATTTCCTTGTCATTTAGCTCTCCCTTGTTGTTGAGTCCCAGCCTGTCGGCCGGCGATGCAAGGGACAAACGCTGTTTGCCAAAGTCGAAAATCCAAAGGGAGATTGCAGTCAAGGACTGCCGACCGAAGTCAGCAAACACTGCTGCGCACAAACGCGGTTTGCAGACGAATCGCGGTAGTAATATCAGGCAACGCTTATCTGGAGATCGGAATCGCGGCAGCATAAATTGAGATGATGTGCATTGAATTGTAGGCAACCTGAACCGAAGCACAATCAATTAGGCCAATTTGGATCAACATGCAGGCATGGTGTTGCCAATCAGATGGCATCAGCGGCAGCGTGCATGACATCGCCATTCCACCACCGCCTACAAGGCTGGATGAGACCGCCATAGTAGTCACCGGCCGAAACTGCCGTTCGTGTATGAATCGCCGTTTCGGCTTTCAGAATCGAAACTCCGCAGATTGGAATCGGTGTGGCGCCATGAAGAATCGTCGTTTGAGAGTCAGGTCTCGCCACCCTCATCATCACGGCCGATACCCATGCCCAATAACTGCCGCACCTCATCCCCGGACATCACTCCAGCCTGATTGAGATGGTTGGCAAGCTTCATCAGCTTCGACCCTTGCTCTTCCAGCAATCCGCGGGCCATGGTCTCCGCAGTCAGTAGCCTTGCATTCACCCGTTCAGCAAGGTCACGATCCAATGTCAGCATATCGAAGCCACGGGTCGACAAGCGATAAAGCAGTGGTTGGTGCTCTGCCATTCCGAGGCTGGTCTCGGCATCGAGTGCGATTGCTGTTGCCTTTGCCAGGTCGCTGCCTTCCCCACCGCCCGACCCAACCAGTGGTTCGCCGATGACAAGTAGTTCCGCGACACGCCCGGCCAGAATGGCCGCCATGGTTTTTGTCAGCCAATCTTCGGTCTGCGAAAGATGTGTAAACCGTCTGACCGTCACCTGGCCCATATCCCCCATGCCAAGGGTCACAGACTCGACTTCTCCAATCCCTAGCAGTGACCAGACGATCGCATGGCCCGCTTCATGAACAGAAACACGCCAGCGTAGATCATCCGACATAGCCATTCTGTCAGCGCCAAGCGCGTGCTCGATGTCATCCCATGTCAGGCCACGCTTGTCCCGCCGGGCTTGTTGGCGCACTTCGCGGACAAGGCGTTCGATATCAGCACCGGTCTTGCCGATGGCCAGCAGAGCCAGAGATTGAAGCGCCGGTGAGGCTGAGGAAGATGAACCAATATCAGACATGGGCTTGTCCTTTTTTCAAGGCTACTTCTGCCTTGGATGACTTCGGATGAATGGAGACACACGACGGCATGTCCTGTGCGGAGCTTTCAAAATGCGAGTCAGCGCGTCGGGGAGCTGACGCCAGTACCGCAGCGAGATCGGAGCCGAGATGATGTGCGAGAATCCCCGCAAGAGCCTCGGCATCTGGCGGTGGGATGAGGACGTGTTTTTCGAGCCTGCCCGAGCGAAGAAGTGCCGGATCGACCCGATCGGGCAGGTTTGTTGCAGCGACAACGATGACGCCTTCGGTTTTCAGCGCGCCATCCAACAATTCAAGCAGCCGGGTGATCACAGTTGTCCAGTAATGTTCGTGACGGTCATCTCCGCCTCGTCCGCCACTACGACTCCCAATCGCGTCCAGCTCATCGATGAAAACGATGCACGGAGCGTGTTCGCGCGCGGTCTCGAAAACTTCGGACATTTGTTGAAGAACATCGCCGAGATAGCCAGGTTCGAGCCAGGCCGCGACCGAGCTCACGATCAAGGGCACTTGTAAAGTGTTGCACAGAGCCCTAGCGAAAGTGGTCTTGCCTGTGCCGGGAGGTCCCGACAGCAGCATCTTGCTGCTCATTTTATCCCAACCGAGGGCACCTTCGCGCCAGAGAGCGAGGTCGTCCTTCAGATCAAGTGCCCATGGTCGGGCTTCGCCATAGCCGGACAAGCGTTCGACACGCAGGGAACGGACGTGATTTGTTGTTGAGGTCGCAGTTTCACCTGCTGTCGCCGCGATCACGGCCTTCGGTTTGTCGGTGGCTGCATCGGTCGATGGCTCGACCTCCGGCAGGATCATATCGATCAAAGAAGCCTTCGGCTTGTCCCGTAACGCTGACAATGGATGTGATGAGCGCCCCCTGCGAGACCTGTTGTCATCATCTTCAGTCTTATCCTCGCCAGCCGCATCCGCAAGGGTCGCCAGCTGGCTCAGCACTGTCTTTGCTGTGCGCCCAGGCCGCACGGCAAGCGCCAGATCATCGACACTCAGACTGCCTGGATCGAACATCATTTCTTCCATGACTGAGACAGACTCGCTTGCCAGAATACCGAGACAGACATGAAGCAGGTCGGCGATCAACACTTGGTCAATGCCCGCACACTGAAGCCCGATGTCAGCGGCGGCGGTGAACTCGGGCCTGATCGTTTCAGCTGTCTCGTCTACGATAAGAAGTGGCACTGGGTCCCCAAGCATTGCCGTGCTCAGGGAGCGCTTCAGGTTTTCCTTGGTCACATCGACGACTTTTCGGCCCGAGCCGGTGAGAATATTTCGTTTGCGCATTTCAGGTCGAGTCTCACGGAAATGCGCCGACAGCGGGCGACCGTCAAGGATATCGACCAGAGCTGCATAGAAGGGAGCGATCAGGGCCTCTTCCAGCATCAGACCGAACTGCCTCTCAAATCCCCGAACCGGAATTTTGAACAGGATCACCGGATTCCGTCGCATCAATACATCTCGAAGCGTCTTGAGATCAGCACCACTCTCGCCAACTGCGCGGGCAATCAGCAGGGCCGCGGCAACCTGAGTTGGGTTTGGTGGTGGCAGGAATTCCCGCAGCAGCGCAAACATCGTCATAGAATCCAGTGGCTGGGCAAACCTGCGATAGACTGATGCTGACCGTTCTTTCTTGCTCTTTGCCAGCTTCACATCAGCGTCGCCGCCATTCGCCTGGAGCTGGTACACAGGCTTATCGTCAGCCTCGCCAATGACGGTACGCTCGATGGGTTCCCCGTGGTCACTATCGACAAATCCATCATGCGCTGTCACCGGCGCGCGTTTCAGCGCCCGGGCGACCAAGGCTCGGGCACGGTTCCTGTCGCCGGCGAGCGCCGATGCCGCAGGCCCGGAGACTTGCCATGCCACGCCAAGCTTCTTTTCGCCGAACGGAAAGTTGATGGTGAGCAGTCCTACGTCGGATGCCCGCTGATAGAGATCGAGAATCGCCAGTCGTCGATTGCGCAGCAACAAATATCGGGTGATGCGTTCGGTTAGAGTCTCCATCATGCATCCTCCTCGTTGATGGAGGCAGTGCTGACGGCTTCTTCGAAACCGTCGGGCAGATGCGCCCGGTTTCCCATCAGCCAATCACGTACAACCAAACATGTCGGGTCGCCTTCGTCACACAACTTCAGGAGCCATCCGCGCGGAATGGACAGCATGCTCTGAAGGCTGACGCCTCTGCGCTTTGCGGAGCGAATTGCAATCCGGACGACGATAGCGACGTGGGCTGCATGGTCTTCCGCAGACCATGGCTGCGGCCTTGCGGTTGTGGCAACGGCCATGCTGGCGGCCGTCTGCTCAGGAGACAACGGCAAGGCGCGGTGCCTCATGGTCTTATCACGCCGCTGTTGACGACTCCCGGGCTGTTGTGTGCGAGGTGGAATGGGTTTCGGAAATGGAACGATGTTTGCACTCATGGCATGGGTCTCCGTACGCCGACCGGTCACGGTCAGCGCGTTCAATAGGGATGGGAATTGTGGATGGGTGAATGAAGCTGGAAGCGCGCTAAACTCTCAGGGGCACTTGGGCAAAGCCAAGCTTGATCAGCCGCGGTTCGGCGTGGGCCTCGGCGTCAGCATCTTCGCCATCGTTCTGAACATCATCGTCATCAGGCTCTGCTTTTTCCACCGCCGCTATTGTCGGCAATGATGGACCGGCTCGATGACTGGATGGCCGGACGAATGTCTGGCGCGCCAACTCCCAGTTCGCTTTGATGCGAGAACGGAAGTTCTGCTGGAGCGATCCAATAGCTTCGCCGGCGCCAGCCACTTCGACCAGATGATCAAGGTGTGACATCGGCCAGATACCAGCATCGATATCGGTCTTCCGATTCTCTGCATTGAGAATGACGATTCTGACTTCCTCGGCGACCAGGCGGCGGTGTTCCTTGTAGAGCAGGTCTGGAACTACGAGGGCCGCTGCGAGCATGCGATTTTTCAACTCATCAATTCGCGCGCTCTCGTAGGAGATGAGGCTCCGCTTCGCATCAACAACATGGGCAACCTTGGTTCGACTGTTCACGATCAGCAAATCAGGCGTGTAGGTTTTGCGGCCACCATGATCGGCATCAAGCGTCAACGCGCGATAGTGTTGAGGCTCATTCATGCCGACCAGTTGAAGTGCTGCCGCTGTGACTGGTAGGCGCAGATTCTGCGTCAACACTACCAGGTCGGGATTGCATTTGGCGACGAGCGCAATACCGCGTTCAATCAGTCTTCCCTCATGTCCGGGGATTGCCCGAACCATGGTGGCGATGTCATCCATGCCGCCAGCGAGCGATTGCGCCAGCAGCTCGGCAGACAGGGAGGAATCGACAAGTTCATCGATGAGATTATCAAGCCGGACCTCCAGTTTGGGGCAATCAACGGAATTGGGATAGATGGGCGAAGTCGTAGACTTGACGTTGGTCTTCGTCATGGGAGTCTCCTGTTGAGGAGCGATGACGGCAGCATTCATTCAGACAAGCAGGGTCACATGCGGAAATAATTTCCGCATTGGCTGCCCCAAACGGGCAATCGCAACCATGATGTCGGCGAGAGGCTGGGCGTGATCGCTGTGAGTTGAAACGATCAGTGGCGCGGGAACGAGAGGGGGGACGGCGACAGGTCGCCGTTCAGCCGGCGTTGTTGCCGTGATCGTGTTTCAACAAGAGAAATATGCGATTGATCTTTCCCTGACGGGAAGTTGGCGGTAAGGGTCAACATAGCCCAAATCCTTCTAATCCAAGGTTGCGGGTCAGGCCTCTGCCGGTGTTACAAGCACCGGCGGGGGTCGCTAAGTATCTGCAGATATTCAATTTCTGCCGACACATGAGAGATAGCCCGGGTTTTCGTGTCCGGCAAGGCAATAAGAACCAACCCGGAACAAAGAGCTCCGGGATGGTTAATAGGGTACGCGGGTTCTTCAAGCATCTAGGCAAGACAAAGCCCGCTGAAGCGGGCCATGGACTAGTGGCCGATGTCGCCACGTTGCTTCATGAGACTTCGCAAAGCGCGGACACTTCGGAGACAATAATAGTGATGTTATGGCCAGCGGTGCGGAACGGCCACGAAGGGCGGGGAGCGGACTGGTTGCTTTTGGCGAGGAGTTGTTGACAACATAAGTGTCGCGCTGCGCATATCTGTCGCCAATATGCTTAAGAAAGCAATTCGATCTGACGCTCTGTTGTTATCGGGCGTATTTCGGCTTGGAACCTTCCACGCCGATTGAATTACGGGCGGCGAAATTGGCTCACCGACAATGTCCCAGACGGGTGGTGCTATCCTATTACAAGCGGCAAGCAGGAGGAGTGTCTTGATTGACTATCTAGGTAGATTTTTCGAACGTACTGCAGGACGTTTTTTGCCGAATCGTAAATTTACACCTATCGCCTGCTCGGGCTGTTTCTTCGATGAAGGCTTAAGGCTAGACGCCGAGAAAACTGGTATAGACTCATCTCGGCCCTGTCCGAACTGCACCAAGACGGGCTTTAAAAAGCTTTCGCGCGATGCGCTTGAACTCCTGACACATCGCTTTTTCGTCTGGGGGTCTCTTCAAAAGGCACGTTTCGGTGCCGCGCCACTCATCCAATTTAATCAGCACCAGGCCACGTCAATTGACATTGCTCCATGGTTGACGAATGACGTGAAATTGCTCGAACGCTTACTTGGAATCGGCTTTTTCTACTACGGACCTCGGTTATGGATGGTTGGGGAAGTGGAGCCGTTAATGGCGCTTCGGAAGAAAGGAAAGCAGCAATCAATCATCAAACGTATATTGGCGGAATACCCGGTTCGTATCCTCAAGCCGAACGATCAATTTTACAGGATACGCGTAAATCCGTTCGTGCCCCATCATCCGCAAGAATATGACAGCCCACCTCCACACTTTGCAGGACGTGGGCGTCTCGATTCGGTGGGAAACCCAATCCTATATGGGTCGTCAGACCTTGAAGTATGCGTCCATGAATGCCGTGTTACGGCGGAGGATGATATTTACGTTGCGTCGCTAATCCCTTCAAGGGAGCTTCGCTTGCTCGACTTGTCGGCATTGCTGAAAGAAGAAGACGGCACAGAATTCGAAAGTCTGGATATGTCTGTTCATATGCTTTTCTTGGCGGGCAAGCATTCGTACAAAATAGCGCGGGCGATAGCGGATGCTGCCCGAAATGCCGGTTTCGACGGGCTTGTTTATCCTTCGTATTTCAGCTTACTCCGATTAGGCCAGATGCCATTCCAGACTGTCTACGGTATTTCGCATCGCCGCATTCCTGCACTTCAAGATCATGAACAGGCTAAAGCGATCCCAAATCTAGCGTTGTTCGGCAGTCCCATCCAAGATGGAAGTGTGCAAGTGACCTGCATCGACAAACTCATATTGAGCGCAGTTCGGTACGAATTTCACTTTGGGCCAACTGGAGCGTGACTCATTAGGACAGAAAGGCAGCTTTTAGGAATGAAAGGCTATGCCTGAAACAGAAAATGTGAGGACGCGAAGCGGATATTGGCTTCATCAGAAACGAATGACCGAAATGGGGCCGGGATCGCCTATGCGACAGAATTCGACAAATGTCCCAAACATGCAGGAAATAGCAGTTCTTTGCGAATTGGACACACGGCAGCTTTATGGCCAAATTCGCCGTTAGGCAGCACCCAAGGTTGACGCTTTGTGCTCGAAGTGGTTGCGCCACTATTATCAAGAACTGCATTGCATGAGGAATAGTTTTCATCATATCTCAGAAAGCTTAACTTCGAAATCGATCGATCCCTCTGCCGGCTCTGGAATTTCTCGCGCACGGATTAGATACCGGATAGCAAAAGACTTCACCTCCTCATCCGATGCGAAAGTGACAACAATATCGTCTATTTCCTCATCTTCATGGTGAATAAGTTCGCTCAAATAGAACTCAACACGTCGAGCTTCCGCGTTGATGCTCATTGTGTCAGAAAACCGTGTTTCCAGAAACTGATCATATCTTGGTGGTTGTACGGAAGTAATCTTGACATAATTTCCGGGGCGGAGCTCTGGCGGCTCGGGAGGGGTAGGACTCTTCGGATAATCCCCGTCACCATAAAGCAAAACTCCCTGCGGGAAATCCACTTGAACAGTGATGCCCGTCGCGGGCATGCTCCCCTTATTGAACACTCGAAATTTCAAGGCGACGCTTCTGTTGATGAGTTTGTCGAACTCAATCCGTTCAGTAAGGAACTTCTGATAGGTTCTATAATACCCTTTTACCCTATTGTTGTAGGCTTCGATATCTTTCAGACCCCACTGGGAGACGGGCGGTGCCTTCCCGAGGCTAGCCAAAGGTGATTTGTTTGGAACCGCGGATACATGCAGTTTTACAGAAGCGTTTTTCGTAGGCTGAGGCGGTGAGAGAAGAGGTGTTTGTTTCTCTATCTCGTTCATCGATGGGACGTCCGGCGAAGGTGCTTCTAGTGAAATTAGATGAGGTTGGTTGTTGTTTTCTGACAACTCCACCGACAGCAACGGACCGCGATTAAGACGCCTGAGTTTTTCCATGGCCGCTTCTGCAGCAACCAGCAAAGAAGGCATGATTCTTTCCCGGAGCGTATTCTTTAAGGACTTAGCCACTTCTGACCTGAACTTTTCATCAGCATCCTTTCTTAGGGAATAATGAACGGGTGCACGCAAATGCCGGAGGTCGAACGGCAGATGATCGAGCTTACCCCCAGCAGCACTGTTCATAACGAGCACGATCCGTGCATTTCCCAGTTCGGATAACGCATAGCCCAACTCGAGCATGACATTTGGATTTGGCAAGCGCTTCCCGCCAGTTGTGCTATCGATTGGCGTAACATCGGCAACGAAGACAGCCGCCTCACGAATCTTCTTGAGGATTGTGTCGGCAATATGAGGTGAGCCGGCGACCCCGAGGGTGTCGTGGTCCAATTCGACCTTCGCTTTCCCACCCGATTCAGGTCTCTCCGCTTCCATTGTTCCGTCGATGGTACTTAATTCGTCGGCTAATTCCTTAAGGACGTCGCGAACAAAGTATCTGCCCGCATTCTGCGGATTGTCGCTTTGCCAGGACCAAAAAATCTTCATCGTGAACACACCTTAAGGATACAAAAATCGCGTCTATTCTCATCATGGACTACAGCTCTCAGCAGCCGCAAGGCATGAGAACATGAGGCCAAATAGACGAAATGCAAAGAATATTTACCATGTCAATATTGTTGCCATGATTCATAATGCCGACTGTTGCGGAGTCTGTGTAATTCTTTCATGCGCCTCGCCATCAGGTGACTATTCGCGAAAGAGATGCAGCTTACCTGTGCACGAAGCGGCCATAAACTGATAGCACTCTGAATTCCGGAATGGGCCGAAACTGCCAATGCCGGTCCGCCCTGTTTGCCTCGCTTTCTCCAGAACGGGAGCATGCATCGATACAGAAATAGCTTCCGCTTCTCATGCCGGTTTGATTTGATTGACGACGTGAGCCGGTGTGATCAGGCAATCTATTTTTTTCGAATGATCCCTTGCAAAATTTTGCCTCGATTTTTGGGGTATAAAAATCGCAACTAAAAAGTGTGAAATTAATTTATGAAACATTTTGAGGCTTCGAAAAGCTTTATATTGTCGATGTCATTTATTCAAAATTCTCTAATGTTGACAATGCCTTGTTTGCCACAACCATTGAATATGAGGTAAAATGGATATGTCGGCAATAGTGTCGGCTACTCAACAAGGGGTTGCTATCATGGCTTCATCAGAACGAAAAGTGCAGCGCGAAAACGGCGCGGCCAAGCAGTCAAAGGTTACACGTGCAAAGGTGAGCGCGGCAGAGAAAAAGAAGGCCCGTGCGCTGGACGCGCCAGTGGGAAATGACGAGTCTCTTGCGCCAGAGGTCAAGGCACGACTGGCGGAGATCGTGGCGCAAGTGGTATCGATGCACCGCAAGACCACTGCCCAGGTTTTTGCGATGGGTGAGTGCCTGGCCGAGGCAAAATCGATTCAACCCCAGAAGCGCTATGGACGGTGGCTCAAAGAGAATTGCGGCTACTCCGTACGACCTGCCTGGAGTTTTATCTCT
>Ga0208450_1001607_pt1 | contig 10273 bp, 7 predicted proteins | sample MalvireepMed_908_FD_184249 | JGI IMG/M metagenome (GOLD analysis project Ga0208450, IMG submission 184249) | Marine viral communities from the Global Malaspina Expedition - Malaspina viral metaG DeepMed_908 (SPAdes) (version 2) | ecosystem: Environmental > Aquatic > Marine > Oceanic | place... | reverse complement strand
AAAACATCTGGATATACTCATACAATCAAAATAATAAAAGATCGAAGCAGCTTCTAAAAAAGCAAAATCAAGAATTTTACTGGATTTACTCGATGAACTACACAGAAAACACACGAGGTGGTGTGAAATACGAAAGTAGAAATACAAAATACAACTAAGAGCTTGTAGGTCACTTCGAGCGTAGTCGAGAAGTTTTTTAAAGTTTGCAGTAGCAGTATTCAGTCAGCAATTTCAGTGGGCAGTAAGCAGTCCACCACTTGAAATATAAAATAGAATATATGAGATGCCAATTAGCACTCTTATATAATGCCGATCTGATTATTGCTCTTCTTCCTTTTTATATTTCTCAAAAATTTCATTCATACGTATGGGTGAGATCGGTTTGATCACATAATCCTTCACGGTTTCCGAATAGCCCAAGGCCCGTTTCCGGTCTGCACTGCTTACAGAAGAAGTTACAATATAAATGACGATTTCTTTTTGAGGCTTGATCAAGACAAACTCATCAAGAAAGCCCCAGCCATCCATAATGGGCATATTAAGATCCAAAAATATAATATCAGGAACTGCAGTAAGCGGTCCTGCTTGCATCAATAGCGTAAGAGCATCTATGGCTTCTTTTCCATTGGTATACACGAGAACCTCATCACAAAATGAGGCGCGTTCCATTAGTTTTTTAGCTCCAAAAATAAATATAGGATCATCATCAATAAGACAAACTGTTCGTGTATGCTTCTTCATAAGGTAAATATATAGTAAAGGTCGTACCTACGTCTATGGTACTTTCTACTGTGACACGGCCTCCCATGGCCTCAATTTGATTTTTAGTTATAAACAGCCCGATTCCCCTAGAATCTTTATGCTTGTGAAACGTATTATACATCCCAAAAAGTCGCTCCCCGTATTTTTTAAGATCCATACCTAATCCATTATCTTCAATAGTGAGCACTACTTCCTTTGCATTGACCTCGGTACAAAATTTTATATAGGAAGCCCTTTTCGTCGACCGGTATTTGATCGCATTGGAGGTGAAGTTCAGCAGGATACTTTCCAGATATGCAGGAATGGCCTTTACCACCAGGTTAGCCGGAGTTTGATCAACGATGCTGATGTTATTTTCTTTGATTACAGCACTAAGGGTGTTTGTGGTCCTCAATATGTACTCTTTTAAACATATCGTTTTTTGTATGGCATTTTCATTAGTTTGAATTTCGGTCACCTCATTTAAATGCGCAATGGTCTCTGCCAACTGTCCGGTTGCAGAATCCATCATTTGCATAAGTTCTTTGAGCTTACCATCTAGTTCCTCATTCAGAAATGCGACCAGCATATTTAAATTACCCGAATGGGACCGAAGATTATGCGAGACGATATGCGAGAAATTTTTCAACCGGTTATTTTGATCTTGAGTCAATCTCAGCACCTGCTTTAGATCATTTTCAGATTTGCGCTGTGTACTTATATCTGTAATTTGAGAGATGAAAAACAAGGGGGTCAAGTCTTTATCTCTAACGACACTTACTGACAAAATCACCGTAACAACGCGTCCTGTTTTATGAAAATAGCGTTTTTCAATTTGGTAACTATCCCTTTCACCTGTACGTAAAGCATTTACCTGACTCAAGTCTAACTCCAGATCTTCAGGATGCGTAAGTTCTTGAAAGGTCATCCCGCTTAACTCTTCTTTAGTATATCCTAAGATATCTGATATCTTTTGATTGATCTGCAGCCAATTTCCCTCCGGGGATACCAAAGCCATACCAATAGGAGCATTTTCAAAACTAGATTTGAACGTCGTGTCGATCAACTGCTTCTCCTGATTTGTGGTAATAATTTCTGTAATATCGTGCATCGCCACTACCGCCCCTATGAGTTGCTCTTTATCATTATATAATTGATTCCCGATAACCCTTACATAGCGATTCTTGTCCGCTGTTTTGATACTGATGATCTCGTCTGGTCCCAAGACTTTCCCCTCAAGAACCTTCAATAATGGAATATCTGCCTCTTCTAACAAATTTTTACCGTCGGCTTTATATAAGCTATAATATTGGGAAAGTTCTGAAGCGGGAACCGACTTAGAAGGTAAGCCATGCCATTCCCTACTGGTTTTATTGAAATAGGTTAATTCTTTCTCAGCGTTACATGCTACGATGCCCACATTAATGGAGTCAAAAACCGCTTTTTGAAAAGCCTGCTGGCGTTTTTGCTCAAACTGTAACTGTTTAAAATGGGTAAGGTTTGAAGTTTGCATAAGCAGACCGCCTATTTCACCCTGATGGTACCAGGGTTTTACTTGCCATCGCAAATAAAACGTGGCTCCTGTTCGGTCAAAAAACTCATCTTCCTCAGCTTGATGTATTTCGCCTTGAAGACATTTTCTATGTATTTCTTTCCAACGTTCAGGGATATCAAAAAGATCATAATGATTTTGCCCCTCAATCGCTTCAGGTAAATTATAATCGATCAACCATTGGCGCGAAGCAGCCAGATAATTAAGCTGGGTATCAAACATCGCAATGGCACCCGGAGCTTGATCAATAAAGGTTTTTTTGATTACGGCACCCATACCGGTTTCATCTAGAGCCGTATGGTAGCCGGTCATCCATTCGGGACTGCCATCTTTCCAACTTACTACCTGTCCCTGATCTTTTACCCAAATGTAGTCTCCATTTTTTTGTCGTAAGCGCAGCGTACAAGTATATTGCTCTGTAGTACCATGACAATGTGCCTCAAGTGCACGCTGATAATTCTGCAGATCATCGGGATGACAAAGCCTTTCTTTGGTTTCGCAAATCGCTGGGATATCATCTACTGAATACCCTAGCACTTCAGCCCACGCAGGACTATAATGCATTTCATGGGTAATCCTATTCCACTCCCATACTCCGATACCGGCATCCCTTAAAATATGCGCGTAGCGCTGTTGGTTCATTTTCTCTAATTACAATAGCAGCTTCAAATTAAGGCATTTTTAGTAATTCTACACAAAAAAATTGATTGTGCTTTAAGTCAAAATACCCATAACCTCGTATAAACAGTTAGATTTATTCCATTCTCACACCAAAGATTACGTGAAAATTCCTACGTATTGATTTAAAAATATATAGTGTATTGATGTGTAGCACCTAGCATTTGCTGTTATCCCAATGTAAGATAGCGTATAGCAAGGTCTAGCTATTATTTTAGAGCTATAGTCCTTGGGTAGGAATTATATTGAGAAGCTTTTTTGAAGTCTGCAGTAGCAGTGTTCAGTCAGCAGTCTCCGGGAGCAGTAGGCAATTGTTATGCTGTTGTTTGTTATTGCTGATTTGTTATTCGGGATTGGGGAGATACGAAGTTAGAAATACAAATAAGCAGCGTACGGTCACTTCGAGTGATTCTCGAGGGCCTTAGCGCGAGAGGATTGTATCGAGAAGTAGTTCTCCGTTGGCAGTCGCAGTTGGCAGTGGGCAAACCTTAGGCTGCTGTTTGTTATTTTGCTATTTGTTATTGCTGATTTGTTATTCGGGGTTGGTGTACGTAGAAATACGAAATACTTCACACACTGTCACTACAAACGCAGTCGAGAAACTTTTTTTTAAAAGTCGGCAGTTGGTAATTTTCAAAACACGCTAAGCATCTTCCGACAGCATTTTTTGTTCCAGTTTAAGAATGAGTTCGTCTAAAAACTTGGTCCTGCTGCCTTTGAGTTCTTTCAATTCGGTATAGGTTTTATACGGGTGCTGCAATTTGATATTGAAAAAATCTTCAAATCCTGAGGTCAACTGCTTCAGGTCGAGTGCACCGTGATTGATGACCTGATCTGAATACAAGGCATAGATAAGTTCTACCAAAGCGGTTTTAGAGCCCGTCCAAACCAATACTTTGTGCTTGTCCTGTTTCCATTTAAAATTCTGCCCCGGTTGTAAAGCCTCCAATTGTTCCCGTATATAATGAATGTATCGGTTCATGGCTTTCACTTTGGCCCAGAGCATATCATGTGAGGTGGTAAATTCAGGAAACTGGTAGTAATGCACCAGCGGATTGACGGGATACTCCGGATTTTGGGTACGTGAAAAATACTGATGATCCAGATACGTATGTCCCAGCTCCATATAATGTACAAAATCAGCATTCCTATAAAAGAACTTGTTGAGCTTTTTAAGCTCTTTTTGCAGAAAACTTACTTGATAGTGTTTCCCCGCCTTGGGTTTCTGCAGTTCACAGGTACGTACTTCGGTATAATAAATAAGATGACTCATGGGTTCTGACTTCAGCGACTTGAAAAAATAGATCTCCGAGGGTATGCTTTCAAAATCATGCGTATCTACCCAATGCTGGAGTGCCGACAAGGTTTTGTTACAGACTGCAATGGCTTCCAAAGCACATTTTAAAGGCGTGGCTTGTGCTTCTTGTAAAACCTGTAATTCCCGGGTAAAAGCAGCTACCCGTGCTTCCGCTTCTTTCATAATTCTTAGGTTTTTAGTTGGTGTTGCGCTTCGATATAATCCATCATAAAATTGCCATCCCTGCGCATATAGGCTTGTTTAGGTAAGAGCTGCGCTCCCAGCTTGCGCTTTTCAAAATTGGCACTGATGCCCCAATCCACTTGAGTGCAATGCAGTTGACGGGCTCTGAGCAAGCTTTCGTATAAGAGTTGGCGATAGGTTTTATAGGTAGCTGCGTGAGCGTACTCCATCCCAATCAGACTGGGGACATAGGTTGTTCCGTTACGGTAACAAAACAATACGCCCAAGAACTGCTCCCCTTCCCGTGCATAAAGAACTAAAAATTCCCACTGATCAGCGGCATTCATCGCTTCAAAAAGCCTGTAGGGATAGGTAAAGGTATTCAAGGCAAGATTACGTGCTTTTACTTGTTGATACATCCCGTACGCCAACTGCAATTGCGCATCACTCAACTGTGCTTTTACCTTGCAGTGCACCAGATCTCGAAAGGGTAAAACATCCCGTTTAAAATGCTTTCGGGAGCGTGCACTCAAGCTGTTTAGGTAGGCTTCCTGATTCTTCCAGTCTAAAGAAGTTACCAATGCCGTTTCGGGCATAGCCACCGGAATAAAGCCCTTTTGATTAAACCAAGTATCTAATGCATGACCCAAGTCTAAATCCCGAAACACAAGTTGTGATAGGTTCTGGGCTGCACTATAGTCTTCCAAGGTCTTGAGCATCATGTTTAGTGCCTGATTTGCCTGAGGATGGTCGTGTTGTAGGTATAATGGCAAGCCGTCTGAAAATAAAGAACCTAAACTAAGCACCTCACTGCATAAATAATAAGGATCCTTTATACGCTTCTTTTCTATTGCTTCAGAAATTTTTGCCGGTGCCAACACGTCTTCTTTCCATAAGCTTTGTGTAAAGGCTGCTAAAAGTAGCAGTTCTCCTTGAGCATCCTTGATCTGCAGATACTTAAACTTCCAGTGATGTTCGGGCAAAGCAGCTTGCGCAAACACCTGTTCAATAAAACGCCAGCCCTCCCAGTCGAGAATACCAAAACCTTTAAAGTGGGTATCCCATAAAGATTGGTCAACAGCTTCAATGGTCTCTTCCACGATCAGGCTTAGGTTGGCTAAGGAGGTATCGGGCATTGGCATCACTTCAAAGTGCTGTTTAAACGCCGTACTTAGCTGGTCAAAATCATTCCCGGTAGCCTGTAGCACTCTGGGGTATTCCTCTTGAAGACAACGTGCAAGCCCTTGAATATCCTCTAAAGTGTTTTTAAGCGATACCGTAATACGCAATCCCGTATTTTTAGAAGGCACTGCCGGGAACAAGCCCATATTTACAAAATACCCGCGATCGAGCAACCTGCGGGTTAACTGATATCCGGTTTCCGGCACTCCGGTTGCCAGGAAAAACACCGGAGCATCGGTTACTGCGACGAGGGGAAGTTTATACGCCTTCAACAGGGCATTAAAACAGGCTACCCGCTTTTGCAAATCCTGCTGCCAGTCGTTCAATTCCGAAGTCAGATGTAAGCGCGCAGCGGCAATCGCCGCGCCTACCGAAGCCGGATCTAATTGTGCAGAAAAAGTAAGCGGTCCGCCAAAGGTTTTGATCTTATGATGCGCATCAAGATCTCCGCAAATAATAAGAGCGCCGTTAGCACCAAAGGTTTTACTAAGCGTGCCTATCACAACGCTACGGGGCAATAGCTCCTGCAGGTTATCATAGATCACCCCGGTACCGTGTTTTCCCGCCCAGCTCATACCGTGTACATCATCAAAATATAACTGAAGCTGCTTGTATTTATGAGCCAGGCGTCTTAAAGCTTCCAGGGGTGTATAATCTCCGTGCATAGAATACACCCCGTCTGCCATATACCAGATCTTTTGCGAGGTAGACCCCAGTTCTTGTAAACGCGCTTCGAGTAGATCCATACGGTTATGCCGCATCAAAAGCACCTTAACTCCTCGCAATTTGAGTCGGTTTGCTGCATCCTGTACGCTCCAGTGTACCTGATGATCGAGAATCACCGTATCGGCATCCCCCACCAGGACCGGTAGCGCTGCCAAGTGGGCCAGCGTAGCATTTTTGGTAACGATCACCGGGCGACCGTACATGGCTTCCAGCAAGGTCTCCAATTCTTGATACAGGGGATGCGCGATATAGGTTTTTGACAATGGAAACTGCGTACCATAAGCTTCGATAGCTGAAATTGCAGCCTTTTTGATGCGCTCATCCAGCCCCAACCCCAGATAACTGGTGGTTCCAAAATGCTTCAGGCGTTGACCTTCTATCTGAATAAATCTACCGTCAAAAGCGGCAGGATCGGCATGTAAATGGAGGATGTGTTGTGCCCGTGCATGGTTAAAAACCGCATCTACGGTATCTAAAAAATGATTGTGTCTCAGTTGCGCCATAAGCTTGCGTATTACGTGGCTATTCAAGTTAAGCACCACTAAACTAATTAATTGCAGGGAGCCTTTAGCGCTATCACACCTACGCCACGTTAAAAAATCCCGCAAAGCAAAGGTTTTATCCCGCAGAGCAAAGTTTTAAGTATCTACCACGGGGAATAACCCCCAAAACACCTGTATATCAAGCGTATAAAACACACTTTTAAAGAATAATTAGTACTTTCAACTACAATTACCAGTACTCATGACCTATTTAGAAACCAACTTTGCTGAAATGCAGCTGCGGGACAATATTCTCTTTTTTAGGTACAAGCAGATCCCGCAATTCGATCTTTCCGTAGCTAAACAACTCGTGGCAGACCGGCTACGCTTACAACGGGAACAAGCCTATCCCGTTTTGTGTGATATGCGCCAGTATAACCAGCCCGATCTGGAAGCCCGACGCTATCTGGCGGTACAAGGTTCTGTACTTATTCGTGCTGTAGCGTATCTAATACCACCGGAAGCCCGCAACCATGTGATCTATTTTTTTATCAGGGTTGATCAACCTGTAGGAAACGCCAACATATTTACACACGAACAGGAAGCGCTTCGCTATTTAAAAAAGTACGTATGAAAACATCCTCAAACCCCGGCCACAGCTTTGATAGCTTACGGCAGATGATCCAACAGCTGGCCAATGGAGAATTTGCCCACCGTATCCCCCTGCACGAGCAACCCCAAAATGACCTCGAAGAAATCGCAGGAGACCTCAACATGCTCGCAGAAGAATTGGCAGATTTATTCATCAATAAACACGCCTTTGGATTGAAGGATATGGCCAATCCGTTAATACTGGTCGTCAATGCGCGTTTTAAAATTCAAGGGATCAACAAACGCTTGGCCCAAATGCTGACCCAAGCTTCCAAACGCCTGCTGGGGAAATCCCTGCATAAGGTACTCACCCCGGAATGCATTACCAGTTTGCACGAGATCCTTCCCCTGCATTTGCAAACGCAAAGCAGCAGACCTCCGATCAAAACCTTAGTGATGTTCAAACTCCCTAAGGGCACCGTACAGGCCTGGGGATATTGGCATTTGCTCAACACGCCAGAAGGCTATTGTTTTTTCTTTAGGGGATTGCCGGCGCGCCTGCAAGATGCACCATTGCCTCAAAAAGGACAGCCTACCGCAACAACTACCCGCAAGGACACCGAGCAACTACAATACGACTTCAACACGATCAAGGAAGTGCATCAATATATATTGGAGCATCTCGACCAGCCCCTCCCCTCTTTGCCAAAGCTCGCAAAACTATTTTCGACCAATGAGTTTAAGCTTAAAAGAGGGTTCCGATCGTTGTATCACAACAGTATCTTTAAGTTTCATTTAGAGAAACGCCTTGAAGTCGCACGGCTCAAAATCCAGAACACCCCCACCAGTTTAAAACAAATTGCGCAAGACCACGGGTTTCGTAATTACAGTCATTTTTCAAAGGCTTTTAAAGCCCGTTACGGTCATAAACCTTCGTACTATAAAAACCGCAACGAGCTGTTTTAAAGCTATCCTTACAAAAAATCCCTTAGACATAACTCATACTCCCGCATAGCAAACTCATTATAAAACAGATGGATGAACTTTAACCTACAACGTTTTTACCATGGCGCTAAGCAATTTTAACAAACAAGGGATCCTAAGGGGAGTTATCAGCTTCTTTATACTACTGTGGGTCTATGCTGCAACAGCTAAACTGCTCGAGTTTGATGATTTTGGTATTCAGTTGGGACAGTCCCCTTTACTCAGTGCCTATGCCGGTATCTTGGTTTGGTTGGTTCCACTAAGTGAATATGTACTAAGCGGACTTTTATTGTTTCGAAAAACTAAAAAAGTGGGTTTGTATGGGAGTCTGTATTTAATGACGGCGTTTACCACCTATATCCTCATCATTCTCAATTACGCCGATTTTGTTCCCTGCTCCTGCGGAGGCATTCTTGAAGCTTTAAGCTGGACGGAGCATTTGTTCTTTAATATAACGTGTATAGTATTCGCATTGATTGCGTTGCTATTTGATTTAAAATTAGCAACGGATAGTTCCATGAGCAGTTTCGCTTGGAGAACTGGGGGCACCTTGATCCTTGCTACATTTAGTGTAGTGCTGTTATATTCAAATTCCGAACAGTTGATTCATCACGAGAATCCGTTTATTAGAAGGTATTCCCACGGAGTTCAGAAAATCAAAAGTATTGATTTGCGAAGCGCTTCTTACTATTTGGCCGGTTTAGATGCTCGAAAGATGTATTTAGGGAATTACAACACCCCGCTCAAAATGGGGATATTAGACAAGCAGAAAGGCAGCCTGGCTGTACAACGTCTAAACGTGTCAGAAACAGATCTACCCTCAGTCGCAGTACAGTTGAGGGTAAGCCCTCCATTTTTCTATTTGATCGATGGTCAAATATCAAGGGTACTTCGAGGAAGTTTAACCGACTGGAACACCAGCAAACGCTGGGACGGAACCCATGCTTTTAGCAACTATGAATTGAAGGATACCTCCCTACTTATAGCAAGGGCTTTTGAACCGCATACCGGGCAACTGGAATTGGTACAGATCAAATTAGGAACTTCCTTTAGCTCCCACGCTCTAAGCGGAGTTTTACAAAAACAGATAGATGGGTATTTTGATGTAGACGGGCATTTGAGTTTTGACTCCAATACGAGACAATGGGTGTATACCTATACCTACCGCAACGGTTTTCGGGTACTGGATCCCGACTTAAACCTGAAATATACCGGTCATACGCTCGACACCATCGCACACGCCCAATTGCGCATCGACTCGATCTCCAAACCCGGGCAGCATAAACTTACCGGCTCCGTTTTAGTCAATGCCGGATCTTATGCAGCTGGAGGATTGTTATATGTGCACTCCAAGGTCAAAGGTAACTTTGAGCCCGCCAAAACCTGGGATCAAACAGAAACTATAGATGTTTATGAACTTAAAGACGGCAGCTACCGCAGCAGCTTTTACGTCTACCCACAAAAAGAACAGCGACTCTCTCGCTTCTTTGTGAGCGCTAGAAACTTTTATGGCTTTGTTGGAGATCAACTGGTCATCTATGATTTAACTCCCTTATTAAACTTCACCCACTAACGATAATCATGATTGCAGGGGTAAGATCGAAAACCTGCTAAAATACAGAGTAGATCATCATTTAATAATTATGTATTATGAGAAATCTATTAAAAAACCGAATTGGGGCTTTAGCTGTAGCAGTTGCCCTGACCGGTGCTTTTGCCACTCAGGCAATGGCTGAACGCAATGATGCTGCCGCTCCAAAACAAGGTTACGTTCGTTTGAATGAAAACCCTCAGGATTGTCAACAAGAAGATATGTGTACAGATGTAAGTACAGGTATTTTATGTACTGTAGATTAC
>Ga0208450_1001603_pt1 | contig 10282 bp, 10 predicted proteins | sample MalvireepMed_908_FD_184249 | JGI IMG/M metagenome (GOLD analysis project Ga0208450, IMG submission 184249) | Marine viral communities from the Global Malaspina Expedition - Malaspina viral metaG DeepMed_908 (SPAdes) (version 2) | ecosystem: Environmental > Aquatic > Marine > Oceanic | place... | reverse complement strand
GGTGCGGGGGGCCTAGAAGGCCGGCCGCGGGTGGCGAGGAAGGCCAGAAGCAGCGGTTGCTTGGGGGACCGCTGCAACTGTAACTCGTCCGGGACGGGAGTGTCAGGGGTCACCGTCCGGCTGTGAGGCTGGTAATAATCGTGCGCGGCTGCGAACGAAAGTGAGAAAACGTTGAAACATGTTGCGAATTGCGCAACGCTAATCGCCAACTGTCTCATTGCAAAAATATACGAGCTCGGCCCCTGAGTGCGATGCGCACTGCCTTCCGGGCATGAGAAACCCGGTGCCGCCGGGCGGGCGACACCGGGTCTTCATCCAGCGGCTGGCTCAGCGTGCGCTGGCGAGCGTGGCGGTGGCCTTCTGGCGGATCATTTGCTGTGCCGAAGCAACCAGCGAGGCCTTGCAGCGACGATCGTAGGAGAAAGCGTTAACCGACAGCGCTTCGGGGTGCGTGCAGGCGGCTTGCGCTGCGGCATCGACGCGGTCGCGCAGTTCGGCGAGCTGCGAGGGGTCGCGCAGGTCGAGGTCATTGAAATCGACCGCGATGCTGACTTCGGTGCGCTTCGAAAGCGCCTGTGCGGGGGCACCCAGCAGGGCGGTAGCAGCGAGGCCGGCGGCGAGAAGGTTGATAATTTTCACGAGCGTCTCCTGTTGAAGGTATTGTCGCTCTTCAAACATCCTGTGGTTTGTTCTCGTGTGTCGTTGTGCGCCGCACCATTTCTCTTCGCAAGTGCAAAATACGCAGGACAGTGTTGAAAGCGATGCACCTGTGCATCGGCCGGTGCCTGTCTGCGATGCTCCGCAGGCGAATGCTGGACAGGCGGCGCACGCTGGCCTTAACGGGAACGCCATGCAGGCAGAACACCTCCCCGATTCCATCCTGATTGTCGATTTCGGCAGCCAGGTCACCCAGCTCATCGCGCGCCGCGTGCGCGAGGCAGGGGTCTATTCCGAAATCGCCCCCTTCACCCAGGCGGAAGAGGCGTTCGAGCGGCTCAAGCCCAAGGGCATCATCCTGTCGGGCTCGCCCGCCAGCGTGTGCGACGAGGGCAGCCCGCGCGCCCCGCAGGTGCTGTTCGACAGCGGCCTGCCGATCCTCGGCATCTGCTATGGCCAGCAGGTCATGACCCAGCAGCTTGGCGGCGAAGTCCGTCCCGGGCACGAGACCGGCGAGGGCGGTGAATTCGGCCGCGCCTATCTGACCGTGACCGAACAATGCGCATTGTTCGATGGCATGTGGCAGAACGGCGAACGCCACCAGGTGTGGATGAGCCATGGCGACAAGGTCACCCAGTTCGCGCCCGGCTTCCGGATCGTCGCCACCAGCGATGGCGCGCCCTTCGCCGTGATCGCCGATGAAAAGCGCAAGTATTACGGCACCCAGTTCCACCCCGAAGTGGCGCATACGCCCGATGGCGGCAAGCTGCTGGCCAATTTCGTGCGCCATGTCTGCGGGCTCGCCGGCGACTGGACCATGGCCGAGTTCCGCAAGACCAAGATCGCGGAAATCCGCGAACAGGTCGGCGACGGCAAGGTGATCTGCGGCCTGTCGGGCGGGGTCGATTCGGCAGTGGCCGCGGTCCTCATCCACGAAGCCATCGGCGACCAGCTGACCTGCGTCTTCGTCGATCACGGGCTGATGCGGATGAACGAGGCCGAACAGGTCGTGACGCTGTTCCGCGACCATTACAATATCCCGCTTGTGCATGTGAATGCGGAGGAGCGGTTCCTTGGCGGTCTGGCGGGCCAGACCGATCCGGAAAAGAAGCGCAAGTTCATCGGCGGCGCGTTCATCGACCTGTTCGAGGCGGAAGCGAAGAAGATCGGCGGGGCCGATTTCCTTGCGCAGGGCACGCTTTATCCCGATGTCATCGAAAGTGTCAGTTTCACCGGCGGGCCCTCGGTCACGATCAAGAGCCACCACAATGTCGGCGGCCTGCCCGAACGCATGAACATGAAGCTGGTCGAACCCTTGCGCGAACTGTTCAAGGACGAGGTGCGCGAACTGGGCCGCGAACTGGGCCTGCCCGAGATTTTCGTCGGGCGGCATCCCTTCCCCGGCCCGGGCCTTGCGATCCGCATTCCCGGCGAAGTCACCAAGGAGCGCTGCGACATCCTGCGCAAGGCCGATGCGATCTACCTCGAGGAAATCCGCAACGCGGGCCTCTACGATGCGATCTGGCAAGCCTTCGCCGTGCTGCTGCCGGTCAAGACCGTTGGCGTGATGGGGGATAGCCGCACCTATGACAGCGTCTGCGGCCTGCGCGCGGTGACCAGCACCGATGGCATGACGGCCGATGTCTATCCCTTCGACAGCGCCTTCCTCAGCCGGGTGGCCACGCGCATCATCAACGAAGTGCAGGGCATCAACCGCGTGGTCTACGACTACACGTCGAAGCCCCCCGGTACGATCGAGTGGGAATAGCCTCCCTGCAGGCCGGGCCCCGGCCTGCGCAGCCGCGACGTTTCGGGCCCGGCGCGATCGTGCTGCTGGCGAGCATCGCGATCCTCGCCTTTGCCGGCAATTCGGTAATCGCACGCTATGCGCTCGCCGCCGGCGGGATCGACGCCGCAACCTTCGCGCTCGTGCGGCTGGGCGCCGGCGCGATCGTGCTAGCGCCGCTATTGCTGCGCGGCACCGGCCGCTGGAGCCTGTCGGGCGGAATCAGCCTGTTCGTTTACGTGGCGATGTTCTCCTTCGCCTATGTCGATCTGCCGACCGCCACCGGCGCGCTGATCCTGTTCACCGTGGTGCAGGCGACCGTCGTACTGGCGGGCATGCTGCGCGGCGAACCGATGCGGCTGCTGGGCTGGGCTGGGCTGCTGCTGTCGCTCGGGGGGCTCGCCGTGCTGCTGGTCCCGCAGGTCGAGAGTGGCCGGGTGCTGCCGACCGTATTCATGGCGATCTCGGGCATGGCCTGGGGCGCCTATACGATGATCGGCCGCGCGGTTGCCGTGGGTGCGGGTGTCCATACCGCGCGCAGCTTCGCCATCGGCGCAGTGCTGGCGCTGCCGCTGCTCGCCTTTGCCGGCGGCGTGCCCAGCGTCACCGGGGCGCTGCTGGCCGTCCTCTCGGGCGCGCTCACCTCGGGGCTCGGCTATGTCGTGTGGAACCGCGTGTCGCCGTCGCTCGGGCTCGCGACGCTGGCGACCGTCCAACTGGCGACACCGCTGGTCGCCGCCATGGGCGGGGCGGTGCTGCTCGGCGAACTGGTCACGCGCGAATTGCTCGTGGCCGGCGCGTTGATCCTGTCCGGCATCGCCATGACGCTGAAACGGTGAGCCGCTGAGCGATGGAACTGCCGCTCGGCCCCGATCCGCGCACGGCAACCATCCGCCGCCTGCAGGCGCTGCTGGTCCAGCGGTTCGGCCATATCGAGCGCGCGGCGGCCGAATGGCGCCAGCCCGAATGGGTGCTGGTGCAGGGCGTGATCGGGGCGCGGACCAAGTCCGAGATATCGAACGCCGCAACCGATCGCTTGCTTCGCCGCTGGGGCTGCTGGGAGGCGGTGGCCACCGCGCCGCTGGCCGATGTGCAGGCCGAGCTGGCGACGCAGACCTATCCCAATGTCGCTGCGGAGCGATTGCAGGCGAGCCTGGCCGCGCTCATTGACCTTCGCGGCGGCGTCGATCTGGCGCATTTGGCCGACATGGGCACCGAAGCGGCGATGGACTGGCTCGAACAACTGCCCGGCGTGGGCCGCAAGATCGCCGCCGGGGTGATGAATGCCAGCACGCTCGACCGCCGCGCGATCGTGCTCGACGGACACCACACGCGCATTCTCCAGCGCATGGGGCTGGTGCCGCCCAAGGCGAGCACGGCGCGGGCTTTCGCCGCGATCATGCCGGCGATGCCGGCCGATTGGTCGGGGGCGGAATATGATGAGCATCACCTGCTGATGAAGAAGCTCGGCCAGACCTGGTGCCGCCCGGCGGCGCCCGCCTGCCCCGAATGCCCGGCGCAGGCGCTGTGCGAAACCGGGCGGCACCGCGCCTGATTGCAGCGCGCGCCCGCTTGCGCCACAAGCGCTGCGCATGAAACGTCTTGGCTCGATCCTCCTGTGGTCCGCGATCGCGGCTGCGTTCATCGGTCCCGGCACGGTGACCGTCGCGGCCAGCACGGGTGCCTCGCTTGGCCCGGCGCTGCTGTGGGCCATCCTGTTCTCGGGCATTGCAACCTTCACGCTGCAGGAATTCGCCGGACGGCTCGCGGTGACCACGGGCGACGATCTGGCGACGGTGTTGCAGCGCCGCTACCCGACCGGTTTCGCGCGGGTGGCGACGGTGACCCTGGTCGGCGGCGCGATCCTGCTCGGCTGCGCGGCCTATGAAGCCGGGAATATCCTCGGCGGGGCAGCGGGGGCGATGCTGGCGCTCGACGCGCCGCGCGGCGCGGTGACGCTGGGCCTCGCGCTCGCTGCAGGCGCGCTGCTGCTGGCGGGTTCGCCGCAATTCGTGGCGCGCCTGATGGCCGCATTCGTGGCTCTGATGGGGGCGGGTTTCCTGCTCGTCGCAGTGTCGCTGGCCCCGGCCATCGGACCCTTGGTCGGCGGCCTGGTGCCGGAACCGGGTTTCGCCGACGACCCCGCTGCGCTGCTGGCAGTGCTCGCGCTCGTCGGGACGACTGTCGTCCCCTACAACCTGTTCCTGGGCGCGGCCCTCGCGCGCGGCCAGGGGCTGGGCGACATGCGCTTCGGCCTGGCAGTCGCAGTGGCGATCGGGGTACTCATCACCGCTGCCGTGCTGGTCGTGGGCACGGCGCTCGTGGGCGAATTCTCTTTCCCGGCGCTGGGCGACGTGCTGGCCGACCGGCTGGGCCCGTGGGCGCGGACCGGCGTGGGCATCGGCTTGCTTGCCGCGGGCGTATCCTCTGCGGTGACGGCGCCGCTGGCCGCGGCGCTGACCGCGCGCGGCCTGTTTGGGGTGCCCGGCGAACCGCATTGGCGGGCGGACGGCTGGCGCTTCCGCGCGGTCTGGGCGGGCATCTTGCTCGTGGGGCTCGGCTTCGGGCTGGCCGACATCCGCCCGGCCCCCGCGATTCTCGCGGCGCAGGCGTTCAATGGAGCACTGCTTCCGCTGGTGGCGCTGTTCCTGCTGGCAGCGATGAACGACGCGGCCGCACTGGGCGGGCATGCCAACGGCCTGCTCGCCAATGCTTTCGGGATGCTGGTCGTCGGGGTGGCGACCATGCTCGGACTGACCGCGCTGACCCGCGCGGCGGGCACGCTGTTCGGGTTCGGCCTGCCCGCGCCGGGGATCATCCTGCCGGCCTTCGCCGTCATCGGCGTGTTTGCCGCGCGCGCGGTCACCCGGCGCGAGATGCGGTGAAGGAAGTGCTGGCCCCGGACGAGGTGGCGCAAGTCTATCGCCGTCTCAGCCGTGCCATGCCGGGGCGCACCCCCGGCGCGAAAGGCCCCAAGGGGCAGCCCGACGCGTTCCGGTCGTGTGTCTCCTGCATGTTGTCGGCACAGTCGCGCGATCGCAACACCGCCGCCGCCACGCGCGCGCTCTTCGCGCTTGCCAGGACCCCGCAAGCGATGCTCGCGCTGGACGATGAAACGATCGCCCGCGCGATCAAGCCCTGCGGGCTCTACAATATGAAGACCCGCAATATCCGCGCCTTCTGCACCGCGCTGCTGGCCGAGCATGGCGGTGCGGTGCCCGACACGCGCGAGGGGCTGATGGCGCTGCCGGGGATCGGGCGCAAATGTGCGGACATCGTGCTGAGCTTTACCTTCGGGCGGGACGTGATCGCAGTCGACACCCATGTCCACCGCGTGTGCAACCGCATCGGCCTCGCTCAGGCACGGGCGGCGGACAAGACAGCGGCGCAGCTCGAGGAACGCTCGCCGGGATGGGCGCTGCGCGACGGGCACTTCTGGCTGATCCAGTTGGGCAAGCGCATCTGCACGGCCCGCGCGCCCAAATGCGAGCGGTGCCCGGTGGCCGACCTGTGCCTCTTCTACCGCGCTACGCGGGGAAGCTGACGCCGGTCATCGCTTCGGACTTGGTCCACAGCTTCCCGGCGAGGTCCTCGTCGCGGATATGCGGGTAATAGCCGCCCGCGCGCGGTTTCTCGGGATCGGCGGCAACCGCCACCTCGCAATCCTCGCAATAGACGCCGCCCTTGCCTTCGAGCAGCGGCGAAACCGCGCACCACACGGTGGTCGCGGCGCCTTCCTCGGTCGATTTGAAGGCCTCGTGGACGTTGCCGTCCTCGTCGTACCAGCCCATCGCGCGCTGTTCTTCCATCGTCAGGTGCCGCTGGAGCGGCGTAGCGATACCGCCCGGGTGCACCGCGAAGGCGCGCACGCCCCGGCTTTCGCCGAGCTTGTCGAGTTGCAGCGCGAACAGGGCGTTGGCCGACTTGGCCTGTCCGTAAGCAAGCCACTTGTCGTAGTCGCGGCGCTCGAAATTGGGATCGTCGAGATCGAGCCCATGGAGCCGGTGCCCGATCGAGGACAACGCCACGACGCGGGCCCCGCCGCCGGTCAGCAACAGCGGCCACAGCCGTGCGGTCAGCTGGAAATGGCCCAGGTGATTGGTGGCGAACTGCATTTCATAGCCGCGCGCGTCGCGAGCAAGCGGGCTGGCCATGATCGCGGCATTGTTGATCAGGATGTCGATCGTGTCGGTGCGGCCCGCGACCGCTTCGGCGAAGGCATCGATCGAAGCCGGATCGGCAAGGTCGAGCGGAAGGATCGCGATATCGCCGTCCAGCGCGTCGAGCACGTCATGCGCCTGGCCGGTCCGCCGCGCGCCGACTATGACCTGCGCACCGGCTGCGGCAATCGCCCGGACGGTTTCGGTGCCGATCCCCGAATAGCCGCCGGTTACGACGACGCAGCGGCCCGACAGGTCGATCCCGTCGATGACTTCCCCGGCAGTCGAGCGATATCCGAAGGGCGAATTGACCGGTTCCTGGTGGCTGGGCATGGCTGTGTCCTCTCCTCTGCCCAACTATGCGTTGCCCGCATTGCCATGGCCAGCCCCCAATTCAGCGGCCGGCGCGCAGCGGGGCCGGTTACGGCTCAGCCTTCGGTGTCGGGCATCGTATAGGGCACGAAATCGTCCAGCATCAGCACATCGGACAGAAAGCCCACTGTCCGGTCGACCAGATGGACCTGGTCGCTGCGGCACAGCCGCGATCCGCTGAACCGCTTGATCACCATGATGTCGCTGTCGTCGATGCTTTGCGGGTTGCGCGTGTAGTTGACCCAGACCGTATCGCCCGAGCGATAGGTCAGCGCGGTGCCGTCGATCTGCTTGAGGCTGCGGCTGCCGGTGGTGCTGATGCAGTTCTGCGGTTCGCCGGCAACGCGGCCGTCGAGCAGCTTGGCGAGCTTCGCTTCGCCGCGAGTGGGTTCGGCTTCGTCCGCCTGGGCGGGAACGGCCATCAGGCCGGCAGCGGCAGCGGCGAAAATCAGTGGCTTGAGCATGACAGGTCTCCTCAGGAAAAGGGACAGTGTATCACGCAGGCTGAACCTGCGCTGAGTCATGCGGTTCCGCCCACCGTGATCCCGTCGACCAGCAGGGTCGGCTGGCCGACTCCCGCGGGCACGCTCTGCCCGCCCTTGCCGCACATGCCCACGCCCTCGTCGAGCGCCATGTCGTTGCCGATGCCGCGCACCTTGGTCAGCACGGTCGGGCCGTCCCCGATCAGCGTCGCGCCCTTGATCGGTGCCACGACCTTGCCCTTCTCGACCTTGTAGGCCTCGGTGCAGGCAAACACGAACTTGCCGCTGACGATATCGACCTGCCCCCCGCCGAAGCTGGTGGCATAGATGCCGTCGTCCATCCGGCTTAGCAGGTCCGCCGGATCGTCGCTGCCGCCCCGCATGAAGGTGTTGGTCATGCGCGGCATCGGCGCGTGCTGGTAGGACTGGCGGCGACCGTTGCCGGTCGCCTCGACCCCCATCAGCCGCGCATTGAGGCGGTCCTGCATGTAGCCCCTGAGAATGCCGTCCTCGATCAGCACGGTTTCGCGGGTCGGCGTGCCTTCGTCGTCGATGCTCAGCGACCCGCGGCGATCGGCCATGCTGCCATCGTCGATCACGGTGACGCCGGGGGCCGCCACGCGTTCGCCGATGCGGCCCGCAAAGGCGCTGGTGCCCTTGCGGTTGAAATCACCCTCGAGCCCGTGCCCGACCGCTTCGTGCAGCAGGATGCCGGGCCAGCCGGGGCCGAGCAGGACGCTCGTCTCGCCCGCTGGCGCCTCGACGCTTTCCAGGTTCACCATGGCCTGACGGACCGCTTCGTCGACCGCGCGCATCCAGCGTCCCTCGTCGAACAGATCGTCGTAGAGATAGCGGCCGCCGAAGCCGAAGCTGCCGGTTTCGCGGCGGCCGTTGGCTTGGGCTACGATGCTGACGTTCAGCCGCACCAGCGGGCGCATGTCGCGCGCGGTGAAGCCATCGGCACGGATGATGTCGATCGCGCTCCAGCTGCCCGACAGGCTGGCGCTGACCTGCGCCACGCGCGGGTCCTTGGCGCGGGCCACGGCGTCGATCTTCTCCAGCAGCGCGACCTTCTCGGCAAAGGGCACGAGATCGAGCGGGCTGGCATCGGTGTAGAGATGCCGGTTGGTGCGCTCGGGCGGGGCGGCTTTGGCGGCCTTGGCGGGATCGAGCAGGCGCAGCGTTTCGCCCGCGCGCGCGATTGCCCTGGCGCTGATTTCATTGGCATGCGCAAAGCCGGTGGTCTCGCCCGATACGCCGCGCAGGCCGAACCCCGAATCGCGGCTGTAATCGGCGGTTTTCAAGCGCCCGTCATCGAAGGCGAAGCTCTCGCTCGCCATGAATTGCAGATAGAGCTCGCCATCGTCGCAGGGCGCGAGCAGCCGCGTGGTCAGCGCCTTGGCTTCCTCGGGATCGAGCTGGGTGTAGAGCAGGGCGTGCGGATCGTTTGCTGGCGTCATGCCCTGCTATGTAGGGGCTGCGCCGTCCCAGCGAAAGCCGGGATCGCCTGCGCCGCCGCGCCCGCCGCGGCGGATTCCGGCGGCGGCCGGAATGGCAGCTACCGGTGGCCCGGGTCGGCGCCTTCGGAAATGTCCATCAGCTGCGACTGGTCGACCCCGTCGGCCGGGCCGCCTTCGAGCACGAAACGGCGATCGCAATAGCCGCAGTCGACATAGCCGTGCTCGTCGATTTCGAGATAGATCTTGGGATGCCCCAGCGCGGCGGAACGATAGTTCTTGCCGGTGCGGATATCGGTCGCGCCATCGCACCACACGCGCCGCGTGGTGACCTTGGAGACTTCGGGAGGAGGCAGGCTCATGCGACAGGCCGATAATATGTGCTTTGCCTTGGTGCAAGCATTCGCCGCTTGTCGCGCCATGGCCGCACCCCTAGGTCACCCATCATGCAGACACCCCCAGCCATCCGTATCGACAATCTGGTCAAGGAATACGCCTCGCCCGGCCCGGGCGAACCGCCAAAGCTGGCGCTCAAGGGGGTGAGCTTCGACGTGCCGCAGGGCGGGATCTTCGGCCTGCTCGGCCCCAATGGCGCGGGCAAGTCGACGCTGATCAACATCCTTGCGGGGCTGGTGCGCAAGACGGGCGGCAATGCCGAGATCTGGGGATTCGATACCGACGACAATCCGCGCAATGCCAAGCGTTCGATCGGCATCGTGCCGCAGGAAATCGTCTTCGATCCGTTCTTCACCCCGTTCGAAGTGCTGGAGAACCAGGCCGGGTTCTACGGCATCCCCAAGGCCGAGCGGCGCAGCGAGGAACTGCTCAAGGCGGTCCATCTGTGGGACAAGCGCGATGCCTATGCGCGCACGCTGTCGGGCGGGATGAAACGGCGCCTGCTGATTGCCAAGGCGATGGTCCATTCACCGCCGATCCTGGTGCTCGACGAGCCGACCGCCGGGGTCGATGTCGAACTGCGCCGCCAGCTGTGGGAACTGGTGACCGAACTCAACCGCGAGGGCGTGACCGTGGTGCTAACCACGCATTATCTCGAGGAAGCCGAGCAGCTGTGCGACCGCATCGCGATCATCAACCACGGCGAACTGATCGCCGACAAGCCGACCCGCGAACTGGTCGACATGGCGCGCGAAAAGATCGTCTCGATCACCGTCGACAAGGATCTGGGCGGCCCGATCATGGAGCCCGCCTTCACCAAGGCCGAAGTGATCGAACCGCGGCGGCTGGAGATTACCTATGATCGCGACCGGACGAGCGCGGGGCAGGTGCTCGCGCTCGTCCAGTCGCACGGCTATGCGATCGAGGATGTCACCACGCGCGAAGCCGACCTGGAAGATGTCTTCGTCCAGC
>Ga0208450_1001596_pt1 | contig 10305 bp, 18 predicted proteins | sample MalvireepMed_908_FD_184249 | JGI IMG/M metagenome (GOLD analysis project Ga0208450, IMG submission 184249) | Marine viral communities from the Global Malaspina Expedition - Malaspina viral metaG DeepMed_908 (SPAdes) (version 2) | ecosystem: Environmental > Aquatic > Marine > Oceanic | place... | reverse complement strand
GTGCAAAAAGTGAAATTTGTTAAAGATACAAATCCTGTAACAGGATCTCGTGCGGCTAGAAAACAAAAACCAGTAACTTGGAGTTAATATGTGGTTCAGTGCAATTAAGCTTGCTTTAAACGCTGGAAGTCACATTTATAAAAAGCGTCAAGAAACTAAGATGGCTATGGCGGATGCACAACACATGCACGCAGCTAAGATGGCCCGAGGTGAGGAAGCTTACCAGGGCAAACTTTTAGAGGCCCGTCAAAATGACTACAAGGACGAGGTCGTTTTAGCGATTCTCACACTGCCCATTTTGGTGCTCGCCTATGGGGTCTGGTCAGATGATCCGGCCGCTATGGACAAGATAAAAGTGTTCTTTGAGCATTTTCAGGCACTACCAAGTTGGTTTACAAATTTATGGATACTTGTATGTGCGTCAATATTTGGTATAAAGGGAACACAAATATTTAGAAACGGCGGTAAAAAATAATGACTAAAAAACAAAAATCTAAAGACGAGCTTAAAGGAAAAGGAAATTTTAAAAAAGGGTTCACAATAAAAGTCCCTGTAGGAGAAGGACCAGCAAAAAGATTTTCAACAAAAAAAGACATAACTATTACTGGAAAAGATGAAGGACCAACAAAAAAACATACAACATTCGAAGCCACAATGGACGGTAAAAAAATTAAAGACGCTAGTTGGCAAAATAAAACATTACAAATAAGAAAAAGCAAAAGCACTGGTGGCAGAATAGGTTTCGCTCATGGTTCTAAAAGGCCTAAAGGTGGTTGGAAAGATTAATTAATAAAAGGAGAAAAAAATGGGAGACATATCAATAAAAGGAAGAAGCAAACTTCTAGGAGGTGGAAGAGTCTTTAGAGACAAAGGAACACCTAAATCTGGAGAAAAAGGATTTAAACATAAAGGAACTTTACAAGAAATTAATAAAAAAATTTTTGGTAAAACTCAAAAAAGATATGATGAAGGAGATGCAATGACAGATATACATCATCCTGCTGTTGTTAAAGAACTTAAGAAAAAAGGTTTAACTTCTAAAAAAGTAGAAGAAGATATTTTAAAAGAAAAAATGAAATCTTATTAATAAATAATGCCTTTTAAATCAGAAAAACAAAGGCGATTTATGCACGCTAACCATCCTGAAATCGCAAAAAGATGGGAGAAAGAGTATAAAGAAGGTGGAAGAGTAAAACTTAACGAAGGTGGTTATATTGGACCAGCCATTAAAGCTGAATATGGCGGAGTTAAGTTATCAAATCCACATAACAAGAAATATTATAAAGGATTGGTATAGGTGGATCCATTATCCGTTGTAGCAAAGCTACAAAAAATAATGCAAGACAATCTCCAGAGAATTGGAGACACACTCATTAGTGGAGGTGTTGACAATATGGAGAAATATCAGTATATGTTAGGACAGGCACGTACATATCAGTACTTGCTTCAGGAAATCTCTAACCTGCTAAAATCGAAGGAGCAAAAAGATGACAAAGGAAACGTTATTGACCTTGGAAAAGGAAGTTCCAAAACATAAAAATGCTTTGGAAGAAAAATACAAGTCTGAAGAAAAAGAACCATTAAATCCAGAAAATATTGAAAATCAAAAAGAACAGTTGCCCGAGCCTAGTGGCTGGCGACTTTTAGTTTTACCTTTTACACCAAAAGAGAAAACTAAAGGTGGAATTTTAATTGCACAAGAATCATTAGACAAATTACGTATCGCAACTAATTGCGGTTACGTTTTAAGAGTTGGACCTTTAGCTTATTATGATAAGGAAAAATATCCAACAGGTCCTTGGTGTAAACAAGGAGATTGGGTAATTTTTGCTCGTTATGCAGGATCAAGATTACCTATAGAAGGCGGAGAAGTCCGTTTATTAAACGACGACGAGGTTTTGGGAACAATTAAAAGTCCAGAATCTGTGTTGCATAACATTTAACATAGGAAGGAACTATGCCAGTAGATAAACAAGAAAAAACAGTTGATATAGACACATCAGGACCTGGTGCGGATATTGAAATTGCAGAAGAAAAAGTAATACCAGTTGAACAGGAGGAAACAAATGCAAAAACTGATAGTAAGGACGATAATAAGTCCGATGATACATTGGAGAAATCTGATAAGCAGCCTGATGTTCAAGATAGCGAACAAAAGACTGAAGAAAAAGCTGAAGAAAAAGTAGAAGAGAAAAAAGAAACGAGTGACGAGAAACAAGATGAACTAAAAGAATATAGTGAAGGAGTTCAAAAAAGAATTGCTAAACTAACTAAAAAATGGCGTGAAGCGGAAAGACAAAAAGAAGCCGCTATAGATTATGCCAGAGGTGGTCAAGTAGAACTTTCAAAATTAAAAAATAGAATAAGTAGTCTTGAGCCTGGTTATGTTGATGCAATGAAAAATAAAGTTATCTCTGGACTTGAGGCAGCGCAAAGTAAACTTGCTGCAGCAAGAGAAGCAGGAGACATTAAGACTGAAGTTGAAGTGCAAAAAGAAATTGCAAAACTTGGTGTTGAAGAAGCTAGAGTTAACAGTTTAAGAAGTAGTTATGAAAGGCAATCTAAAGAAAAGGTAGTTCAAACGCCAACTTTAGACCAAGCAATTCAAACTCCTCCTCCAGCTGATCCAAAGGCGGAGGCATGGGCAGACAAAAATGAGTGGTTTGGAAAAGATTCTGCTATGACTTATACAGCTTTCGATTTACATAAAAAACTAACTGAAGAAGAAGGTTTTGACCCTAATTCAGATGAGTATTATGTTGAAATAGACAAACGTATAAAGCTTGACTTTCCACATAAATTTGCTAGAAAAGAATTATCGGAAGGAACGACTAAACCGACACAAACAGTAGCATCTGCTACGCGAAGTGTTAAACCTGGTCGCACAACTGTGAGACTCACATCTTCACAGGTAGCAATTGCTAAAAAATTAGGTGTGCCACTTGAAGATTATGCAAAACAATTAAAAATCACAGAAGGAGTATAAGCATATGCAAACAGACGATAAAAAAACTTCTCGTGCGAGTCAAACAAGAGAAAAAACTTCTCGAAAAAAAGTTTGGACTCCACCCTCATCTTTAGATGCACCCCCTTGCCCTGATGGATATCATCAGAGGTGGATAAGGGCCGAGACTATGGGTTTTGATGATACGAAAAACATGGCCGGAAAAATTCGATCAGGATACGAGCTCGTAAGAGCTGATGCATATCTAGGATCGGATTACCCTGTTATCAACGAAGGCAAATACAAGGGAGTGATCGGAGTTGGAGGCCTTTTGCTCGCAAGGATACCGAACGAAATTGTTAAATCACGCGAAGCGTATTTTAATAGAATGACGCAAGACAAAGAAGACGCGATTGAACAAGATCTTATGAAGGAAGAGCACCCAAGTATGCCAATCAATCAAGAGAGGCAGACTCGTGTAACCTTCGGTGGAACAAAGAAGAACTAATTTATTAGCAATTCCTAACCAACGATTTAAATTAACCCGTTCATCTTCGGATGAACAATAGGAGAAAAAACTATGGCTAATCAAGATGCTCCTTTCGGTCTAAGACCGGTAGGAAAACTTAGTGGCAATAGAGATTCCGGCGGAACAACTGAATATAGTATTGCAGCTTGTGCTTCGGCAATATACCAAAACGATCCAGTAAAAATGCTTTGTACTGGTACAATTGGCGTTGCAGCAGCTACTAATACTTTAGTCGGTGCAATCAATGGAGTTTTCTATACAGATGCTACTACTAGCAAACCAACTTTCTCAAGATGGCTAGCAGCCTCAAACTCTGCTACCGATATTGTTGGCTTTGTTAATGATGACCCTTTCACGGTTTTTGAAATCCAATCAGCTGGTTCTGGTGCTCACGCACAAGGCGACGTTGGATCGAATGCAGATTTGGCAACATATGCTGCAGGCGCAGCTCCTGATTATTTATCACAGGTAGAATTAGTTGACACTCAAAGTACAACTACTGCTGTTTGTAGAATAATCGGACTTTCATTAGACCCTGATAACAATGACGTAACCGCAGCTAATGTGAATTGGCGTGTGCTTATTGCAGAACACTTCTATATGACAACTACAGGAATCTAAATTATGGCTATATCACGTAATCAACTAGTTAAAGAACTAGAGCCAGGTTTAAACGCCCTGTTTGGTCTGGAATATAAAAACTATGCAAGCGAGCACGAAGCAATTTTCGATAAGGAAAACTCAGACAGAGCTTTTGAAGAAGAAGTAATGTTATCCGGATTCGGAAGTGCTGCAACTAAACCTGAAGGTCAAGGTGTCAACTACGACGCGGCACAAGAGACTTTCACGGCTCGTTATACGCACAAAACACATGCTTTAGCTTTCTCAATCACTGAAGAAGCGATTGAGGACAATTTGTATGATAGACTTTCGTCTAGATATACAAAAGCACTAGCTAGATCTATGGCTAATGCGAAACAAGTTGAAGCGGCTAATGTTCTTAACAGAGCATTCAACAGTTCATACACTGGTGGAGACAGTAAAGAACTTTGCGCAACTGATCACTCAATCATTTCTGGAACAGAGCAGAACGAATTATCGACTGCTGCTGACTTAAATGAAACATCTTTAGAGCAAGCATTAATTGATATTGCTGCGCTAACTGATGAGAGAGGTCTTAAAATTGCGGCTAAAGGAATGAAATTAATTCTTCCTTCTGCTTTGCAATTTACTGCAGAGAGACTTATGAAGTCTACACAAAGAGTTGGAACAGCTGATAATGATATCAACGCAGTTGTATCTATGGGAATGATTCCTCAAGGCTATGCCGTGAATCATTACTTAACTGATACAGATGCTTGGTTCATTAAAACTGATGTTCCTAATGGATTGAAACACTTTGTTAGAGCACCAATCAAAACTGCTATGGAAGGCGATTTTGACACTGGTAATGTTAGATATAAAGCAAGAGAAAGATACAGCTTCGGCTGGTCTGACTGGCGTGGAATATTTGGCTCACCAGGTGCGTAATCACTAAATTAATGTGGCGGGACATAGTTCCGCCACATTTTAAAAATAGAAAGAGAAAATGAAAAAATTCCTCGTAAATATTTGGGCTTATGATTATCACGCTAAATTTGAAGTTTTAGCTGAAGATAATCCCAAATCTCTTGAAGATTCTATCCTTGACAAGCTAGGAGAAAAGTCTATAAAGTGGGAATCAACGGGAATGTACCGAGATACCCGGAGAATAACCTATGAGGAGGTTATATATGACACAAGACCTATACACTACAAAACGGTCCTTGGAGTTAGAGTGGCAACAGGAGTACCTGAAGGAGGGCAAGTATAATATTAATATGTCCTACATTGACAAAAAAATTCAGGAGATTGTTAAAGAGATCATTGCCAAAGAGTTCGAAGAATCTACTCGCCTTAATAAAGTAGATGAATCCAAGGCTCAAGTTTCGATAGCCACTTAAGCGCTATCAAAAATCACTTTTTTTCCTAAGGATACCTTGCACTCAATCAAAAAATAACATATAAATTTATCACTATACAAATTTAAAAAAACTTAAATGTAGACGCGTATAGTCGACATCCCCTAGGGACTACATTTAAATATTCTAGGAGGAATATTATGGCAAACACAACCTTTTCAGGAACAGTAAGAGCGGAATCCGGTCTTAAGGTTTCAGCAAAAGCAGCTGCTACTGGAGCATACACTGACAAATTTACAGTTAGTTGTGCAGGTGCAGTCTGTACTTCAAGCACTTTAGCTGTTACAGGTGTATCAACCTTAACAGGTGCACTAAAAGCTAACGCTTCTCAAAACTGGATGGGAGTTAAAAAATTCCAATCTTTTGCAGGAACTTTAGCTTCAACAAACGCAGCAACTACAGCTTACGGGGACGGTGACGTTCTTGTAGAATTAGGAACTTTAGATACGACAGTACCTTCGGGTCATGTCGCAGCAACTAAGTTCTTTATAGATAAAGCACTAATTGGTATTACAACGGCAGCAGGTCAAACACTTGTTGGTGGATTATCATTAAGTGCTACATCAGGAACAGCGACTAACTCAGCTGTTTCATCAGGAACAGAAATTGTTGGTGCAGGAGTTACTTCGTTTAATTCACAACTTAGTGCAACACAATCTATAACTGAAATTGATGTTAACCTTAACAATTCAGCTGGGAACTATCACATTTTCGTACCAAATGTGACAGCCGCTATTGCAAGTAAATATTTATATGCATTTAGCACAACAGCAGTTAACGCAGACATCACAGCTGGTAGATTTACAGTCTTATTAGAATACACAGTATTTTAATATTAAATAAATTTAAATTAGAGCGGGGCTTCGGCCCCATCTAGTAATCTAGATTAGGAGAATAAGTTATGAGTACATATTCAACGGATATAAAAACAGTTAATATTACAACTGCTACGACTACTACAATCTTTAATGGTCCAGCTAGAGTTTTAGGACTTTCATGGGTTGTACCTACGAATGTTGGAGTTGGAACAATAACAGTGAATGATAATACTACCGCAATGTGGGTTGTTAATACACCCGCTACAAATACTACGAGTCACAAAACTCCATCTCATGGAAGCATAATGTTACCAGGGACAGGGATTAAAGCTGACACAAGTTTGAAAGTAACCAACGCAGTAGTAACACATGTGACCGTTTATTACGGATAAGGAGTAGCAAATGGCTAATACTACTTCTGGAACAGTAACGTTCGACAAGACATTTGCTGTTGATGAAATAATATCAGAAGCTTATGAGCGGATTGGTATTTCAGCAGTAAGTGGTTATCAATTAAAAACAGCTAGACGATCTTTAAATCTTTTGTTTCAAGAATGGGGTAATAGAGGTTTACATTATTGGCAAGTAGCTGAAACTAATATTGATTTAATTGAAGGACAAGCCGAATATACTTTCTATAGAGCAAGTAGTGATGGTACAAGTTCTACAACAAATGCTTCATCAAGTGTTTATGGAATGGCTGATGTATTAGAAGCAACATACAGACAAAATAGAACAGAGACAACTCAATCTGATGCTGCAATGACTAAGGTTTCTAGATCAACTTATTCTGCTCTTGCAAGTAAGTTATCTAAAGGAACTCCTTCTCAATATTGGGTTCAAAGATTTATAGATAAAACTACCATTACAGTTTACCCAACACCAGACTCAACAGCAGCTTCTAAAGATATGCATATTTTTTATGTTAAAAGATTAGAAGATTTTGATGCAACATATACAGATGCATCAAATGCTCCTTATAGATTTATGCCTTGTTTGACTTCTGGATTATCTTTTTATTTATCACAAAAATTTTCACCACAAAGATCACAAGAATTAAAACTTTATTATGAAGACGAATTGGCACGTGCCCTGTCAGAAGACGGATCTGCAGCAAGCACTTATATAACTCCGAAGAATTATTACCCTAATATATAATGGCATACGCAAGAGGAAAATACGCACAAGCAATATCAGATAGATCGGGAATGGCTTTTCCATATAATGAAATGGTTAAAGAGTGGAATGGAATGTTAGTTCATATTTCTGAATATGAACCAAAACAACCTCAATTGGAACCAAAACCACGTGGTGGAGATGCAGAAGCTTTAAGAGATGCAAGACGTGCTAGAACTGAAAATGCTACTGCAAGATTATTGCCACATAATCCATTTACAACATATGCATCAGGTTCAGGAATTATAAATGTTTATTCACCAGATCATGGTTTGACAAATGGAACAACTTATAGATTTAGAGGTGCTTCATCAACTTCAGGGAATTACAATGATCCATTAAGCTTTGATGGTATATCTGGGTCCAATATTGCAAAATCAGCAGGGTATGCTATTACTACAGGTAAGTATGTCAGTGGGAGTAGAGACACAGATAAAACAGATAATTGGTTTTATTTTACAGTTGATACAAACACTGCAACAGCAGGTGACGTGAAAGGAGGAGGGTTTCCAGTCTCAGTAGGACCAGCAACCCTTAGTGCATAATGGCAGGATTTACATATTCAACACTTACAACAGCAATTCAAAATTATACAGAAGTTGGAACTTCTGTATTATCTAGTACTATTACGGATCAATTTATAGATAATTCAGAACTTAGAATTTTTAGAGATGTTCCAATTGATGCTGATAGAAGAGAAATGATTGGAAATTTAGTAGCTTCAAAAGACAATGTCCATGTTCCTGCAGGAACATTATTTGTAAGAGGAGTACAGGTTTATACTTCAACTACAGCTGCAACAGGGGCTAACAGTTGGCTTGAGAAGAAAGATATTAGTTATTTAAGAGAGTATGATGCAGCTGAAACTACTACTGGAACACCTAAATATTATGCTATGTCTGATGGTGGTGCCACTGGAATTGGTGCGACTTCATCAGGTAGAATAACAATTGTTCCTACTCCAAGTTCAGCATTTATGTATAAAATGCATTATAATGCTAGACCTCTAGGATTGAGTTCAGCAAATACTACAACTTATATCAGTACGAATTTTGGAAATGGACTTTTATATACTTGCTTGGTAGAAGCATTTAGCTATTTAAAAGGTCCTATGGATATGTTACAATTATATGAACAAAAGTATCAAGCTGAAGTACAGAAGTTTGGTCAAGAACAAGTAGGTAGACGTAGAAGAGATGATTATACGGATGGTGAACCACGCATACCTCTCAACGTACAGACACCGTAAGGATTAAAATATGACAATAATAACTAAAGGAATGGGAGTAATTAAAAAGTTTTCTAAAGCAGCAATTTCAAAAAAAACGAGGAAAATACCTCGTGGTACATTTCTTTCTTTTCCAGCTGAAATTGTAAAAAAGCTCAAGAAACAAGGTAAAAAATAATGGCAACACTAACAACTAAAGTAATCGAAGAAATAACACTAAACAATAATAGTTATAACAGTGAAAGGTCATTAGATATTTCTAGTGTTAATGAAATTGTTAAAAGAATAGTAACCATTTCAACAACAGAAACAGGGTTGTTAGGTTTTGCTACAGCTTCTTCAACAGATTTATCAAAAAGTTATTTAGCAGGTCAATTCGATGAAGATGATGTTAGATACATTAGAATTACAAATTTAGATTCAACGAATCACCTTACATTAACATTTAGAGATGAAGACAGTACAGAGTTTTGTATGAAGGTAGACGCTGGTCACTCGTTTATATATCCTGGTGATAATAGTGGTGGAGTTAAAGATACTATGCATGCAGCTGGTTCTGCAATTACAGTATCATTAAATGATTTAGTAGATATCACAGCAACCGCAAATACTGATTCTGTTGATGTAGAAGTATTTGTAGGAAGCGCGTAGGAGGAATATGGCATCAAGTTTTACAGGTCTTGGTACAGAGTTAATGACAACCGGCGAGAACGCCGGTACATGGGGGACAACTACTAATACCAATTTACAAATCATCGAACAGATGGTTGGTGGGTATACTGCACAATCAATAGCAGGTGGAGCACAAACTACAACTTTATCCGTTTCCGATGGATCAGCTGGCGCTGTTCTTGCACATAGAATTATAGAATTTACAGGAACCATTACTGGAAATCAGGTTGTAACTATTCCTTTAGATGTTCAGCAAATGTATATTGTTAAAAACAATACATCAGGTGCTTATACTGTTCAATTTAAATATGTTTCTGGTTCAGGATCAAGTGTTACTTGGGGAACTTCTGATAAAGGAACAAAACTTCTTTATGCTACTGCTGATGATGGTACTAATCCAAATCTGGTTGATTCAAATATTGGTGGTGTAGGTGCCGTTGATTTAAATGGTGCAACATTAACTTTAGATGCTGATGGTGATACAGACATTACAGCAGATACAGATGATCAAATAGATATTAAAATTGCAGGAGCTGATGATTTTCAATTTACAGCAAATACTTTTACTGCACAATCAGGTAGCACGATTGCTGCACAAGCATTAACAGCTACAACAGTTACAGCAAGTGGTATTGTAAAAACAGATGACACGACTGCTGCAACTACTACAACGGATGGTTCACTACAAACAGATGGTGGTCTTTCAGTAGCTGCAGATGCAGTAATTGGTGATGACCTTAAATTATTAAGTGATTCTGCTGTATTAAGTTTGGGTGCAGATTCAGATACGACTTTAACTCACACAGATGGCACAGGTTTAACTTTAAATAGCACAAATAAACTTACATTTGGTGACGTAGCAACATATATTAATCAATCTTCCGATGGTGTAATGACTGTTGCTGGAGAAGCAACAATAGATCTTACTGCTTCTACTG
>Ga0208450_1001594_pt1 | contig 10310 bp, 9 predicted proteins | sample MalvireepMed_908_FD_184249 | JGI IMG/M metagenome (GOLD analysis project Ga0208450, IMG submission 184249) | Marine viral communities from the Global Malaspina Expedition - Malaspina viral metaG DeepMed_908 (SPAdes) (version 2) | ecosystem: Environmental > Aquatic > Marine > Oceanic | place... | reverse complement strand
CCGCCTGCTGCGGGTACTGGCCGATGGCGAATTCTACCGGGTAGGCGGCACCACCCCCATCAAAGTGGATGTGCGCATCATCGCCGCCACACACCAGGATCTGGAAAAACTGGTGCAGGCCGGCAGCTTCCGCGAAGACTTGTTCCACCGCCTGAACGTAATTCGCGTACACCTGCCCAAACTGGCTGAACGCCGGGAAGACATCCCCAAACTGATGCAGCACTTCCTGAAACGGGCCGCCAAGGAACTGTCGGTAGAAGCGAAAATACTGCGGCCAGACGCTGAAGAATACCTGACCACCCTGCCCTGGCCCGGCAACGTGCGCCAACTGGAAAACACCTGCCGCTGGCTGACCGTAATGGCCAGCGGCCGGGAAATCCACGTAGACGACCTGCCCCCGGAACTGCTGCACCAGGCCGACACCGACAACACCGGCACCGGCCAGACCTGGCAGGAAGGCCTGAAAAACTGGGCCGAACTGGAACTGAAACGGGGCAAGAAAGCGATCCTGGACACTGCGGTGCCGGAGTTCGAAAAAATCATGATCGAAGCTGCCCTGAAACACACCGGCGGCCGCCGCCGGGATGCCTCGGTGTTGCTGGGCTGGGGCAGGAACACCCTGACGCGGAAGATTAATGAGCTGGGGATGGATCATCCGGAGGGGGAGGAGGAGTAAACTCTCCTACCCTCTCTCAAGATGGTTACTGCACTTCTCGCCAGTAGATGATGCGGTCGTTGCCTCGGTAGACGCCGAAGGTGGCCCGGGCGCTGGGGTCCTCCAGTGTCCCGTCCTCGTTGAAATCATCCTGCAACCATTGGGGCGCAGCAAACGTGGCGATCACATCACCGCGATTCTCTGCTCCCGGTGCCTCGAGAATAAGCTCTTCGCCGACTTCAGGCTCACCACCCGACACGGTTCCCGAACTGGCAATGACAGACGTGTTGCCCCCGCTTAGCCCACTCTGGTCAAGCGTGACATCTGCGCCTGTATTGTAAGCCCAGCAACCATCCGCGCTGTTAAGCGCGAAACCATCGGCCCCGAGGTATTCAAGCTGGAAGGGCATTTCCAGGTCGGACGTTTCCGGCCCATAGGCGTTCTCCAGCAGCAAACGACCATACCGCATATCCATTCCGAAAATGGGATCAATGGCTACCGGTATCTGGGGTGAAGTGACACCGTCGGCATCGGCAAGCCCGGTTAGCTCAATGCGGTAGTTCGGGGTAAATGCCGGAACCCGGGTCTGGGGAGACTTCTCGTAGGTAATCACATCATCTGATGCAAACAGGTACTGAAGTTGCCCCCTGGCGATGACAGAAAGGCTGCCGGAGTTCAGTGTTGAGGTCACCGGGAAAGGGTTGCCATCAACGTCATCGGCATTGAGGTCAGAACTGCCCGGCGCCCGATTCGGATCAAGGTCTGCCGCCGACAGGCGCTGAAAATTGCCCAAAGTATAGTTGCGTGTCAGATCGCCATTGGCATTCAGGGCGTCCAGCGTCAGGGCGGGCTGCAAACCACTGGTCCAGGTCAGGTCCTGCCCCATGTAGGCAAATGCCGTTGAATCTGTACAGTAGGGCTCCACCTCCCCATGCTCTGAAACCACCACATCAAACCGGTCAGGAATGAAGCGTCCTACATAGGGCTCCTGATCGCCCACCACATCCCCGGTGCCCAGGTAGCTGCCGCTGGCAAGCGACGGCATAAGGCTGATAATACCCACCTCGGGCCACTGGAACTGACCACATGCGATACCAGCCGCGCCCGGGTTTCCGTCACAATCTTGGCCGAAGTTGCCAAAGCTGCCAGTCAGTGCCGGCAAGTCGCCTCCTGAGGGAGCTACCAGCGATGCCGTCACATCCACGGATTCCGGTGCAGTCTCCTGTCCAAAGTTGGGGGTGACATCACCGCTTGCATTGATAGATGACACTTGAATCTCGAAATCCGTGGCCGCCACGACAAAATCATTGTTGTCCTGCACGGATGTAGCCGCCGGGTTGCCGGGTATATCCAGTTCAAAATGATCCGGGCGCGCGACAAACGTGCCGTCTCCCAGCATTTCCAGGCCCGCCTCATCCCCGGCTCCGTCATAGCGGGCATGCAAGCGAACTCTCCCTACATCGGGGTAACGGATATCTGCTGTCGCCACACCGTTGCCATCAAAATCCAACGATGTTGTGCCCCCCCGGGATCCCGGAAGAGCGGCACCATCGGCAAATACACTCAAGGTACCAGAGGACGGATTCACGTAATCCGACCACAAAGCCACTGACTTTGTTTCATTGGAAAAGCCCGGCACACATTGCTCGGTAACGTCATCCTTGCGAACCGCTGCAATGCTTGCCTGCACCGTGCTGTCCGAGACATGGTCCGGAATGGAGATATCGAAGCCGGAATCGAAGAAGGTGATATCGCAGTTATCAGCGGAGAGCGTGCCGCTGCCATTGTCACAGAGTGTCTCTGAAAACGGCTTGGCTCCAGGGTCTGAACCACTGACACCTAGTGTGACTGTCGAGGGGGTAGTAATTCCAAGCGATGGCGTTGCAGAACCAGTAAAGGTGAAGGTATTGCCTCCACTCCAACCACCAGGAAAAAGAGTTACTTCAACCGGCTCGGGAAACAACTGAGTACACTCGGCGTTATCGCAGGCTCGAATGGTGACTTGTTCAGGAGAACAGGTCAGTCCCATGCCACTATGCTCTATCTCGAAATGATCAACCTGCTCTCCGACCGGGTTAATTTTCAATGCACACAACTCCACATTATCCAACTCATGGATATTGTCAGAGCCGCCGGTTGAGCCGGTTAAAGACAACAGAAGGTCATCCGGCATGGCCGCCTGCCCATCTTCCGCCAACGCGTCAAAAGACTCTATGATCGTGCTCATCCCGCTTCCAGTGTCGCGACGGATTGAAACGAGGGCTTCGCCGGGAACCCGGGAGTCAACGATTATTTCATAAGTATGGGCGTTGAACTGGCCGGTGCTATCTATACCAGGTGTCAGGCTGTCAGTACCCCGCAAGAATCTGTATCCATTCAGTCCCTCCCCAGATCCTCGTATCACTACCGAGTCTCGAACAAATCCCTGCCCCCCTTCACGACCTTCATTACTGTTGCCAAAATTCCCATACTCATCAAGACCGATGCCCAGCCAGCCGCCATTAAAGCCTTCTTCATTTACACCGCCTCGGCGTTGGGCGTAACCCAGGGAGCCGCCATAACTCCCTGGTTGTGGAGTCTGTTCCGCGTCGGATAAAACAACGGCAAGCCCGTCAGCCCCGCTTCCGCCATAGGCGTAGTAGTCAAACCTGAGAACCATATAGTTCTCGTCACCAGGAAGCTCTGCCTGCAAAGTTGCAGCGGTTGCCTGATTACTCTCGGCTTCTGTCATCCTCAAACGGCCGTTCTCAATCATTGGCAGAAAAGCGCCGTTGGAAGACGTCACCCAAAGTTCCGGATCCAGCTCTGTGCCCGAGAAATTATCTTGAGTCTCGCAGTTCAGTCCCGAGAACCTGTCCTCGACCTCAATTACAATTTGATCAGTACCAAACTCACTGTAGTCAGTGCATTCCCAGTACCCCGGAAACCAGCCCCAGCGCCATTCCCTATCCGAACAGTAAAAAGACGAATATTCGACCGTGTAAGTGCCGGGGTCGGCAAAGCTGTAACTCCAGGTCGCAGTGCGGTCACAGGGGGAGTTTTCATGGCTTGACTGAGAGGTTGCTCCATTGGATATTGCCCAGCTATCAACCCACTCGTTATCACCAGAAACACTATCAGCGGGAGGGCATTCCGAAGCTGCTACAGAAAAGTTAACGGTTTCATTTTGGGAAACCACAACGGGCCCACTTGCCTGGCCGTTCGCCGACAAAACGATGTTGCTATCGCAAAGCCCGTCCAGAAGCGACGATTGCGTCAAACCTGCATCGTAATCAACGTCATAACGATAAGTAGCATTTGGGCCAGCAGAGGCCAGGGCGCCATCAATTTCAGGTTGATTGCCTCGCCCATTGGAGGTTCGGCTGATCGCCCCGCCCGCATAAACCAAGCCTTCTATGCTTACGTCATTACCAATAATCAGGTTTCCCTGAACTACCAGCAACAATTCACCATCTGACTCAAATTCCGCATCGTCACCAATTATCAGGTTCCCGGCCACAAAAATCCTGACTTGCTCGTCATCATCAATATTTAACTGATAGTCCTCAGGCAGTATTCCACCATCAAAATAGTAATCCCCTCCCTGTAAAGTGGAGCCTGACTGTGGCCAGGAGTTGTTGGACCATGGCACTCCTGAAAGGTCTAGCCCGTTCGCCCCGAGATTGTCATTGATTTCACCGGCAAAGATGCCAGAGCATTCCGCTGCGTTAACCTGTACGGAATAGCCGGAAAAAGTTACCAACAGCAGGCATAACACAAGACAGCGGCCGACATTTGGCTTTCTCATCTTAGCCTTACCTCCACTGTTCTAAACGCCTCTTCCAGCCCACTACCGCAATGCCCTTCACTAACCACTTCAAACAAACCATTCCCGGTAATATCTGTGCAACGAATCTCTGCGTGACAGCCCGATAACCCCGCCGTCGGAAAATTAAGCGTATCGTCCGCGAAGCACTGTGGGTTGCTGGGGTCCCCCAACACTCTCTTCACGCCAACTTGCGCGCCACTCTCAGCCGCAAAAAACGCGCGCTGGGACTGGATTTGCAGGCTGATGGACCGGCCCGAGCTTTCCTGCAACTGAGCCATACCCAGCACGAACAGCGCCAGCACCGTTATGATAAACAGCGCCACGGGCAGGCCGGCGCCGGTCTGTTTTCGGAGATACGGATCAGGGCACATTTCGAATCTGCACCTCCTGGCCTACATCGGTGGTCTCATCGCCATCCGGGTCGCTCAGTTCAAAGGCAAAATGCACCAATCCTCCACGATTCAGTGAGGGAGGTTGCACCTGCAGGTCCAGACTGCTTGGAACCAGGTTGGCACTCATAACCTCTCGGGTTCGGCTACTCTTGCCCGCCAGCTCGGCGGCCGTGGGTTGGTCTGTACCATGGCTGTAATCCGAGTACCGGTAGAGCCAGCGGTCACTTGCGCCCTGGCCCTGACAGATGCTGATGCGATTGCCCACCGCATAGATTCGCTTCTCTGGAGAACGCTCCCGAAACCGATGCGACTCAGAGCTCTCAAAGAAAGTAACGGTGGTATCCATCGGGTCGACTTCATTGATGGGAGGAGAAACCGGGCCCGGGTCGTCACTACCATAAAGATCACGCTGGGAGGAGCCGTACCCATAAACAATCAACTGAGCGCCTTGTGGTATACGGTCACCAAAGGGCCGCACTTCGACTTCATCAAAATCCGGTCCCGTGGGCAGTTTTTCATAACCGGTGGCTCCAAGAATCGGACGCCACTCCAGGCACCCACCATTCTCACGCACCGTCAGAGGGAAAGCTTCCCGAATCTCACGGGTAATCTGCTCGCTGATAACCACACCCTGCAAGGAACGCTGTTGGCGGTCACCAACATCAATAGCACCGCGAGTGGAGAGGGCGACAAACTGCACGGAAATGGTGGCCACGATGCCGAGAAGGATGATCACCATCACCAGTTCCACCAGAGTGAATCCACGCTGACCAGCCATCAGAAGTTCCCCCGATAGCCACTGAACAGGTAATTGTTCCCAGAGGGGTCGGTAATCGTGATATCAATGCGCTTGGCCTCGTAGTCATTTGCAAAGCCAACATCGGTGCCGGCGCAAACCACGGACACCGAAACCGAGAAACCGTTGTATCCTTTCAAGGGGTCTTCTTCACTGTTCTCCGGTGCGGCACTGCCGAGTTCGTCGTAATCATCGACATCGTCGTAGGTGGCGCGGGTTTCGGTATCATCCGATCCGATATTTCCGCAGTCTGCCTCCGAACTGCTGCCAGCCTCGCCTCCACCCAGTGGTGAGCCGTCAGCATACTTCTGGGCCAGGATTTCATCCATGTAGAGTTGCGACAAGGCCACCGCCCGGCTCTGGTTCAAGGGGTCGGCACTGCGGCCTGTAATCAGGGCAAAGGCGCCAACGACGCCGGCAATGGCGACGCCGATAATCACGATGGTCATGACCAGCTCAACCAGCGTTGCACCGGCCTGTCGACAACAACCGCGCGCCAGGCTAACCACCGCACCCCCCGCCATAGACAGCGCCGAGGGAACTGACACAGACCTGGAAATTGCTGTCACCGGAAATATTGATGTCCCGGTTGGTACGGTCAGTCGGTCGACCCAGCTTGTCAAAATCGATGATTTGGGGAGTGGTATTGCCGTTGACGGTTATGGAAACGCCACCTGTCGGCAAAGTGAATTCCTGAATAATTAAGGGAGGATTGGGGCCCGAGCCATCGGAGTCAAACTGGGCCCTGAAGACGGGCTCGCTACCCGCGGGGTGTTCAATACGAACCGATGCATTTGGCTGCCCCGCCAGCGCTGCCTGTTGGGCAAGCAGCGTGGCGGAGGCAAGTTGCTGGGTGGCCAGCAGGGGGGAGAAGGCGGAGGATCTTGCAAACAGACCGATGCCTAGTGCGGAGAGCGCTCCGATCAAAGCAACAACCATGATCAGCTCTACGAAAGTAAACCCTGTCTCTCTCTGAGCCTTTCACTTTTATGCCGCCTCCGCCTATCCTCGCAAACTATGTCTCATTATCGAAACATCACTCCACCCCAGTTCTGTGCCTGCAATTTTTTCGATCGAGGTTCAATCGTCCGATCACATGCAGCTAACGGAGTCGCCCCCCAAAATTAGTTACAGGTGGTGTCACCGGTATATGTAGGCGGGGTATTAGCATCCGCCGCCTCCGTGTATATCACTGTGCAATCCGTATCTATTGAAAATGTCGCTGTAGGTGGATTAGCAGCAGCGTCATACGAGGGCGCAGTTGCGACCTCAATTTGTGCTGCTGCTGTAATTCCAGTCGCTGTGGCGGCAGGATAGCCGAACACCACATCAACATTAGTTCCGTCCAACGTTACAGAGCCTGAAGCAATGCTTTGGTCACAAGTATCGCTAGCTAGGCAGGCAGCACGAGTGATAGAACTCGCCGATCTCATTGCACCTACGATACCCTGGCGAGTCGCCGTCTCCGCATCCCCTCCAAAATCCGCAAACCGCGGCAAAGCAAACGCCGCCAGAATGCCCAGAATCACAATCACCATGACCAGTTCGATCAGGGTGAAGCCTTTCTCTTTTCTGTTCGGAATCATATTTCTCATAGGATTTCTCCGTTAGGTTGATTAGCTAGGTCTTACGTAAAAATTACTGGTTTTCAGTGGTTTCAATGTCACCGGTAGACGCATCATAAGTGATGGTCTTTGCATCAGTTGTGCCGGCAAGCCCATCTACCTGGTAGGTGTAGGTGCACTCAGAGCCTGAAGCGGTGACGGCATAATCAGGCGCAGTACCGGTAATGGTCGGCGCATTAGATTGCAGAACACCTTGCCAAACCTGCTCACAGCGGCTGGGGTTCATTGCCGCAGTTCCATCAGTTTCTCCGGTATAGCCACCGGTGTAGGCTACCGGCCAGCCGCGACTGGAAACGTTCAGGTCGCCGTCACCGAAGCCTTCGAGGGTGTCGGTCGCTGCTGTCAGGCCATTTGCAACCCACTGAGCCTTCGCAAGTGCCACACCCGCAGCCAGTGCACCCGCTGTGGCTTTAACGTTGGAGCTATGCGCCTCTTCCGAAAGCTGCGCAAACCGCGGCAACGCAAACGCTGCCAGAATTGCCAGGATGGCGATCACCACCACCAGTTCAATCAGGGTAAAACCTTTGTTCCGTTGCTTAGCGCTCATTTACTTCTCCTTGGAATGTTAAAGCTTACTGATAATTGTCTCATGCATCCGTGTAGCCGAAGGCTACTGATTTACGCTTACTTGATGGTCGTCAATTTCCACCAGTTTCAGGCCAGTAGCCCGCTTGTTTTTGTTATTTCCCTGGGTGGCTGGTGCGGCGTAGTCCACCTGTACCTGCCATATAAACGGTGCGCCGGGTTCCTTTCGGCGACCTTCCAGCAGCAGGGGCTGGCCGGGTTGGTAAACCAGCCATTGCTGCTGCGGGTTGAAGCACCAGCCCCGGTAGTCCGGGGCCAATCGCTCGCAACTCGTTTCAACTTGTAGCCCGGTGCCCCAATCCAGCAGAGGCAGCGGGTTCAGGCCGGCCAGCTGTTCCAGGGTCTCGCCCCGGGCCAGGATGGCTTCGGCTCCTCGTACCACCAGGGCGCTGCGCACCTGGTTCAGCATCAGCCGGGCACTTTGCTGTTCGGCCCGGTACTGGGTTTGTTCGATGGCGTCCAGCAAAAACCATATCGCAATGGCCAGTACGCTGGTGGCCACCAGTGCCCGGAAGCGGCGATGGTTGTCTGCCGCTGCCCGGCCAACCCGGCCCGCCAAGGTTTATCCCCGCCCCATGGCGGCGGACCCCAAATCCCAGATTGGCAGGAATACGCCGAGCGCCAGGATCAGGACCAGTACGCCCATCACCACAATCAGGATCGGCTCGATGGATTCCGCCAGCCGCTTCAGGCCGTAGTCCACATCTTCATCGTAGAAATCGGCCACGTTGTTGAGCATGTCGTCTACCGAGCCGGTTTCTTCGCCTACCGCAATCATCTGCAGAATCAGTGGGTTGAACATACCGCTGCTGCGGGCGGTGCGCAGCAGGCTGTCACCCCGCTCAATGCCCTGGCGCATGTCTTTGAAGTGGCTGGCCAGCCAGGCATTGTCGGTGGCGTCGGCCACCACGGTCAGGGCGCTGGTCACCGGCATGCCGGCTTTGAGCATGGTGGCAAAGTTGCGGGCGAAGCGGCTCAGGGTAATCAGCTGCAGCAGCGGGCCGATCACCGGTAGTTTCAGCTTGTACCTGTCCCACACCAGCCGACCTTTTTCCGTTTGCACCCACTGGCGCAGCAAGACGGCGGTGGCCGCTGTGGCAAACAGCATCACGTACCAGTAGTTCAGCAGGAAGTTGGAGGTACCCACCAGAATCTGGGTGAGCAGCGGCAGGTCTGCACCCATGCGTTCAAACACGTTGGCAAACTTGGGAATCACCAGGAAGTTCACCACCATCAGGGCCGCCAGCAGGGCCACAATCACAAAGATGGGATAACGCAGCGCCTGTTTTACCCGGCGCTTGGTGTCCCGTTCCAGTTCCAGGATTTCCGACAGGCGTTTGAAGGCATCGTCCAGCAGGCCGGTGTTTTCGCCTACGTGAATCATGGCCACGAACAGGTCAGAGAATACCTCCGGATGGGCCTGCATAGCGGTGGCCATGGTGGTACCACCTTCCAGCCGGTTGCAGACATCTTCCAGCACCTCTGCCAGTGCCGGCGAGCGGGTGGTTTCCGCCAGCCCGCGCAGGGTGCGGATTAACGGAATGCCGGCCTTGGTGAGTGCGTGCATTTGCCGGCAGAACACGATCAGTTCGTCCAGGGTAACCTTGTCGGCAAAGATGTTCAGGTTCAGTTTGCCAAGGGATGCGCTTTTCTTTTCCTGCTGTTCCCGGATGGCCAGCGGGGTAATACCGCGGCGCATGAGTTCGCTGGCCGCGGCCTCGGCACTGGCGGCGGTGAGCAAACCCTGCTGGACAGCGCCACGGCTGTCTTTGCCCCGGTAACTGAACTGCATCAGCTGGCACCCTCACTGGTTGCCGCTACCCGGGCGACTTCCTGCAAGGAGGTTACGCCCTGCAGTGCGTAGTCCATGGCACACTGGCCCAGTGGCCGGAACAGCGGGCTGCGCCGGGCGGCTTTGGTGAAGTCGCTGACATCCCTACGGCGAAGGGCATCGAGCATGTCTTCGTCCATTTCCAGCATTTCATAGACGCCCACCCGGCCCCGGTAACCGGTGTTGCTGCACTGGTAGCAGCCACGGCCTTTTACGAAGCCCGCTTCCATATCCAGCGGGTCCAGGTCAAACGACTGCAGCCAGATCTGTTCCTGCTGGCTGGGTTCGTAGGTTTCCTTGCAGTTGTCGCACACCCGGCGCACCAGCCGCTGGGCCACTACGCCCAGAAGGGAGCTGGCTACCAGGAAGGGTTCGGCACCCATGTCGATCAGGCGCATGGCGCTGCTGATGGAATCGTTGGTGTGCAGGGTGGACAGCACCAGGTGGCCGGTCATGGCGGCGCGCAGGCCGATCTCGGCGGTTTCCTGGTCTCGCATTTCGCCCACCAGGATGATGTCCGGGTCCTGGCGCAGGGCCGAACGCAGGATGCTGGAGAATTCCAGGCCGATTTTCGGGTTTACCTGCACCTGGGTAATGCGCGGCAGGCGGTATTCCACC
>Ga0208450_1001593_pt1 | contig 10313 bp, 11 predicted proteins | sample MalvireepMed_908_FD_184249 | JGI IMG/M metagenome (GOLD analysis project Ga0208450, IMG submission 184249) | Marine viral communities from the Global Malaspina Expedition - Malaspina viral metaG DeepMed_908 (SPAdes) (version 2) | ecosystem: Environmental > Aquatic > Marine > Oceanic | place... | reverse complement strand
GGCCAGTTCATGCCAGCAATCCAGAACCTTGTCTGTCAGGTGCGGCGGTGGCCCTTGTAGCTCTCCGGCTGGCTCTGCGTCCTGCCGCTGGCGTTGCGGATTCTTCTTGTAAGCCCCGGTCAGTTCCAGCAGCTTCGAGGGTTTCCGGTTTCTCGGCATGGGGTACAGCCTCCTGGGTGAGACGTTGGCCGGGGGTTGGCCCGGAATGCTGAACGGTGGACATAAGGAAATAACGAGAGGCCCGGTCTAGGCTTTGGGCCTGCCTTTAGAATAAATCGGCCCCGCCACCCTATAGGGCGGCCCGGTCGTCTGTTGCTTCGGCTCTAATTGGTGTGTGCGTCACCACTTTGTCCAATCCCCTCGGGGTGAGAGTTCCCCGGAGCCGGAGCAACTGACCGGGCCTAAACTTACCGCTTGGCCTTGTCGGTCTGGGTCAGCTCAAGGTCTGGGTATTGATCCTTGAGCATGGCCGCCAGCACAGCAGCCAGCCGGGAAATTGTCACCGGATAATCCTTGATATGCTCACTGATACCCAAAGCGTTCAGGGCTTCTACTTCTTCCATCGTTGGCCGATACATTACGCCACCTCCACAACTGCGTTATCTTCAAAGTGAACCTTGAAAAAGCGTTCAACCATCACACCGAGCATGTTTGTCTGCCACAGTGAAACCAGTTCACCGGAGCCGGTCGGGGTGTCCGTCATTTCAACGCTAGCCTCGCTGGCGCGGCGTACATTGAACTCCACATCAGCCACGGCAATTCGATCAGCGGCATAGGCCACCAGAACCGGCGCGCTTGAGCTGTCCTCAATAGCCGGGACGATATGCACACCGGGCACAAACTCCCCGCCATTAATGCCCATGTTGTTCTGACTGCGGATAGACAACTTCCGGCAGTTGCCCGTAGTGGTTGCCACAATGACGTTATTGGAGTTCGGCAACGCTGCCAGGGCGTTCTCCAGATCCGCCACAATATCCCCGGAACTGTCAGCGGCTACGGGTGTAGGGGTCGGGATGGTGAGCAGTGTTTCATTGCTGCCAGCAACCACAGCGTTTTGCAGTTCGTTTTCAAAGAGGGTGCGGGCTTCGTTCTGGGTTGCCAGCATCAGCTCCTTAGAGACTGCCGCAAGGCCAGCCACCTTGTACGTCGGCAAGGTGTGACCGGAAAGGGTGGAACGTACCAGCGGCTTCGGTTGGCCCTCGTTGACGTTGCTGGCGATAGCGCCAGACACAGCCACAATATGGCCCTGATCTTCGGGAATGTTCTTACCGTAGGCCAGCAGGCTGCCCAGCAAGTCCTGGTTCCGAACGCTGGCGAGGTAGTAATCAGCAATCCGCTTGCCGCTGGAAGTGCCCCAAATATCGTTCAGCAGGGTGTGCGCTTTGATAAGGCCCAGCGTTTCGATTGCCCCGCGGCTACGTCCGAACGACGGGTTGTGTTCCAGGAACTTCATCAGGCCGCCACAGTTACCGCCGGAGTCGGGAGAACTGACAGCGCGGCAAATATCGGCAAAACCTCGGCTTTCTTCCTCAATGTCCTTGAGCCTACGGCGGTGCAATGCCTCTTCCTCAAGCTCGATGAGGTGTTGAACGGCGGTGCCGTGGTCGAGAATGTTTTTGATATAAAACGGATCTTCACTCATAAAAAAGCCCCTGTTGGGTTGGCTGTTGTGATAACTCCAGCTTATCCAGTGCAGGGGCGTTTATGAATGCCATTTATTCGGCGTTCTTCCCGCTTTATCCCACTTCCCGCGATTGGAGCCACTCGGCCAGCCGTTCCAGACGGTAACTAACGCGGGCCTTTCCGACTCCGGCATAACTGAATTTTGGCCCTCGGCCTTCCTGCCTGGCTTTGCGTAGGGTGTCTTTCTTGAGGGCTAACAGCTTGGCCGCGTCATCCTCCCCGATACGCTGATCGGCGCTCATTTCCATGGCTTCGGCTTGGGCGGCCTTGAGCAGCATAGAAACCAGTTTTTCGAGTTCGTCTTGTGTTGTCTGGGTCATGGTGGCGTTCTCTCTTTTGGGTTGTTCAGGTTCAATGACCAAAGTGACCGGCAGTGACCGTTTATGACTTTCCGACGGTCACCCCGCCAGCCCTTGTGCCCCAAGGGTTTAGGGGGTTTAGTGACCGTGTGACTGTGTTTTTCTATATTTAGCCAAACTGGGGGCGCTCCCTGTCTCTCTTATTACTTTCACTTAAAATTTCTACTTTTAAGAAAAACGCGGTCATTTGGTCACTAAAGGGGTAAAAGCCTTGTGCCCCAAGGGCTGCGCCAGTGACCAAAGCTCGGCTAAATCTTGGTCACTGGCGGTCATTACGGTCACTGGCTGTAATCTTTCAGCCTTACCGCCTTCACTGAGCGGCCCAGAACCGTATGGCTTGCAGATCCTCTACCGTCCTCACTCATTGCCCGCATGATTTCATCCTTCTTCTTCCTGAACGCGGCTATTTGCGAATGGTCGTAATGCTCCGTCAGGTAGTCATCAATGGCCTTTGCCGGGCTTTTCAGGAACATGGCCTTGCTTGCCCCTTCTTCCTTCAAAACGCGGCTATCAAAGCCTTTGATTAAATACTGAGCGATTTCGTCAGCCAGTTGCGGGATGCTGTCGCTGAACCGTTCGTAAACCGTGTCCAGGCCGTTGCGGCGAATAAAGGCGTTTAGCCATTCACCGGCCATGCGTTCGGCAGGCTCCCGGCCCATGCGCTGAACCTCCGCTATCTTGCTGTTCAGAAAGTGGGTGGTGTAGGCCACCACGGCCCGAAAGTAACGCGCGTCCCCGGCTTCCTGATACACCGGGCGGCGGGTTATGTCGCCAGCTTCCTGAAAAATGCTCATGCGGTTGGCAAACTGATCTTCCACCCCGTTTTCAGTAACCAGGCTCCCCACGCTTTCGGCGCTGGTGAATACCTTGGCGAATACCTCCACCGTGCAAGAAAGCTGGTGTTTCGGGCTGAGGGTGATTTCAGATTGAAGCTGCTTCAGCTCTGATTTCACGGTTTTGAACTCGTCAATCAGCAGCACCATGGCGCGCTTGAAGTCCTCCGCTGAACGTCCAACGGCCTTTCCCTCTAGCATGGCCTCCACTTCCTTCATTGACGTTTCTACACATGCGCCCATGGCTTTCAGCACGCCAGTGAGAAAGCCTTTCCCCCAGTCCGAACCGGCCAGAATCCATAGATAAGATTTCTTCCTGTCCAAAGCGAACCGGGACATAACCACAAACGTCAGGAATTCATCAAAGCGCGGGAAGTGTTCTTTGTAGTCGCCAATGATCCGGGCGTAGTCCTGCGGCTTCGGCTGCTCCGGGAATGGCTTGTGGGTCAACACAATGCGCGCTCTGTCCTCCAGCAGTTCCAGGCGGCTGAACTTCCCGAACATATCCACGCGCCATTCAATGCTTTCGCGTTGGTTGTGGTACTTCAGGTAATCAATAATGGCTCCCTTGGCTACGGCCATGCATCCGGCTACAAACTTGGCGCGGGCGTTTTCCTCCGCTTCGGGTTTCTCGCAACCAAAGGAAAGCCGTTTCGCCAGGGCTTCCACGGCGGCGCGCTCCACCACGTTGCCAAAGGTACGGGCCAGGAACTTGAAAGCGTCCTTTTCGGTGAACCGTATAAGGCTTTCGGCATGGTTGAGCAAAAACAGCTTCCCGCTGCTACCGCTCCAGAATGCCCCGTGAATCATCCGGGTGATTCGCTCCCCGTCAGGCTTCAGGCTTTCGGCTTCCTCCGGTTCTTCGTCTGGGTCAATTTGCAGGCGTGCGAGTAGCTCCCCCTGGATCTGCTCGGCTAGTTCTTGCGCTTCAGGGGTAACGGCAGTCCCGAACTGCTCAATAAGCTGTTCTCTAGCCTTGCTGGCGGCCCAGTCCCGGCGGCGTTGCTTCTGGCCTTCCGGGTCTAACATATCCGCCATAGCTTCCACGGCCTTTGATACGTCCCCGGCATAATCCAGCGTGCAGATAACGTCGAACATATCCAGGGCGTGCCCGTCATGGTTCAGGTTGGAAAGCGGGTCAGCGGGGCCATGGTGTGAATACGCCACGGTTTTACCGTCCCGTTCCAGTAGCACAATTCCGGCGCTTCCGGTTTCACTCTGAGGGCTTAAAAAGCGGTCGCCTATCCTGCGGATATTCCGGGCCTGTAATTCCCCCTCCATTTCAAACGCGGCGTTTACCTTGTCGATAATGCCCGCGTCATACCCAGAAAGGTTCACCGGCCTGGGCTTCAGCTTTGCCTGTTCAGCCTGGGCGCGCTTGACCGCGGCTTCCTCTGCTTCCCGCTCCGCTTCCGCTGCCAGTTCATCGGCCCAGCTATCGGGGGAAAGGTTGCCCAGCCATTCCTCCGCCTCTATGTGATAGGCGTAGAACTCCCCACGGTTCGGCAGGTAGCACAGTTGCCCCGTGCGCTCGGTTACGCGGTCGGGTGTTATACCGGCTTTCTGTAGCTTGTCGTTCAGGATCTTTTGAAGGGTCAGCCACACGCCACCAGATACCGGCTCTGATAGCGGGACAATCAGGCGCGCTTTCTGGGCTTGCTCCTTTGCGCTCCGGCTAGTGTAGGCAATGAAACTACCCGGAATAATGCGCTCCGCAACTCCCACCAGTGCGGCAAACGTCACGCCTTCGGGTTCGTCAATATCAGCCCACAAGGCCGAATAATTGCCCTGTAAGCGGTGCTCCGCATGGCTTCGACTGAGCAAGGTAGAAGGGATCACCCATTGTGCTGAATCCTTAGCCACGCTGGGGGGTTCAGCGGCCATGGCTTCAATATCGGCAAGGGTCACGGTTACAAGCGGGCGCGGGTTCTTTTTGGCGGTCGGGCTATGGTATTGGCCGTAACCGCTGCACAATTCTTGAACAGTTGGGTTATAATCACCCTGTACCATCTCGAAAGTGCTCCCGGTTGCTTGGTCGGCGGCGGGAGCATGTTTTTCTAGGTTCTCCATTATTTTGCCCTCCGAGCCTGTTGTGGTCTGGGGAATCCATGCGCGGTCAAAAACTCTTCCGCTTCCTCTCGCGTCATGCCCTTGGCTTCTAGCTCTTTGCGTAAAACGCGGCGGGGCAGTCGTCCGCCAGTTCTCAGCATGGTGTAAGTGCCCACAGTAAAGCGGCCAGCAGCAGTGCAGATGTCTGTGCTGTATTCGGGGGTGTAGTTCACTTGCATGATGCCCCCTCCCCAAACTGAAACAGGTCAGCCACAGCAACACACTTGCAGCCGCTAATCTCTTTCACCGGCAGGGTGCCGTTACTGATTGCGTTGGTAATGACGTGAGCGGGCACACCTACCACGTCAGCCACACGGCTGAGGGCGATATACTCGGCTTGGGATGCATGGTTATAGAAGGTGCCGGGGGTTCTCATACCGCCACCTCCTGGCGTGCTTCCCATGCCTCAATATCGGAAAGTTTCCAGCGGGTGCAGCCGTTGATCTTTATAGGGTGGGGGAGCTTGCCAGCTTGAGCCCAGCGCCAGGGGGTGGCGCGGTGTACGGAATACCGCTCTGCCAGATCCTTGTCTGACAGATAGCGGGTTAGCAGGTCTTTGCTTAGGTTTCTCATAGTGAACCGCCTTTTGCAGTTATTTGCGACGGTTCCTATTCAATAGACACACAACCTCCCTGAAAGGAGAAAAAAGAAAGTTACTTTTTCCCCCTTGCTTGCAGCATGGAAGCCTTTATCTCGTCATACCCCTGCCGCTTAATGGCTTTTTTTACTGTTGTGTCATCCATCAGTTCGTACTGTTCCATCAGATCGTTTATCGCCTGGGCCTTGGTTACACCCTCAAAAACAACGCGGCTGGCGATTAGCACGGCAGCATCCCCCGGCACTTTTGGCGGGCGCTTGTTTGGTTGCGGGCGAACGTCTGGGATTAAGTCAGCCATGCGGCGCATGGCCGCTGCCGTATATCGCCGCTCCATTGAGTTCAGCGTTTCACCGGCCTCTAACTTTGCGGCAACCTTCTGCATGAATGCCTGATTGTTTTTCCGGTACTGTGCATATTCAGCGTCAGCCGCCTGTTTCTGTTCTTCTGTTACCGGGTATATATCGACCTTCATGCTCTTGCGCCTCCAATGTTGACGACTTTTTCGGTTGTGCTGTTGTCCTTGGCCTTACCGTGGAAGCAATAGCGGCTCCACTCCCGCATCATTTCCCGGCGCTCGGTTAACAGTTCATCACGGGCATAGGCGGCGCGGGTGGCATCATCCGGGACGTGTGCCAGGGCAAGCTCTGACCATTCATCGGGGTAGCGGGTGGCCTTGCGCGCCCATTCCTTGAAGCTGGATCGGGCTGTACCGTGTGGCGTGATGATCCGGTTATCTTGAGCCGGGTCGGTGTAGCCCTTGCCACCGGCTTTTACGTCCTTGGCGTGTGCGTCCTTGAGCAGCTTGGACAGCGCCATGTCTGACATAGGCTTACCGTTAGGGGACGGAAAGATAACGTCATCAGGCGCGCCCTGGGGGAGCCCTTCGAGCAGTTTGATTGCCTCGTCAGACAGCGGGACAGCATGCGGGCGGTCTGCCTTCATCCGAAGGGCAGTGAGCCGCCAAACTTTGGCCTTGAAGTCTATTTCTTTCCACGTTGCACCACGTACCTCTCCCGGTCTGGCTGCGGTAAGGATCTGGAATTGCAGCGCCTTGCCGCCCATGCCCCGGCGGGTGCCGAGGTATTCCATCAGGCGCGGCATTTCGTCAAACGGAAGCGCGGCATGGTGGCGCTCTCCCTTACCGCTGTTTTTCTTAACGGCTTTGATTTTCGGCAGCTTGAGGTTTTTGGTATCGGCAGGGTTAACCGGGTTGGTTCTGATCGGGTTATCGCCGGTTAGGGCATAGGTAAAGACAGCGGCAATCCGCTGGCGCATCCGGTCGGCAGTTTCCGGGGTTTCGTACCATATCGGCTCGATAACCCGTTTTACGTCATCACTGACAATATCGTTGATGCGCATTGAACCGAGAACAGGTAAAGCGGCTTCAATGGAGCTCCACCACTGGGCCTTGTGTTTCTCGTTTTTGAACTCCATGGCTTTGATCTTGTAGCAATCGGCGGCCACTTCCCGGAATGTTTTGTTGTGCTGTTCAGCACGCATCAGCTCTAGCCGTGCTGTTCGCCTTTCTTCCAGCGGGTTGATCCCTTGGCTGATCTTGTCCCGCATTTCTCTGGCTTTCTCGCGGGCCTGAGCCAACGTCACATCAGGAAAGCCACCTAAGCCGATGTTATGCCGCTTGCCCGCTATCCGGGTGCGATAGATCCAGGACTTTGCCCCGGTCGGGGTAACTTGCAGCAATAAGCCAGCCACACCACCAACGGGGTGCAGGGCGTTATAGGGCTTGCCCTCTTTACTGACAGCATGGGTCAGGCGCTTTACTTCGGTGGCGCTCAAAACCGGGGCTTTCTTTGGCATGCTTCAAACTCCAAAAGGTTTGGCGGAGACTCCCTCCGCATAACAGGCTGTAGCCAGATACCTGACTAACTACCTATCCAAAAAAGGATCATTGAAGGCTAAAACATGCGACAACATGTTACAAGGTTTTTTTGGGCTTCCTTGAGTATCAATAACTTAGGTCTAAAAAAGGCATGCAAAACAGGGGCTTGCGGGCAAGTAATGCGGACTCCCTCTCCGCCAATAAAAGAACCCCGGCAGAAATGCCGGGGTTTTTTATTGGGCGGAATAATCCCTACAGCCGTAAGCATTAACCGCTACGCCACACCAAACACCCCCACAAAACTGACATTAGTCAAATCGCCACCTCCCTGAACTTCCTAACTTGTTCTCCATGCCACGGAAATGAAATATCTTCCAAAACCGGAGAATCAGAATGAAAAAACACCAACTTGCATTGCGGCCGACGGGGCAACTGAATCTGATCTGTCTGGCACCAAGGTGGCCTCCTTCCCGGATCTGGCGTTGGTAGGTGGTGCACAGAAGTTTATCGATAAGAATGACAGCGGCTGGAACCCGGCTCTGTTCCAGTCTGTGCGTAACCAGGGCTTTGAGGCCCGTTATGACCGGGTACGCTACGACGCACCCGCCTTTGGCCCGGTCAAACTGGCAGTAAGTCAGGGCTATAAGGGTGACCAGGATATTACTGAAGTTGCTGCCACCTATAACACCGCGATTGACGGCCTTGGCCGTTTATCAGCAGCTGTTGGTTACTCCACAAGAGATGTTGGAGGCGCAGCAGGCGATGTTGAGTATAAAGTCATCGGCTCCGACGTAGAAATCTACGGCGCCGCCTACGTCTACCAGCCCATCAAGCGCCTGGACGTATACTTCGCCTACAACAACTTCGCGCTGGATGCTGACAACGGCGAATACGACGATGTAAACATCGCGATGATCGGTAGCCGCCTCAAGTTCTGATAGCTTGAAAACTCAGTCAGCCGGCCAGGGCGTTACGCGAGCCCGGTGGACTGCAGTATGAAGACCCCCGCCGTTACCGTTACGCTGGCCAGTAAGGTGGTCAGTGCAATGATATTGGCCGCCATGCGGTCGTTCCCGCCCAAAGCCTTCACCATGACAAAACTCGCCGCTGCCGTCGGGCTGGCGAAGAACAGGAACATCAGGCCCAGTTCCCGGCCTTCGAATCCCGCCAACCACGCCGCCAGTGTGCACAGGGCCGGCAAACTCACCATTTTCCATACCGACGCTCCCAGCGCCGGGCCACTGTCTGTTCTGATGGCTTTCAGGGAAACGGTGGCGCCAATGCAGAGCAGGGCCAGTGGCAGGGTGAGAGAGGCAAAGTAATTGCCGCTGGTCATCACCCATTGTGGAAGGGTGACCTCCCAGGCGGCGAAGGGAATAGCGATAACCACGGCAATAATCAGCGGATTGCGAACCACGTCTTTAACGGTATTCGAGAAGCTCATGCTTTTACCCGGCTGATACGCCAGCAATACCACGACAGAAAGCACGTTGTAGGAAATAATCACCAGCCCCAGCAATATGCCGCCGGCAGACAAGCCGTAATCGCCATAAAGGTTGGCCGCCAAGGCCAGGCCGACAATCCCGCAATTACCCCGGAACGCACCCTGCACATAGACGCCCCGGTCATCTTTGCTCACCCGCCGGATTGCCCAGAACCAGACAGCGCCGAAGCTGGCCAGTGTGGCCGCCAGGTAGAACAGCAGCAGTTTGACGTTGAATGCCGTCGTCAGATCTGCCCGGATGATGCTGAGGAACACCAGGGTTGGCAGCGTGGCCTTGAACACCAAGGCGGAAGCGGTGCTGACAAAGTTCTGGTCTATCCAGCCAATCCGGCGCAGGCCGATGCCGATAAAGACCATGGCAAAAACCGGCAGGGTGGTTTCAAGGGTGTGGGCGAAGGTTGCTAACAGGCCACTCAAGGGACAACGTACTCCTCTGGAACAAACAACGAAAAAGGCCTCCGCTAGGGAGGCCTTGTGTCGGCATTATAACCGGTCTTTCAGTCGAAGTTCCTTGAGCGGATGGTATCAGGCTTCAGGAAAGGCTTTTCGCCGGTATTGTCGTGGTCAGCCAGCACCTTGCCGTCGTGCTCGCGAACCTGGCCGTACATGGAGTGCTTGTGGAAGGTAGGCCCGAATTGCTCCAGGGTTTCTTTCACGTCGCCGGTGTAGCGCGGGTCTTGCGGGCGCTCCTGGCTGTCCATGTAGAAGGCGATGTCCCAGGCTTCCTGGTCGCTCAGGGAGTTGGGCTGGCCCAGAGGCATGTTGTTCTTGATAAAGCCGGCTGCGGTGAACAGGCGCACAATGCCTGCACCCCAGTTGTTGGACATATCGCCCCAGGGTGCCGGGAATACGGTGTGGCCATCTACGCGCAGGCCAGAGCCATCTTCCTGGTGGCAAACGGCACAGTTTTCCTCGTACAGCTTTTCACCGTTAGCGTAGCTGAGTTCCGCCGGGCGCTCTGGTGCCGGGAAGCCGCGGCCGTAAATGGGCTGCTTCGGGTACATTTCCACGCCGGTGGCCAGCCACTGGTGGTAGGCAGACAGTGCCAGCATGTTGTCACTGCCGTATTCCAGCGGCTTGCCATTCATGGAGTAAGTAAAACAACCGGCAATACGTTCTTCCAGGTTGTTTACATGGCCATTCTTGCCACGGTAACCGGGCAGGGTAACGGCTGCTGGCCAGATCGGCGCGCTGAACGGCATGCGGCCTTCACCCAGGTGGCAGCTGGAGCAGTTCATGTTGTTGAACACATTCTCGCCACGTAGTTGCTGGGTGTTGGTGAACAGGTCGTAGCCCTTGCGGATGACCTTTTTCAGTTCCGGATGGATGTCCGCTTCTTCCAGGTCTGCCATGGTAGGCGGAATGTGAACCAGCTGGTTTTCTTTCGGGG
>Ga0208450_1001582_pt1 | contig 10395 bp, 6 predicted proteins | sample MalvireepMed_908_FD_184249 | JGI IMG/M metagenome (GOLD analysis project Ga0208450, IMG submission 184249) | Marine viral communities from the Global Malaspina Expedition - Malaspina viral metaG DeepMed_908 (SPAdes) (version 2) | ecosystem: Environmental > Aquatic > Marine > Oceanic | place... | reverse complement strand
TTTTACGCGGCCGAGGTGATCGCTGACAACGATTGCCCGTCCCTGCATAGCTATTTCCCGGACACCAGGCACACGAAGCTCGACGTGTTGTCCCAGGCCAATTTTCGCAAGACGCCGTTCACCAGTTTGCAGTCGAACGGCCAGCTGGCGCAGTTGGCCTATGTCGTGGCCGGTGTGCAGCTTTACACTGATAACCGCCGCCGTAATGGCGTAGCTACCGCCATCACCGGCAGCTAATCACGCGCCGGTTTATGCCGGCATCACAGCAGTTCAACGAAGGGGCGCCATCCCGCCGCAGGGACGCGCCCCTTTTTTAATTCTCGATTTCCAGGGCACAAGCCAATGTGCCAGGACCGAGCAAAGAAGGGCAGGAAATCATGGCAAATATTATTCAGAATGGCAACGTCAACGCACCATCTGACGGTGTCAAGCAGGGGCTTTTTGAAGAAAGCTCCACACAGCAGGGCAACGTCGGCGCCGAGCGCCGGCTCGAAGATGGGCGCTCTTTCCGCTACGCCTATTTTGCCGCCGCAACCAATTGCGGCCTTTTGGTTTCGACCGATGTCTCAGCTACGTCCGTAGTCGAGATTGATGGCAAATGCACGGCTGCCTCGGCCGCAGCTACCGAGGTGACAATCACGGATTCGACCACGTTGGGCAGTGCAACCGCCGACCAGTACGCCGGCGCTTATCTGCACATCACCGACGACGCCGGCGAGGGGCATCAGTACCGCATTCGGGGCAATACGGCCGCATCATCTAATGCCGTCGATTTTACCCTGTACGACGGGCTGCGGGTGGCGCTCACCACGGCCAGCGATGTGGCCATCACCGGGTACCCGTATAACAATGTGCGCGGTGCTACCGCCGCGACGGATTATATTGTGTCCGGCGTTACGGTGATGAGCGTCACGGCTAACTATTACGCCTGGGTTCAGACCCGGGGAATTGCGACCGTTCTCTCGGACGGCGCCGTGGCCATTGGGGTCAACCTGACGCTTTCGGACGGCGTAGCCGGCGCGGTGCAACTCAAAGATGCCGAAACTGAGCCGCTGGTCGGGTACGCCTGTTTTGCATCGGATGATACGGGCCACGTAGGGGTCAAACTTTACGGCCTCGATTAACAATTTTACCAGGTGGGCCGGCACGGGTCGGTCCACCTATTAACCCATCAAAGGAATTTTATGCCACGGAAACGCGCAGAACAGCCAGCAATGCACGACCGCGACCTATTAGATGAAGCGCTTGAAACGCAAAAGGTGGTCGTCGAAGACACCGACCCCGAAGAGGCGCCCCAGGCGGCCCCAGACGCCGCCGTAAAGGACGAACTCCTGCGCCTGCTGCAAGATCCCGATATAGCCAACCAGGCCGTGCAGACCGCCCTGGGGACGGCAGAGGGGCGCAAGGCGCTCAACGTGCCGCTGGGCGTGGGCGCGCCGGTGGGCGAATATCAGCGCAATTATAAAGGCGAGGAGCATTTGCGCGTGCACGGCGGCGTCGAAGTGGAGCATGAAAGGGGTTTCGTGCCTCTGCCGCCCTCGTATGTCACGAAATACGAAGCCAAAAACGGGCAGCAGACCGATTATGAGCCGGGCGAAGCGGTGGCGGTGAGAATGGACGCCTTAGAACCGCTGTTAGACGACGCCGGCCGGCCGATCAAAACCGAAATGTACCGCTTTTATCTCGATCAGCAGGTAAAGGGCGAGCGCCTGGACGGCAACGTGCGTTCAGATATGGCCGCCGGCGTTTTTGCCGCCGATGGTACGCCGCGCTTCCAGGCCGACGACCCGGGCATGGGGCCAACTTCCGAGGGGTAAATCATGACGCTTTCCCAGGCGATCACGACCGTATTAAAGCGGGTGGGCCTATCGACGGCCGCCGGCGAGCTGCAAGATCAAGCGCGCTTGTATTTGGGTATGGTCGTGGCCGAGGTTTCGCCGTTGGCTAATTGGTGGTGGCTGGATCGCACGACCACGTTTGCGACGGTGGCCAGTACGCGCACCTATACGCCGATCGAGGGCAACGTGGCTGCCTGGTTCAGCTTCGTGGATCAGTCCAACAACCGCACCCTCGATATTGTCGGGCCGGATGAATACGACATGCTGGACATTGACCGGGACGATTCCGGCACCGTGGAGGCCGTTTTTCTCGGTGGTCTTGATGCGTCTACGGGGTACCCGACAATAGAATTGTGGCGCACACCCTCCGCTGCGGCGACCATCCGGGTGCGTTATCGGCAGGACATTGGCGCCTGGACAGCGAGCAACGACAGCAGCGAATTACTGGCCTTGGGTCTGCCGCGCATTATGGAAAATGTGCTCATCTACGGCGCCTCTTCTCTATATATGGACGAAGAGGGGGACGAAGGTTCAGCGGCAAAAGAAGACGCGCGATATAGTCAAGCGTTAAGTCTGGCATTACGGCAAAATAGCCGGCAGCAAGGAAATCGACGATATCCACCGCTAAGAAATCGCGCCGGCGACGATGAGCTGGTCTTGCGAATTGGCACCGATACGGTGACAGGGGCATAAGGAAATGGCAATTTTCGGACAAAGTCAACCGACATCAGTGCGGCCGCCAAAGAAAAAAAAGCCGCAACCGCCACAAAAGGTTGTCACGGGTCCAGTATTAGGCGCGCCGAAGCAGGCGCCGGTCGGTGGTCGTCCCTTGGCCGAAGATTTAAGTGGTTTTTTGGGGTCGCAATTATTCCAGGCGACGCAAGGGCAGCCGGACCAAATCACACAAAGCCAGCTGGTCGATTTCGACGAGCAGACGCGCCGGGCGCGGGAACAGCAAATTGAGGATTTAAACCGTTTCGGTATAATCGGCGGGGGCGGGGTATCCTCGGGCCGAGTGGCGGATATCCTGGGCCGCTTTGACGCGGATACGCTGCGTGGCCGCCAAGCAGTCCGGGCCGCTGGGCTAAATCGCATATTAGGGACGATATTGCCCCAAGCAGTAGAACAGCAACGTTATATGGGCACCGAAGGGATCGAGCGCGCCAAATTGGAACAGGCAGGTGTTCAATTTGGGGAAACCTTAGCCGAGAAACGCCTGGGGCGCGAACAGGAGGCCGCTTTAGAGCGCGAGCGGATGGCGCAACGTGGCGGCGAGTTTACGGCCACATTAGGCGAAACGCAGGCCGGCCGGCAGCAGATCGCCAGTGAGGCGGCGCTGGATAGAGCGCAGCAAGCGGCACAATTTGGCGGCACATTAGGCGAGGCAACGGCGGCGCGCGAACAAGCGGCGGCCTTAGAGCGCGAGCGATTGGCGCAGCAGGCCGGCCAGTTTGGTGGGACGTTAGGCGAGCAGCAGGCGGCACGCGAGCAAGAGGGGCGCATGGAGATTGCACGCCTGACGCAGCAGGCGGGGCAGTTCGGTATGGGTCAGGATTTGGAGCGCGAGCGTCTGGGGCAGCAAGCCGGCCAGTTTGGGCGCTCTGCGACCGAGCAGGAGGCGGCGCGGTTGCAGCAGGCGGCATTGGAGCGTGAGCGTTTAGCAGAGCAGCGGGCCGGGCGTGAGCAAGAGGGGCGTATGGAAATAGGGCGCCTCACACAGCAGGCCGGCCAGTTCGGTCAAAGTTTGGCCGAGCAGCAGGCAGCGCGCTTGCAGCAGGCGGCCTTAGAGCGCGAGCAGATGGCGCAGCAGGCCGGCCAGTTTGGTGGGACGTTAGGCGAGCAGCAGGCGGCACGCGAGCAAGAGGGGCGCATGGAGATTGCACGCCTGACGCAGCAGGCGGGGCAGTTCGGTATGGGTCAGGATTTGGAGCGCGAGCGCCTGGCGCAGCAGGCCGGCCAGTTTGGTGGGACGTTGGCCGAACAAGAGGCAGCGCGCTTGCAGCAGGCGGCCTTAGAGCGCGAGCAGATGGCGCAGCAAGCCGGCCAGTTTGGGCGCACGGCGACCGAGCAGGAGGCGCAGCGGGTAGAGGCGCAGCGCTTGCAATCGCGCGAATTGACCGATATAACACGGAGGGCAGCGGAGGAGCGGCTATTAGAGCGCGAACGCCTGGCGCAGCAGGCCGGCCAGTTTGGCGGCACCCTGGGCGAACAGGAGGCCGCGAGAGAGCAAGCGGCGGCCTTAGAGCGCGAGCGCCTGGAGCAGCAAGCTGGGCAATTCGGCCTCTCATTGGCCGAGCAGGAGGCGCAACGGGTAGAGGCGCAGCGCTTGCAATCGCGCGAATTGTCGGATATAACAAATAGGGCAGCGGAGGAGCGGCTATTAGAGCGCGAACGCCTGGCGCAGCAAGCCGGCCAGTTTGGGGGCACCCTGGGCGAACAGCAGGCCGCACGGCAGCAGATCGCCAGCGAGGCGGCGCTGGATAGAGCGCAGCTATCGGCACAATTAGGTGAGGCAACGGCGGCCCGAGAACAAGAGGCGGCCTTAGAGCGCGAACGGATGGCGCAGCAGGCTGGCCAATTTGGCCGCACGGCGACCGAGCAGGAACGTACAGCAGCAGAGCAGGAGCGTTTGCGTAGCCGTGAATTGGGTGATATAACCGCGCGATTTGGACAGTCGTTAGCAGAGCAAACGGCCGCACGCCAAGCGCAAGAAGGCCTAGAGCAACAACGGATGGCGCAGCAGGCGGGCCAATTTGGGCGCACGGCGACCGAGCAGGAACGCGCGGCAGCGGAACAGGAGCGCCTGCGTAGCCGAGAATTGGGCGATATAACCTCGCGATTTGGACAGTCGTTAGCCGAGCAGACGGCCGCACGGCAGGCGCAAGAAGGGCAATTCGGCCTGGCGCAAGAGTTAGAGCGCGAACGGATGGAGCAGCAGGCTGGCCAGTTTGGGCGCACGGCGACCGAGCAGGAACGCGCCGCAGCGGAGCAGGAGCGCCTGCGTAGCCGTGAATTGGGCGATATAACCTCGCGATTCGGGCAATCGTTAGCCGAGCAAACGGCCGCACGGCAGGAGCAGGAAACCTTAGAGCGCGAGCGCCTGGAGCAGCAGGCCGGCCAGTTTGGCCGCTCTGCGACCGAGCAAGAGCGCGCGGCAGCGGAGCAGGAGCGGTTGCGCAGTCGAGAATTGAGCGATATAACCTCGCGATTCGGGCGCACGGCGACCGAGCAAGAGCGCGCCGCAGCAGAGCAGGAAACCTTAGAGCGCGAACGCCTGGCGCAGCAAGCCGGGCAGTTTGGCCGCTCTGCGACCGAGCAAGAGCGCGCGGCAGCAGAGCAGGAGCGGCTGCGCAGTCGAGAATTGGGCGATATAACCTCGCGATTCGGGCAATCGTTAGCCGAGCAAACGGCCGCACGGCAGGAGCAGGAAACCTTAGAGCGCGAACGCCTGGCGCAGCAGGCTGGCCAGTTTGGCCGCTCTGCGACCGAGCAGGAACGCGCCGCAGCGGAACAGGAGCGCCTGCGTAGCCGAGAATTGGGCGATATAACCTCGCGATTTGGACAGTCATTAGCCGAGCAAACGGCCGCACGGCAGGAGCAGGAAACCTTAGAGCGCGAACGCCTGGAGCAGCAAGCCGGGCAATTTGGGCAGTCGTTAGGCGAGCAACAGGCGGCACGGTTGCAGCAAGAGGATCAATTTGGGCAGTCATTGGCTGAGCAAATAGGCGCACGCCAGGCGCAGGAAAAGATTGAGCGGTTGCGTATAGGGCAGCAGGGGGAGCAATTCGGGCTATCGTTAGGCGAGCAAGAGGCGGCACGGTTGCAGCAAGAGGGGCAATTTGGCCTGGCGCAAGATTTAGAGCGCGAACGGATGCAGCAGCAGGCCGGCCAGTTTGGGCGCACGGCGACCGAGCAAGAGCGCGCCGCAGGGGAACAGGAGCAGCTATTAAGCGAGAATTTAGAATTTGAGCGCAATAGGTTAGCTTTAGCCGAGTTGTCGGCTGCTTTAGGTGAGGAAAAAATGGGCACATATCTTGAGGGCACAGGGGATGTGCAAGCCGACATTAAGGGCATAATGGAAAGATTAGGCCTGAGAGGGGGAAATGAAGATCAGAGCGCCCTTAATGAAGATCAGACCGCCCTTATTGACGATTTGAGGGCGCAAATCGCAGAATATGAGGCAAACCAGGGCGACGGAATTCAGCCAGTGAAAAAGCCGCTGCTAGGCGACGACACAGGGACTAATGGCACTAATGGCAATGGCGGCCTTGAAGGTTTCGACCCTGCGAAATTTAACGATTATTTCAACACTAGCGAGGGAATGGAAAACTGGAATCCAGCATACGACCTTAACGCTGATGGTACGGTAAACTTTGACGATTTTCATTTAATGGGAGATTTGGTTGGTGAGGGCACGCCACAGGCGCCGGTAACAGATGCGGATACAGTAGAGGCTGTTCTTAACGGTGCTGATGGAGGCACGCCGTCGATGTACAAAGACTTTTCCACACCGCTAAAGTCGCAAGCCGACAGAGTGGACGATTCCGCACCAACTAGAAGCCTTGACGAAGTCTGGGAGGGCCGAAATCGAATAGCAGCTTTAAGCTATATTAGAGATGCGGGCTGGGACCCAGGCCAATTAACACCAGCACAAATTGAACTAATCAATCGAGAGGTTGGAGGTGGCGGTAGGGGCTTTTAAAACGTCGTGGAAGTGAAAGGGAATAAAGCATGCGATTATGGCCAAAAACAAAAGCTAGAGGTTGGTACGGCCCGTTTGATCTAGTGGAAGATATCACAAGTCCGATTGAAAAAGGGGCGTCGTGGGCTACGAAGGATCGAGGTTGGACCGATTGGCTAAAAGATAAGGGTTCAGACATTGAAAAAAGCCGCGTAGGGGGGGCCGTATTGGCCACTAGTCCATCGGTGGGCGTGGCCTACGGCGACGAGGGGTTTCAAGCGCAGGCCGGGCTTAACCGGGCACAAGGCGGCCCATCGTTAACCGTGGGCCAGGGGCAACGAGGCCAGGAAAATCAAGGCCGCGATTGGGGCGGGACCATTATGTCATTGCTCCCCATTTTGGCGCAAGGGGCCGGTTCATATCTGCAATATGGCCGCGAAGAAAAAGACCGGGAGCGAATGGCCGATGCACAAAAATTTTCTGATTGGGTCAATGTTATTGCGGGACGAAATGTAGCAACGCCCCAATTTACGCCCTCGAAGGTTAGCGGCTGGGAAAAGCTGGCGAACATCGGCGGCCAGGCATTGCAAATGGGGCAGCAGCAGCGCGCGCAGGCCGAGCAGAACCGGTTGCGCGAGTTGCAGATTCAGGCGGCGCAGGGATCGCTGGAAGCGCAAAGGGCGCAGCAAGAAATGTTGCAAGGGCGCGGAATGGCTGCAATGCAACAGAAGGCAAAAGCGCAAGACACGGGACCGGGCGAAGGCGATTATGTGGTCGGCGGCGGCGAAGTGGCAACGGTTGAAGCGCCCAGAATCGGGCCAACGCCATATCAGGCTATAGGTATGGCCAAAGAAGAGCGCGAAAACTTAGCAGGCATAATTGCCTATGCCAATGCAATGGCAAAGTCGGGGGGCGTTCTTAGTTCAAAAGAAAAAGCCTCGATTGAGTCAGCAATGAGGAAAGACTTTAATAATCACAAAGCCGCAAAAAATTATTTCGGTAGAGCGCCTGCTTATGAACAGATTAAAATTTTAGCGACGAACAGGGATGCAGTAAATCCACGCACAGGTTTAAAGTTCAAATCACAAGGTGCGCGAGACATTGGGTTAGTTTTCAGTTTTATGAAATTATTAGACCCGCCTTCAACCGTGCGCGAAGGGGAGGCAGCATCAGCAGAAAACGCCGGGGGGGTGCCTGATAAATGGCGCAATACTTACAATCGGCTAATAGAAGGCCAAAGGCTGGCCGAAAGTGTGCGGGAAGAAATGTTATTCGTGGCAGAATCAGTTTATAAAGCCGCCGAACTCCCTTTTTTACAATTAAGTGAACTCTACCAGGGCGTAGCAAGCAGGACAGGGGTCGATTTTGAGAACATCGGATTAAATCCCTATTCGCATCTGCAAAAAACAGAAGGTGGGGGCGCCGACCAGGCAACGGGCGCAAATGTTGGCATGTTATCCTTTTTCGAGAAAGTCGCCGCAGGCGATCAAGAAGCGCTGCGGATCTTCAAACAATTAAGCCCCTATTTAGATTAAACAGGCAAAAAAATGGCCGATTTAACATTAACGCAACAGGAACGCGATAAACTCGATCGGTTGCTCCAGCTTTCGGGTGGCACTGTTTTGGGTGTTTCAGATTCGACCCTGGCGCAACCTTTAGAATTGCCCGTGCGTGATTATACGGGTCAATTAGAATTGCCAGAACCGGCGCCGGTTTTTAGCGCCGGCACCTCTGAGGGTTTGCCCGTGCGCGATTATACGGGCGCGGAGGAATTAGCGGAGGAATTAACGGAAAACGAGAGAGAGAAAATCTGGAAACGGATTGGCTTGTCGGGGGAGGCCGATATAAGTTGGTGGGATCGTGCCAAGGCGTCTACGGGTAGCACGCCAGAAGACCAGATTGCCATTTTAAAAAAACAATTACCTTCCGGGTATGAGGTCGCACGATTGCCCAAAGAAAAAGGTGGAGATGTTGCCATTCGAGATCTGGCAGGCACTTGGCGCCGCTTAGATGATCCCGACCAAATAAATTGGGGTGATTTGGCCGATTGGGTGGGCGAGTTGCCCGAAATCGTAGGCGCAACCGTGGGCGGCACCAAGGGGTTTTTGGCCGGGTTGGCTCTGGGCGTCCCATTAACCCCGTTAGGCATGGCTGCCACAAGCATGGCGGGAATGGGAATCGGGGCGGCCGCAGGAGGGGCAACCGGCGACGCTGCACGGCAAGGCCTAGCTCAATATTTCGGTCGAGAAAGACCCATAAGCGGCCAAGAAATCACGACAGCCGCAGGTCGATCTGCTGCCGGGGGCGCTACTGGTGCCGTGCCGGCGGTTGCTGCACGGGCAGCTTTAAGACCTGTAGGCGCGGCATTGCGTCCCTCGGTCGCCAGGGGCGGGTCTGCGCTTGCAGCAAGGCGTCGGCCTGAAGCGGAAAATATAGCGCGCGAATTAGGTATTTCGGCCACGGATTTGCCGCCCTCGGTTCGTTCGGAATCAAAATTGGTACAAGGCGTTGAGCAATTTTTAAAAGAATCTCCCTTTTCTGCTGATTTTATGGAACGGGAAGTGACGCAACCCTTTGCGACAGGTATCACAAAAGCATTGGGTAGAACACGGCAAAGAATCGGGGGTGCAGACGCCGCCACGGCCGTGCGGTCGGAAATAGATATAGGAGATTTTGAAAAGGGATTAGTGCAGTCTGTAGAGCAAAGCAGAAAACAAGCCGGCAAATTTATGGATAAAGCATTTAATACGGCAACCAAGTTAGTGCCGGACAACCGCAGGGTGCAAATGGTAAATTTGCCGGCCTATTTGGATGAAATCGGCATCACGCGGCGCTTGGGGGAAGAGGGTAAATTTGAATTATTGCGTGGGGGAGCTGATGAACCATTAAATGCGCTCCGCGCTGCGGTCGATGAAGTGCATAATTTTGGCGACCTTAAAGAATTAAAGCGCTTGATTCAGTTGCGATATAGTCAAGATGCCTTTGGCAACCAGGGGAAAGTTGTATATCGCAACTTGATGCAAGATTTAGAACATAATTTTGATTTGCAAAGTAGGGGCGGCGAGGCGGCCACGGAATTTAAGCGTTATTTAAGTTTGGCAGAGAAAAATATCAATTTAAACGAAAGTTCTGCCGTGCGGAAAATATTTGGCCGTAATCCTGCCACGGTAGACCTGGAGAAAATTGATGACGTAGCAAATAAGGTTTTCCGAACTAAAAGCAAGGTGGCCATCCAGCGATTTAAAGAGCGGATAGGGGCGGTTGGCACCGAAGAGGGGCTAGAGCCGAACAATATGGGAGAATTGGTCTGGCGTCAAATGCAGCAATTACACCTGGACAAAATAATAGCAGAGGCGACAGAACATCCCGATAAATTAAATATAGCGGGCAAGACTTTTTATAATAAACTCTTTGGCCCGAGTGGATTAGGCGAGGATGTTGTTGCGGGTATTTATGGGCCGAGGGTAACAGCCGAATTAAAGAAAATGTCCAGGCTTTTAATTGACGGCAATGTGTCGGAGCAGTTTTTCAAGAACTACTCAAATACGGGCATCCGCAATGAGATGAGCGAATCTTTAAAGAATCCTGTGACCTTTCTTTTAAGTTGGGGTAAAAATATCCTCGCTCGCCAACCTTGGAAAACGCCAATGAGGCGAGAATTTTTAAGTCGTGGTATGACGCCAGACGTTAGAAGTTCTCTTATGAAAAAAATCGGAAGTTATAAATCGCAGATTCCGGGACAATTGGGCTATCGTGCGGCGACAGAACAGGACACCACGGGGGCGCGATAATGGCACTGGCCGCCGAACCGCTCCAGCTGGGACCGTGGCGCACGGTGCGCTATGATATCCCGCCAGAAGAGTGCGCGCCGGACGA
>Ga0208450_1001578_pt1 | contig 10412 bp, 5 predicted proteins | sample MalvireepMed_908_FD_184249 | JGI IMG/M metagenome (GOLD analysis project Ga0208450, IMG submission 184249) | Marine viral communities from the Global Malaspina Expedition - Malaspina viral metaG DeepMed_908 (SPAdes) (version 2) | ecosystem: Environmental > Aquatic > Marine > Oceanic | place... | reverse complement strand
TGCCGGCATTCCTGCGCAGCTCTATGGCCAGCAGATGGCCGTCGGCTGGGGCGCGCTCGAAGCCGACGGCACGCGGCCCGTGGTAGGCCTGTTCGATCCGGCGGGGATCACGCCTGCGGCGGGCTTCACCGCCAGCGTGGCCGATCTCGCCAAATTCGCCAGTTGGACCTTCCGACTGGCGAGCAGCGGCGAGGAAGAGGTGCTGCGCCCCTCGACCCTGCGCGAGATGCAGCGCGTCCATTATATCTCGCCCGATTGGGAAACGAGCTGGGGCCTCGGCTTTTCCGTCCGGCAGGAAGGCGGCACCACGGTCGTTGGCCATGGCGGCGCGTGCCCGGGTTATCGCAGCGTGCTGATGCTGGCGCCGTCGGAAGGCATGGGCGTGGCCGTGGCGATGAATGCGATGGATGATCCCGGCGGCATCGCCCGCGGGATTGCCGCGCTGGTCAAGGCCCGGGGCGAAGCGGCGCCGTTCGACCCCGTCACGGGGGTCGATCTGGCAGATTATGCCGGCGTGTATAGCGGCCAGCCGTGGGATTCGGATTTCATGCTGATTCCCTGGGCCGGCGGGCTGACCTGGCTCGATCCCGATGCGGTCGAGCCTGCCCGCGCGCTGTGGCGCCTGAAACCGCTGGGCGGTGACCGCTTCCGCGTGGTGACCGACAAGGGGGCCGAACGCGAGGCGGTGACTTTCGAACGCGATGCAGCCGGGCAGGTCCGCGCGATCCGCCGGCACGCGAACCTTTCCCCCCGGCTGCGCGGCCTCTAGCTCAGAAGATCGAATAGCCGCCGTCGATCACCACCGAATCGCCGGTGTGGAACTTGCTCGCATCGCTGGCGAAATAGACCGCGATGCCCGCAAAGTCCTCGCCCTCGCCCCAGCGCCGCATCGGCACGCGGCCGATCGCTTTCTCGTTGAAGGCGTCCCAATTCTGCAGCCGCTCGGTCATGTCGGTGGCGATCCAGCCCGGCAGGACGGCATTGGCGCGGATACCGTAGCGCGCGAGTTCGACCGCGGTGCCGCGGATCATGGCCAGCACGCCCGCCTTGGTCGCGGCATAGGCCTGGTTCTGCGGCGCGCCGTGGATCGCCGACACGCTCGAGGTGACCAGCAGCGAACCGCCCTTGTCGCCGCTCTCCGCACGCGCGACCATGTGCTTGCCCGCCTCGCGGAAGGTCCAGAACACTGCATCGAGATTGACCGCGGTGACCTTGCGCCACTGCTCGGTCGTCTGTTCGGTCAGCGGGGCGCCGCCGCCCACGCCGGCATTGGCGATGCAGCTGTCGATCCGGCCTAGGCGCGACAGGCTTTCGGCCATCGCATCGACCACCGCCTGTTCATCGGCAACATCGACCTCCAGCGCCTCCACGCGCGTACCATGTGCTTTGAGCCGTTCGAGCGCGGCGGCGTTCTTGTCCGCATTGCGCCCCCAGATCGCGATGTCGGCGCCGGCTGCCGCAAGCCCTTCGGCCATGCCCAGGCCGATACCGCCATTGCCGCCGGTGACCACTGCTGCCTTGCCGGTCAGATCGAAGGGTTTGAAAGCCATATTCGCGTCTCCTCTCGCTCGGCGCGCAGTGAAGGGCAGCGGGCGAAAGATTGCAAGATGCAACTTGTTCGCTAGGCTGGCAGGATGACCGACCTCATCCTGACCGAGATCGCCGACGGCATCGCCACCGTCACGCTCAACCGCCCCGAAGCGATGAATGCCCTGTCGAAAGCGCTGCGCCATCGTCTCTACGAGGTGATGACCGCGCTGGATGCCGATGACGGTGTGCGGGCAGTGATCCTCACCGGCGCGGGGACGCGGGCGTTTACTGCCGGGCTCGATCTCAAGGAACTGGGATCGCAGGAAGGCGCATTGGGCGCAGCCAATGCCGAGGGGGCGGCCGAAAACCCGGTCAAGGCGATCGAAAGCTGCCGCAAGCCGGTGATCGGCGCGATCAATGGCGTGGCGATCACCGGTGGGTTCGAAGTCGCGCTCGCCTGCGACGTGCTGATTGCCAGCAGCAACGCGCGCTTTGCCGATACGCATGCGCGGGTCGGCGTGGTGCCGGGCTGGGGGCTGTCGCAGAAACTCAGCCGGATGATCGGCATCAGTCGCGCCAAGGAGCTCAGCTTTACCGGCAATTTCCTCGATGCCGCCACGGCCGAACGCTGGGGGCTCGTCAACCGCGTGGTCGCGCCGGAGTCGCTGCTCGCGGAGGCGCGCCGCCTGGCCGCCGACATGGCAAGCGTCGACCCCGCCTTCCTTGCCGGATACAAGCGGCTGATCGACGAAGGCTATGCCGCCAGTTTCGGCGAGGGACTGGCGATCGAACACCGGCAGTCCTCGGCCGCCAACAGCGCCGTGCGCCCCGCCGAGGTCGAAGCCCGCCGCGCCGCCGTCCAGGCGCGCGGCCGCACGCAGGGATAGCCGCGCAAAGCCGCTACCCCGCGATTGGTTAGCGCGGCAGTTCGGTTGCGCCCATCAGGGCCAGGTCGACGGCGCGGGCGCATTGCCGGCCTTCGCGGATTGCCCATACCACCAGGCTCTGCCCGCGCCGCATGTCGCCGCAGGAGAACACATTGGCTTCGCTGGTGAGATACCAGTCGGTGTCCGCCGCGACATTGCCGCGCCCGTCCAGATCGACTCCCGCCCGGTCGAGCAGGCCACGCCGCTTGGGGCCGGTAAAGCCCATGGCGAGCAGGATCAGGTCGGCCTTGAGCGTGAACGTGCTGTCGGCCACTTCCTGCATGCGGCCGTCTTTCCATTCGACCCGCACGCATTCGAGCCCTGAAACGACGCCGTTTTCCTCGATCACGCGCTTGGTCAGCACCGCCCAGTCGCGGTCGACGCCTTCCTCGTGGCTCGACGAGGTGCGCAGCTTGAGCGGCCAGTCGGGCCAGGTCAGCGCCTTGTCTTCCTTTTCGGGCGGCTTGGGCATGATCTCGAGCTGGGTGACGCTGGCTGCGCCCTGCCGGTTGCTGGTGCCCACGCAGTCGCTGCCCGTGTCACCGCCGCCAATCACGATGACATGCTTGCCCGTTGCGGTCAGGCTGCCACGCGGCGCGGCGCGGACTTCGTCGTCGCCCGCGTTGCGCTTGTTCTGCTGGGTCAGGAATTCCATTGCCAGCCGCACGCCGTCGAGTTCGGAACCCGGGATGTCGAGCATACGGGCTTCTTCCGAACCGCCCGCGAGGACCACCGCGTCGAAATTCTCCTTCAGCGCCTGGAAGCTCACTTCGACCCCGACTTCGCTCGAAGTGCGGAACTGGACGCCTTCGGCCTCCATCTGAACCGCGCGTCGGTTGATCAGGTGCTTTTCCATCTTGAAGTCGGGAATGCCGTAGCGCAGCAATCCGCCGATCCGGTCGCTCTTCTCGAACACGGTGACTGCATGGCCCGCGCGGGCCAGCTGCTGTGCGCAGGCCAGGCCGGCAGGCCCGCTGCCGATCACCGCGACCGACTTGCCGGTGCGCTGTTCGGGCAGCTGCGGCTTGACCCAGCCTTCGTCGAAGCCGCGGTCGATGATCGCGCATTCGATGCTTTTGATCGTTACCGGCGAATCGACGATATTGAGCGTGCAGGCCGCTTCGCACGGGGCGGGGCAGACCCGGCCGGTAAACTCGGGGAAATTGTTGGTCGAATGGAGGACGTCGAGCGCGTTCTTCCAGTCGTCTTCATAGACGAGGTGGTTCCAGTCCGGGATGATGTTGTTCACCGGACAGCCGTTGTGGCAATAGGGAATGCCGCAGTTCATGCAGCGCGCCGCCTGCCGGCGCAGCTGCTCCTCGCTCAGCGGGACCACGAATTCCTTGTAATGCGTCAGCCGTTCTTCGGGATCGCGATAGGTGCGATCCTCGCGCTCGTATTCGAGAAAGCCGGTTTCCTTGCCCATGACCCTTACTCCGCCGCTTCCATCGCGGCCTGTTCGCGTTCGTCCTCGAGGGCCTTGAGCGCGCGCTGGTAGTCACGCGGCATGACCTTGCGGAAATTGCCCAGTTCGGCGCTCCAATTGTCGAGCAGCTTCTTGGCCTTGGCCGAGCCGGTATGCAGGTGGTGGCGCTCGACCAGGATCTTGAGCCGTTCGGCATCGTGGTAGAGCGGATCGCCCATCCCGGCATTCTCGACCGTGACGGGCCGCTGCTGCGGGGCACCCCAGCTCTTGTCGGCGCCTTCGCCATCGCCCGACCGGACATCGAGCACATCGACCTGCGCCGGGTTGCACAGATCCTCGAACCGGCGCTCGGGGTCGTAAACATAGGCGATCCCGCCGCTCATCCCGGCCGCGAAATTGCGCCCCGTGGCGCCCAGCACGCAGACGACGCCGCCCGTCATGTATTCGCAGCCATGGTCGCCCGTGCCCTCGACCACTGCGACCGCGCCCGAATTGCGCACCGCGAAGCGTTCGCCCGCGACACCTTCGAAATAGGCTTCGCCCGCGATCGCGCCGTAGAGCACGGTGTTGCCGACGATGATGTTGTCACCCGGTGCGCGCGGCGCCTCTTCGGGCTGGCGGACGATGATCCGTCCGCCCGACAGGCCCTTGCCGACATAGTCGTTGGCATCGCCCGTCAGGCTGATGGTGACGCCATGCGCGAGCCAGGCCCCGAAGCTCTGGCCGGCCACGCCGGTGAAGTCGATCCGGATCGTGTCCGCGGGAAGCCCGGCATGGCCGTGCGCCTCGGCGATCCGGCCCGACAGCATCGCGCCGACCGTGCGGTTCACATTGCGTATCGGGCGGGCGAGCTGCACTGCCTGCCCGCTTTCGATCGCGGGCTTGCAGGCTTCGATCAGTTCGACATCCAGCGCCGCCGCCAGGCCGTGGTCCTGCCGCTCGGTCTGGAACAGCTCGCGCCCCTCCTCGAGCGGAACCGCGTGGAGCACGCGCTTGAGATCGACGCCGTGCGCCTTCCAGTGGCGTTCCACCCGGCGCATGTCGAGACGGTCGACGCGGCCGATCATTTCCTCGACCGTGCGGAAGCCCATCTCGGCCATGATCGCGCGCAATTCCTCGGCGACGAAGAAGAAGTAGTTGATGACGTGTTCGGGCGTGCCGGTGAAGCGCTTGCGCAGTTCGGGGTCCTGCGTGGCGACCCCGACCGGGCAGGTGTTGAGATGGCACTTGCGCATCATGATGCAGCCCGCCGCAATCAGCGGCGCGGTGGCGAAGCCGAACTCGTCCGCGCCGAGCAGCGCGCCGATCGCGACATCGCGCCCGGTCCGCAGCCCGCCGTCGACCTGCACCGCGATACGGCTGCGCAGATCGTTGAGCAGCAGCGTCTGCTGCGTCTCGGCGAGGCCGATTTCCCATGGGCTTCCGGCATGCGTCAGGCTGGTCAGCGGGCTGGCGCCCGTTCCGCCATCATAGCCCGAAATGGTGACGTGGTCGGCCTTGGACTTCGACACGCCCGCGGCAACCGTGCCGACCCCCACTTCGGACACCAGCTTGACCGAAATGCGCGCTTCGGGCTGGACGTTCTTCAGGTCGTGGATCAGCTGCGCCAAATCCTCGATCGAATAGATGTCGTGATGCGGTGGGGGCGAGATCAGCCCGACGCCTGGCGTCGCATGGCGCACCGCGCCAATCCGCTTGTCGACCTTGTGGCCGGGCAGCTGGCCGCCTTCGCCGGGCTTCGCGCCCTGGGCCATCTTGATCTGGATATCGTCCGAATTGACGAGATATTCGGTGGTCACGCCGAAGCGGCCGCTGGCGACCTGCTTGATCCGGCTGCGCATCGAATCGCCATTGTCGAGCGGCAGGAACCGTTCGGGCTCCTCGCCGCCTTCGCCGGTATTCGAACGGCCACCGAGGCGGTTCATCGCGATCGCCAGCGTCGAATGCGCCTCGTGGCTGATCGAGCCGAAGCTCATCGCGCCGGTGCTGAACCGCTTGACGATCTCGGCGGCGGGTTCGACCTCGTCGAGCGACAGCGGCTGTTCGGCCGGGGTCAGTTCCATCAGCCCGCGAATGGTCAGCAGGCGTTCGCTCTGTTCGTTGATCGAACGCGCGAATTCCTCGTAATTCTTCGCGTCGTTGCCGCGCACGGCATGCTGCAATTGCGCGACCGATTGCGGGGTCCAGGCGTGCGCTTCGCCGCGCAGGCGGTACTGGTAGATCCCGCCGACATCGAGCATGCCCTTGTACAGCGGATTGTCGCCATAGGCCTGTGCGTGGCGCTGCACCGCTTCCTCGGCTACCTCGGCGAGGCCGATGCCTTCGATGGTGGTCGCGGTGCCGGTGAAATAGGTATCGATGAACTCGGAATTGAGCCCGACGGCGTCGAAGATCTGGGCGCCGCAATAGGACTGGTAGGTCGAGATGCCCATCTTGGACATGACCTTGAGAATGCCTTTGCCGACTGCCTTGACGTAGTTCTGGCGCACGTCCGCGGGATCGCGGTCGGGGAAGCGCTTGGCGCGCAGATCCTCGAGCGTCTCGAACGCGACATAGGGGTTGATCCCCTCGGCGCCGTAGCCCGCCAGCGCGCAGAAATGATGCACCTCGCGCGCTTCGCCGGTTTCGATGACGAGGCCGGTTTGCATCCGCAGCCCCTGGCGCACCAGCTGGTGATGCACGGCGGCGGTCGCCAGCAGCGCGGGCATGGGAATGCGGTCCGGGCCCTGGCCGCGGTCGGACAGGATGAGGATGTTGGCATCGCCCAGCACCGCTTCGGTCGCCGCCCAGCACATTTCCTTGAGCGCCATGGCGAGCCCTTCGGCCCCGGTGCTGGCGTCCCAGGTGATGTCGATGGTGGCGGTGCGGAATGCCCCGTCGAGCGCGACTTCGACCGAACGGATCTTGGCCAAGCCTTCATTGGTGAGGATCGGCTGGCTGACTTCGAGCCGCTTATGCGTACCGGCATCGCGGCCCAGCAGGTTGGGCCGCGGACCGATCATCGACAGCAGGCTCATCACCAGTTCTTCGCGGATCGGATCGATCGGCGGATTGGTGACCTGGGCGAAGTTCTGCTTGAAGTAATCGTACAGCAGCCGGCTGCGGTCGGACAGCACCGCGATGGGGGTATCGGTGCCCATCGATCCGATCGGGTCTTCGCTGCCGCGGGCCATCGGCTCGAGGAAGCGGGACACGTCTTCCTGCGTGTAGCCGAACGCCTGCTGGCGTTCGAGCAGGCTGGTGGCCGTGGTCGGGATCTCGCTCAGATCGGGCTCGATATGGTCGAGGTCCTTGAGCTTGTACTGCGCCGCTTTGAGCCATTGCTCATAGGGCTGCGCATTGGCGAGCTCGGTCTTGAGCTCCTCGTCTTCGACGATGCGGCCCTGTTCGAGGTCGATCAGCAGCATGCGGCCCGGCTGGAGCCGCCATTTGCGCGTGATATCGGCATCGTCGAACGGCAGCACGCCGCTTTCCGACGCCAGCACGACGAGATCGTCCTTGGTGGTGCACCAGCGCGCCGGGCGCAGGCCGTTGCGGTCGAGACAGGCGCCGATCTGGCGCCCGTCGGTAAAGCAGACCGCGGCGGGACCGTCCCACGGCTCCATCAGCGCCGCGTGATATTCGTAGAATGCGCGGCGCGCCGGGTCCATCAGCGCGTTCTTCGCCCAGGCTTCGGGCATCAGCATCATCATCGCATGCGCGAGGCTGTAACCGCCCGTCACGAGCAGTTCGAGCGCGTTGTCGAGGCAGGCGGTGTCCGACTGGCCATGCGGGATCAGCGGCCACATCTTGTCGAGGTCCGAGCCGAGCAGCTCGCTTTCCATCGTCCGGCGGCGCGCTTCCATCCAGTTAACATTGCCGCGAACCGTGTTGATTTCCCCATTGTGCGCCATGAAGCGATAGGGGTGCGCCAGCCGCCAGCTGGGGAAGGTGTTGGTGCTGAAACGCTGGTGGACGAGGCCGAGCGCCGATACGCAATCGGGATCGCGCAGGTCGTCGTAGAAGCTGCCCACCTGGTTCGCCAGCAGCAGCCCCTTGTAGACTACGGTGCGGCTCGAGAAGCTCGGGATGTAGGCAGTGGTCAGGTCCGGAAGGTCGTATTTGCCCTCGAGCGCAGCCAGTGGATTGAGCGTCTGCTTGCGAATCACCACCAGCTTGCGTTCGAACGCGTCGCCGTCGGGGCAGTTTTCGCCGCGCGCGATGATGCACTGGCGGATGACGGGCATCGAATTGATCACGGCCTTGCCGAGACCGTCGAGCGTGGTGGGGACGTCGCGCCAGCCGACCACGCGCTGGCCTTCCTTCTCGGCGAACCGCTCGAGCTGTTTCTCGACGAAATCGCGCGCCTCGTCCTGCGCGGGGAGGAAGCACATCGCCACCGCATAATCGCCTGCCTGCGGCAGGTAATGGCCGTGCTCGTCCGCCCATTTGCGGAACAGCGGGTCGGGCACCTGCAGCAGGATCCCAGCGCCGTCACCCAGCAGCGGATCGGCGCCCACCGCCCCGCGGTGGTCGAGATTGGCGAGGATTTCGAGCGCCTGGGTAACGATGTCATGGCTCTTCGCGCCCTTGATATGCGCGACCATGCCGACGCCGCAGGCGTCGTGTTCGTTACGCGGATCGTAAAGACCCGTGGCGGCTTGGGGCGGCGTGCGTCCCATGGGCGAAGCGTCCTTCTTCGGGCCCGCCGACCGGCCTCGCAGCGATGGCGGGGCGGCCGGGAGCATGGTCTGGCAGTGCCGCTGGCGACACCTGCAAAATTGCGCGAAGAAGCTTCATGCCGACAGCATCGAAATTTTGCAACTGCGAGACGCGTAGCAAAATTTCAGCCGTCGCAAGAATTACGCTGTATTGCGGGATTCCGTAACGGAAGGCCCCGGGTCAGCCCGTAGGGTTCAGTCGGGCTTCCCGATCCGGGTAAGCTTGTCGAGCGCGCGGCGCAGTTCGGCCTGCGGATCCTCTTGCTCCGGTTCGCCACGGTCTGCGTGATGCTGCGCAGACTCGCGCGCGGTTTCGCGCTGGAGGAACGCAACCACCGAATCGGATGGCTGCGCTGCGTCCGCATCCTCGGCCTTACAGGCTGCCAACGCGTCACCCAACCGCTGGGTCAGTTCCTCGAGCGAAAGTTCCCCTAGCGAGGGCCGGACCATCAGCGGGGCCACGGACGGTTCACCCGCGCCCTCGGCGGTTTCGAAACGACCTTCGCCCGCCATTTCGCTGCCGAAAGCGTGATGGTCTTCGTCTACCGGATCGACGGCCACGGTGATCGAAGGTTCGGGTGCCGAGGGGGGGGGCTCGATCGGTTCGTCCGGATGATCCAGCGGATCGTGTTCCGTCACGATCCAGGCATCATCGTCGCTGTCGTCGGATAGCGGATCGGCCCATAGCTCGGTGGAGAAAGGGTCTTGCGCAGCCGGTTCGACATCCTCGAATTCGGCATCTCCCGGCGCCGTTTCGATGGGATCGGCGGCAAGCGGGGAGATGGCAGTCGGATCGCGGAAGGGGGCGATGCCCTCCTCGGCCAGATCCTCGCGCGGATTGAACAGCCGCCGCGGCGCAGGTGCGGCGATTGGTTCGGGCGGCGGCGCAGCCGTGACGTGTTCGGCGGTCTCGTCCGCATCGCCCAGCCAGAACTTGGGATCGGGCTTGGGCTCGACGGGGCCGTCGTCGGCGGTTTCCTCATCCCCGTAGGTGGCGTCGTTGAGCGCGGTGACGCGCATCGCGATCGCCAGGCCGATCAGCAGGCCGAGTGCAGCAGCGAGAACGGAGAGCGCGATCCGCAACAAGGCTGGTTCGGTCAGCACCGTGTCGAGCGCCAGCCGTTCGCCCAGTGACAGATGCACGGCAGCCGGCATGACGAAGAGGCCGAGACCCAGCAACAGCGCGAACCACGCGCCTACCGCCCATTTGAAAAGCGGATGGCTGCTGATCGGGGCAGGGTGATTCGCTGCGCTCATGGGATCCCGTTATAGACTAGGCAGGCGCTTATGCGGCTGCGGAAGAATCGGTTGCTAGCAGCTTTTGGTAAATATGCTGATAACCTTCGATATTCCGCGCCCAGTCGTGGTGGCGGGCAACATGCTCCCGCCCCGCGCGGCGCATGTCGGGCCACTTGTCGCGGGCATCGATGAACGCGGCCAGCGCGCCCGCGATCGCGGGCGGATCGCCGGGCGGGAACAGCAGACCGGTGGTTCCAGCTTCGATCAGTTCGCGGTGTCCCCCGACATCGCTGGCCGCGACGATACGCTGCTGCGCCATCGCCTCGAGCGGTTTGAGCGGGGTCACCAGATCGGTCAGCCGAGAGCGTTTGCGCGGATAGGCGAGCACGTCGATCAGCGAATAATAGCGTTCGACCTCGCTATGCGGCACGCGTCCGGTGAAGACGATCGCGCCGGTCGCAGTCGAGGCCGCGGCCTGCGCGCGCAGCGCCGCATCCATCGGTCCGCCGCCCACCAGCAGCAGCTGGGCACCGGGGTGCCGCTCGCGCAGCGCGGGCAGCGCGGCGATCAGGTCATCGAGCCCCTCGTAAT
>Ga0208450_1001573_pt1 | contig 10439 bp, 11 predicted proteins | sample MalvireepMed_908_FD_184249 | JGI IMG/M metagenome (GOLD analysis project Ga0208450, IMG submission 184249) | Marine viral communities from the Global Malaspina Expedition - Malaspina viral metaG DeepMed_908 (SPAdes) (version 2) | ecosystem: Environmental > Aquatic > Marine > Oceanic | place... | reverse complement strand
TAGAGTGCCGTTGTCAAGTACTGACGGTGGAGGCTCTGGAAGTGCCGCTGCTGGAGGATACATCCTTGGTCGAATTAAATCTGTTACAGATTCTCTTACTAAAGATAGTAGAGAATGTGTATTGTTAACTTGTGAACTCATTAAAGCCGCTGCAAGTGGTTATATCTACTTAGCTGGATGGCATAATGACGATGTTGGTTACGGCAAAGTTGAAGCTGACGCAGCTGTTCACGATCAAAGTATCTCTGATACATTAGAACTATTTAGAACTTATGTTGTAGGTAGCGCTCATGGACAAGGTACTGGATACCCTGAGACTTGGAAAGATCAACCTTTTACGACTGGTTTTGGACTAACTCAGATTTTCAAAACTGCTATAGCTATGGATAACACAACTCGTGCTACCGTGCTAAAGTATGAACCTAATGAGTTTGCTCGAATCTGGCGTGAAAAGCTGATTGAGCACAAGTATGATATCGAAACAGCGTTACTATTCGGCTCACAAGGCAGTGTAAGTGACGTTCAATATACTCAAGGTGCAGTGGATTTCGTTTCCAGTTATGGAAATGTTTTCTCATTGACACATTCTACTAAGACTCAAGATGATTTTCTTGATGACTTAAGTAAATTCCTTGATCCTCGATATAATAATGCTAACGCTACCGTATTCTTCTGTGATACTGCAACTTATAATTGGTTGCATAAACTCAGTGGATATATGGCTAACAATCTTGGTATGATTGGACCTGGAAATACAACACCTGATGACGCTGGTTACGGTAGAGCTAATATGGCTCTGACTGGTAAAACCAAAGCATTTGGTATTGATATTAATGTTATTAGTACTCCTTATGGCGACATGAGAGTTGTACGTAACATTCACTTAGATAAGTCATCGATCAAATTAATCGGAATTAACATGAGATACTGTGCATACAGACCTCTAGTTGGTAACGGTTTAAATCGTGATACTTCTATCTATGTTGGAGTCCAGACCCTTGAAAACAGTGGTGTTGACCGCAGAGTTGACTTAATTCAGACCGAAGCTGGGATGGAATGGCAAATGCCTGAAGCCCATGCTTATTGGTCTTAATTAAGAAGGTGAATCATGGCAAAAGGTAAAAACCCATTATATGGGCAAAACTCATTCGACAAAAGAGTTGGTGAAAGATTGTTTGCAGAAGCTGGAACGCTTCTTGAACATGAAAACTCAACTGACGCTCTCGACATAGCTTCTTACAGCATTCCAGCTGATAAGTTGCAAGTTGGGGACATCGTTAGAATCAAAGTTTTCTGTACAGTTCTTGATAATAATGGTACAGATACCTTAACTCCTATTCTTAAGTTCGGTGGAACAGCTATCGCTACTGGAGCAGCTCTAGACGTTGCTGATAGTGATATCGTTTATGCATGGGCTGATGTTCATGTAACAACTGAAGGTAGTGCAGGGACTATGACAGCGATTGCTGAAATAAGAACTGATGCAGTTGGTGGCACTTCTGTGACCGCCGCAACTAATCTAACATCAAAAGATACAACATCTGCTATAGATGTAGTTCTTAATGTTGATTGGGATGCTGCACACGCTGATAACGAAGTTAGAATAGATGCTTTTAGTGTCGAACTAGTATAAAAAATCTGAAGTTCGTGAGGTAATAGCACGATATAAAGATTCAAGTATAGGGAGGCTCGATACTTCCCTATACTACTATTTTAAATATTTGTCAGGGGGTGGAGCTGCTTTCTTTTTCCTCCTTTTTTATGAAGGTAGTTTCATTACCCTGGCGTTTTAACTGGGTAAAATATGGCAACAACGAATATATCTACTGAAATAGTATCAATTACAGGGGTATCTGCTCATGGAGCTTCTGATGATTTCATTGTATCTGCACAGAAGTTTGTAGTAGCAAGTGTTCCTAAAGAATTATTAAGATGGGCTGCTTCTGAAACAGTTCCTGCAACTCATGGTGGAGATGCTGACCCTCAACAAGTTACGATACCAACAGGTACAGATAGTATTATATCAGTAAGGAGGGATTCTTATGTAGCTCAAGAAGTTGGAATTGAAGATAGAGGATTTATTTCAAATAGCAATAGTCTTCGATTAGCTACTAATACATTTCCAAAATATTTTGTAGCTGATGCAAATAGAATTATTGTAAAGCCAGACCCTGATAGTACATATAAAATTTATGTGACATACGTAGATTATTCTAATTTAGATGATGATTCTGATTTAAGGGATGCAGTGGTTTATAGGGCATGTTCAAGTGAGTATTCAAAACTTGCTACTGCTGCTATACCTACTGTATCAATAGCTGCAGTTCCTCCTGATGTACCTACAATTACGGCTTCTACTGTAAGTTTTAGTACTACGGCTCCATCTTATACTACTCCTACTACAACTATTAGTGGCACAGGATGGTCAACTGCTTACCCTGATGAATATTCTGCTATCAATACAGCATTAGCAGCTATAACTACGGAAGTTGGATTAGCTAAGACAGAAGTTGCTGAGATAGTTACACAAACAGATAATTCAAGTAATTTTGAGACTGCTTGTGATGCTATGGCTACAGAATTAAATAAAGTTGATAATGTAATTGTAGAAGCAAGTACTGAACTTGATAAATCTACTGCATTGTTGGCTTTAGGTGAAACAGATAGTGAAACTCAAGTAAATACTGCTATTGTTTTATTACTCGCTGCAGTGGCTGAAGCAGAAACTGCATCTGGAAAGTTTGCATCAGCAACAAGTGATTCACAATTTGATACTAATGCAACATGGGATGCGACTAATTCACAATTAGTAAGAGTTAAAGATGCTGTAGATAAAGTGTCTGCATTGATTGAAGCTGATAAACCAGCGTCTAGTTATGATGCACATGATTTATTACAAACAGAAGATTTAGAGTTATTACAGGGCAATTTGAGTATTGTACAAGCTGAAATACAAAGAGCTCAAATGCATCTTCAAGAGTGGGTATCTATTGGAGATATGAGAGTAAAACATGTGAACTCTGCATTAAGTGAAGCTGATGGTCAAGCAAAAGTTATCCAAACTCATTTACAACAAGCCCAAGCAAAAAGAGAAGAATCTCAGGCAAGATTAACAGCTGGAGGTGCATATTTACAAGAAGCTCAAGCTTATATAGCTCAGGCTGGTGGGTATGCTGCTGAGGTTAATGCTCGAGGTGGATTTACTGGTGCAAAATATAGAGCTGTTCAAGGTTATTTAGAAACTGCGAATGGATATGCTAATGAGGTCCAGGCTTTATTAGGTCAAACTCCAATGAAAGTTTCAGAGTACCAAGCTAAATTGCAAGATGCTTTAAATGAGTTCAATGATGATAATGCAGAATACCAAGCTCAGTTGCAAGTATCTATACAGAATGCTCAAATGGAGGATGCTGAAGAGTCTAAGAAACTGCAGAAATATGCAAGTGAATTACAACAGTATGCATCTGAAGTACAAGCTGAAGTATCTGAATATCAAAGTAAAATGCAGAAGTCTCAAATACTTGAAAAGGAAGCTGATAAATATTATCAGTGGTCAGTAAATTGCATAACTATGTATATACAAAATAATTCAAAAATGATTGCAGCCACTATGGCTTCAAGAGGAGCTCAAGCATAATGACAGTATTAGAAATGATGGAGAGAGCTGGTACTAATGAAACTACATTATCTATTGCATGGGTAAAGGATGCTATTCACTTAATACAATCTAACTCTAAAGAAAGATTAAAAGTGAGTAAACAGGATGTTATAGATGCTGCTGATAGTGATGATAATAGGTATTTACTTCCTGCTGATATGATTGCTTTAGAATCAGTTAGTATAAAAGATACAAGCGATAGCAAATATAAAAAGATTAGAAGACTTACTAGTCAACCTGGATATATGGTTGAGGATACATCTCCATAATGAGTAGTTATGTAGATAGAGAATGGTTTTACTATCTTAAAGGTAGGAATATTCACTTATATAAACTTTTAGGAGGTTCTTCGAGTGAGCGTATAACTCAGTCTGGTGTAATTAAGACTCTTGATAGAGAACTTATGTATCCTAATGAGAATATTGCCGATGGTTTAAGGATTGAATATACTGCTCTTAATGAGCCATTTTTATCTGAAGCATTAGAGACTACGACTGCTTATGAGAGTGGCATTATTATATCATTTGAAGATGGGACTGGGAGAAGTGTAGGTGGTCGAGATGTTATAGATTTAGGTTCTACATCAACTACAGATTTTGTAGCTAATGATAAAATTAGAGTCCAAGGATCAGCAAGTAATGATGGTGATTATACTATTCTTTCTGTACAAACAGATGCAAGCACATCTTATAGACAACTTGATGTAGTCGCTGGTTCATTTACAACAGAAGCAGTTGGTGAAAGAATTACAATTACTCAGATACCAGTAGAAGATACATCCCCTGATGAAACTTCACATCCTAACTTGAATAGGATGTTATCACTTGCTTGTGTGGATTATCTAAAAGCAATGATAGCTGATAAAAGAGGCGATATACAAGTAAAAGAATATTATATGAGGGAGTTTTGGAAGAAAGTTGGGGATAATGAAAGCAATAAGCGTAAGATATCAATGACATACCCAGCTAATCCATATGCGGTAAGATAATGGCTAATGAAAAAATAAAATATTCAAACGGATGTTCTCCGCAAGAACTTGAATCTACAGGTGTAAGATGGTTTCAAGATAGTGATGTAGGTACTAAGTTGTCTGGTAGTGCAAATGTTGCTATGTCAGGAGGATCATTAGTTCATGTATCTCCTAAAACAATTACTTCTAATGAATCAGCTTTAAGTACTAAAGATTTTGTATTTATTAAGTGTATAAGTGGTGATGATGTAAAAGTATCATTTGATAATGGTTCTAACTTCTTAGTTAGACTATCTGCAGGAGAATCATTCGCATCTGAATTAGATTCATCAGTAGCTACAGTGATTATAGGAACAGACGGTACAAGTGAAATAGAATATTTGAGTGGTACATAATGGCACAAGATAGAAGAGTGATAATGAAAACAAGTGTATTACCTACTGCTACAACATCATACGCAGCAGTTCCTGGTTCTTTAGAAGAATATAATATTACTAAATCTGCATACAATAAAAATACGATTAGTACTTCTATTGGTAGATTAGGTGGTAGTAGTAAGATGACAGATATTAGCGATACACAATGGGGAGATGCATGGACTTCTATGTCTGGTAAACATCAAGAGTGGGAAGACTTTGATGAACTATGGAATACTACTGCAGCTGGATGGGATGCAGATGTCGGAGATGTTTCTATTTCAACTACACAAAAGCAATTATCAACTGATGGTAGTGATTTACAGTTCTTCTATATAAAGAATTTAGGAAGTAATGCAGCTATAATTTCATTAGATGCAAACTCTACTTACCCATTAAAACTTTCATCAGGAGCGAGTACAATGTTTAGAGGATATAGTACAAATTTAAAAATAAATGAAGTTTACGTTAAAACTGCAAGTGGAACTTCAACTGTTGAATATTTAATTGCGCAGTAGTAAATTATGATTAGAATTTTAACCAAAATGCCCATGAGAGTTCATACGCTCGGTAAGGCATAGTTAGGAGAAACAAGATATGAAGTATTCAGTAGCAGAGGCAAATAACCTACAATTAGGTCAAGGAGGATATGATATAGTCACAAATGCAACTGTTAATTCCCACATTTATATAGCTATTACAATATTAGTTGGTACTGAAGTTATTTCTGGCAATACTGCAAGTGGAACTGTAACAGCAACAGCTGTTGACACTAATGTAGGAGATAGTTTATCAAGTTTAGAAGTTCCTGAAGGATGCACAATTTATGGTCGATGGTCATCCGTTACTATTGGGGCTAACGACACAGCAATAGTGTATAGAGGTTAATTATGGCTGATGATTTAAGAGGTTACACACCGTTTGAGTTATTTAATAAAGTATTAAATACTGATAATAATTCTTTACAAGTAGATATAGTAGATGCTACTGGGGTTACTGTCACTGTTGATAGTGAATTTCCAGCAGCTGCTACTTTAGCAGATGATACTGCTAATCCGACTACTACAGCAGTCGGTTCTCATTTAATGGGATATGATAGTAGTAATACTAACTGGAATAGAGTTGAAGTAGATGACGCAGGTCATTTACAAGTAGATGTATTAACTACTACTGGTGATGATTCTATCGTTACACTTGGTACTACTACTTATAGTGAAACAAGTTCTAAAGGAACTGGTATTGGAGCTGTTCGTAATGATGTACTTGCATCACTTGCTGATACTGATAATGAATGGACACCGTTACAAGTCAATGCATCAGGAGCTTTATATATTGATGTAGCTGATGGTGGAACATTAGAAGTTTTAGTAGATGGAATAGAGACTTTATTAGGAACAATAGATTCTGATACTAATGATATTAAAACTGCAGTTGAATTAATTGATGATGCAGTAGGGACTGATGGATCAACAGGTCCATCTAAAGTCCTTTCAGTTGGAGGTACTGATGGTAGTGGTAATGTACAAGAAATAGCAGTTGATTCTTCTGGTAACGTTCAAGTTGACCTTGTATCAGCTGCGGTAACAAATGCTGGTACTTTCGCAGTACAAGCTGATCTTGGTACAAATAATGATATAAAGATTGAATCTGGCCAAGTAAAAAGTGGAGCTATCGCATCAGGCGCGGTTGCATCAGGGGCTTTCGCTTCTGGTTCTATCGCTTCAGGAGCAATAGCATCAGGAGCTATAGCGTCGGGTGCACTTGCATCTGGCTCAATAGCTTCGGGGGCATTAGCGGCAGGAGCCGTAGCACCTGGAGCAACAAGTTTTGTAGCTTTAGAGGATAGTTCACATACTCATGAAGATGCTGGTGTTAAAGTTTTGGCTAAAAGGACTGCTTCTCCTGCTGACACATCTGGTTCAGACGGTGATTATGAATTTCTTCAGATGGACAATGGAAAGCTTTGGACAAGTGCAGCAGTTACAAGTTTACCTGCTTCTACTAATACTATTGAAATAGTTGGTGATGTAGCTGAAAATGAAAATGCTGCTGGTAATCCTGTTCTTGTAGGTGGTAGATATGATTCACCTGGCAATGATAATGCAAGCCTTAGAACTCTTGGAGATACTGATGTTGGAGCATTAGCTCTTGACCCAACTGGAGCAGTTTATGTTAGAGAAGCTTTAGGTCAAAATGGTTCTATATTAGTTACTGGAACATCAGCTGTAACTGCTAGTTATGGTAAATTTGTCGCAATACAATTTTTAGAAGATACTGTTTTTAATAGTAGCAATGGATTGGTAGCTACAGATGCAGGGAGATGGCCTGACGATGGTGACGCTGGTGCAGATATTTCATCTAATGGAGCTGTAACTGGTACTGAAGTATTCCCACAAGGAATAACAATTTTTGGAAGATGGGATAGCTTTATACTAGCAAGTGGCAAAGTGATTGCTTATGTTGGAAATGTATAATGATTATACCAAATATAGCTTTAAGTCTTTATTCAGTAGTGGTTGGGGCTGGTTCAAGAATAATGAATTTATGGCAAAAACTAAGCCGACATTGGGAAGTAGAAACTAGGAATTGGGAAAATATATCATGAAAAATTTTAATATGAGGAAAATATAATGGCAAGTTTAACAGGTTCAACGATTGCGTCAAGTTATGAGCAATTATTAGCACTTCCAGATGGAGGTTTAAATGGAACTACTTTAGTCGCAATCACAGATGGTGATTCAAGTACAACTTGTGCTTTATCTGTAGCAACAACATCAATTGCTGTAGGTGCTACTAATCTAATTCGTTTAGATGGAAGTAGTAGTGGAAATACATATTTACACGAAGTATCCGCAGATGTAGTTCAGATAGTAGCTGGCGGTGTAGTTGCATTTGAGGGAGATGCAAATTCAAGATATAGTATGTCGAATAATGATAGTGGTACTTCAAATACACTATTTGGAAAATCTGCTGGTGCAAGTTTAGACGCTGGTTCTAACTATAATGTATTTATAGGTGAAGCGGTATCTGATGCTACGATGAATGATGCTACTAACAATGTTGGTGTTGGTTATCAAGCACTTTCAGCTTTAACTCAAGGAGACCATAATATAGCCATTGGAAGTGGGGCAATGGCTACTACTGATACAGCTGGTAAAAATATTGCTATTGGATACCAAGCGTCACAAGCTCTTGTGGGAGGTACAGATGGTTGTGTAGCAATAGGATACCAAGCTTTAATTGGTGATGTAAATGCTGCTCACTATACAATAGCTATTGGTCAACAGGCTCTCTTAGCCCTCACATCTGGTTCTGGTAATACTGCGGTTGGATATATTGCTGGAAAACTTTTAACTACAGGAAGTGATAATACTATCTTTGGTTATGCTGCTATGGATGCTACTGTTGTTGGTGCGGCTGAAAATGTAGCCATAGGTCAAGATGCGATGGGTGGTAGTCATACTGGTACACTTTCACAGAAAAATGTAGCTATTGGTAAAGAAGCTATGGGTACTGGTGCTATGAATGCCGCTAATAATAATACAGCGGTAGGTTATCAATCTCTTAAGGTTGTGACTACTGGTAGCCAAAATGTAGCAGTCGGGGCATTAGCTGGTGATGCTTTAACTGATGGCGCAGACAATACATTTGTAGGAAGACACTCTGGTTCGTTAACAGCAAGCGTACAACATGCTGTATGTGTTGGTAATAATGCAGGTGGGAGCGGAGCTATGACTACAGCTGCTATAGGAACAGTAGCTGTTGGGTCAAATGCTCTTGGTGAACAAACAGAGGGTGTAGGTAATGTAGCAGTAGGATACCAAACTCTTGATGCTTTAACTGACGGTGATTTTAATACTGCTATAGGCCATCAAGCATTAACAGCGCAGACAGGTACGGCTGGAACTGTATCAAATACTGCTGTGGGGTATCAGGCTGGATTGGCAATTACAAAAGGAAGGTATAATACTATCATTGGGAAAGGTGCATTGTCAGCAGAAGATGTTGGAGATGAAACTACTGCCGTAGGTGTTGATGCGTTAGGTTTGCAAAATTCTGATTCTGATAATGAAACAACTGGTAATACAGGAATCGGTAAAGATACTGGTTATAATAATGTAACTGGTACTAATAATACTTGGGTTGGTTATAAGGCTGGTCAAGGAGCCAGTGGGAATAATAGTGAAAATACAGGTGTAGGATTTCAAGCGCTGTTAGCTATTACATCTGGAGTTACGAATACTTGTTTAGGTAAAGAAGCTGGTAAAGCTATTACCATAGGGACAGAAAATACCTTAGTTGGAGATAGGGCTGGTATGAATATAGTAGGTGGGGACTTCAATCAATTTCTCGGGACAGCTATTACTGCCTCTGGTGCAGATGCTCAATATCAAGTTGTTATTGGTCATAATTATGCAGGGACTGCTGATAGTCAAGTTCACATTGGCAATGCTTCTAATCATTTACATACTCTTTTTAGTTCAGATTCTTGGTCTGCTACATCTGATATAAGACAAAAGAAAAATATTAAAGATGATAATTTAGGTCTTGAGTTTATTAATAGTTTGAGAACTACAACATACAATCATAAATCCCCAAGTGAATTCCCTAAAGAATGGGAATCATATAATCCTAATGACAAAGAACCAATGGATGGTGACAGGGTTTTTCATAGTCTTATTGCACAGGAAGTCAAGCAATCTCTTGATGATATTGGTTGTGAAACTTTTGGCGGTTGGAGTGTTGACCCAGATGGAAGACAGAGAGTGTCAAGAACTTCATTTGTTACACCATTAATCAAAGCAGTACAAGAATTATCAGCAAAAGTAGAAGAATTAGAATCAAAACTAAAATAATTAATTAACAGGAGATAAAATGCATAATTATAAAGCATTAAAATCGGCAAGTAAAGCATCAGTTCAGAAAGTCAAAGTAGTTGATGACCCTGCTGTAGAGGCTGTAGATGAAGTAAGAGATGGCGATGGACTCATTACTACTCATGCTGTTTCTGCTCAAGCAGAGCGGTCTCACGAAGAACTTCAAGTAGTATGTAAAAAGTATGACCCCAGTACTGGCGAAGCTCAAGATGACTCTGTGATGGCTTATACACTTTCAGAAGTGAAGCGTGAAATAGACCGTTGTAAATCACAGGTTACAAAACTAGAAGTCGAACAAGCCGATTTAGAACAGCTTGAAACAGATTTAAAAGCTCTGTAATGAATCAAAGGTTTGGAGAATATTTTCTCAGAGCTTTATTCGTATTTGGAGTATGGACAGCCTTTGCTTTCATATTTGAGATAGGGTACTAATGAAAAAATTATATACGACATTTTTAATCTTATTAATGATTGGTGCTTTGTCTGGTCAATCTGACACGCTAACATTTAAGGTCAAG
>Ga0208450_1001572_pt1 | contig 10439 bp, 13 predicted proteins | sample MalvireepMed_908_FD_184249 | JGI IMG/M metagenome (GOLD analysis project Ga0208450, IMG submission 184249) | Marine viral communities from the Global Malaspina Expedition - Malaspina viral metaG DeepMed_908 (SPAdes) (version 2) | ecosystem: Environmental > Aquatic > Marine > Oceanic | place... | reverse complement strand
TCGCGATCCTGTCGCTGCATATCGCCGGCGCCTCGTCGATCCTCGGTGCGATCAACTTCATCACCACCATCTTCAACATGCGCGCGCCGGGCATGACCCTGCACAAGATGCCGCTGTTTGCCTGGTCGGTGCTGATCACTGCATTCCTGCTGCTTCTGTCGCTGCCGGTTCTGGCTGGTGGCATCACCATGCTGCTGACCGACCGCAACTTCGGCACCGCGTTCTTCGCGCCTGAAGGCGGCGGCGATCCGATCCTGTTCCAGCACCTGTTCTGGTTCTTCGGTCACCCGGAAGTCTACATTCTGATCCTGCCGGCCTTCGGCATCGTCAGCCACATCATCTCGACCTTCTCGCGCAAGCCGGTGTTCGGTTATCTCGGCATGGCCTATGCGATGGTTGCGATTGGTGCAGTTGGCTTCATCGTGTGGGCGCACCACATGTACACGGTCGGCCTGTCGCTCAATACGCAGCGCTACTTCGTCTTCGCCACCATGGTGATTGCGGTTCCGACCGGCGTGAAGATCTTCTCCTGGATCGCAACGATGTGGGGCGGCTCGATCAGCTTCCGCACACCGATGCTCTGGGCGATCGGCTTCATCTTCCTGTTCACCCTTGGTGGTGTGACAGGCGTGCAGCTCGCCAATGCCGGTCTCGACCGCGCCATGCACGACACCTACTACGTTGTGGCCCACTTCCACTACGTGCTGTCGCTGGGTGCCGTGTTCGCGATCTTCGCCGGCTGGTACTACTGGTTCCCGAAGATGTTCGGCTACATGTACAACCCGTTCATCGCCCGCGTGCATTTCTGGGTCACCTTCGTTGGTGTGAACCTCGTGTTCTTCCCGCAGCACTTCCTGGGCCTGGCCGGCATGCCGCGCCGCTACATCGACTATCCTGATGCATTCGCCGGCTGGAACGCTATCTCGTCCTATGGCTCGTACATCTCCGGTATCGGCGTGCTGATCTTCCTCTGGGGCGTCTGGGAAGCCTTCGCCAAGAAGCGCGTTGCCGGTGACAACCCATGGGGTGAGGGTGCGACCACTCTCGAATGGCAGCTGTCTTCGCCGCCGCCATATCACCAGTGGGAAAAGCTGCCGCGCATCAAGTAACAGCGCCCAGCAAACGAAAATTGCCAGGCCGCCGGGATCATCCGGCGGTTTGGCACATAAAGCCCGGACACCGGACAGCGGCCCCGACCACCGGCCGGTCCAAACCCGGCAAGATGTATGAAAGGCAAATTGCCCATGGCAATGACCGACGAACATGATGCCCTGGCCGCACCTGCTTCCGTAGATGTCCTGGAAGGCGATGCGGGCGATTTTTTCGCGCTGCTCAAGCCGCGCGTCATGTCGCTGGTTGTCTTCACGGCGCTCGTCGGCCTGTTGATGGCGCCGGGTGAAATCCACCCGGTTCTGGGCTTCATCGCGATCCTGTCGATTGCCGTGGGCGCGGGCGCATCCGGCGCGCTCAACATGTGGTACGATGCAGATATCGACACCTTGATGGGCCGCACCGCCAAACGGCCGATTCCGGCGGGACGCATTTCCGCTGACACCACGCTGGCATTCGGCCTGTTCCTGTCGGTGTTTTCGGTGGCCACCCTCGGCCTTCTGGTCAACTGGCTCTCCGCCGGTCTGCTGGCCTTCACGATTTTCTTCTATGCCGTTGTCTACACGATGTGGCTCAAGCGCTCGACGCCGCAAAACATCGTCATCGGCGGTGCTGCAGGCGCGTTTCCGCCGATCATCGGCTGGGCCTGCGTGACCAATTCGATTTCGCTCGAGAGCATTGTGCTGTTCGCGATCATCTTTCTCTGGACCCCGGCGCATTTCTGGGCGCTGGCGTTGTTCAAGTCCGAAGACTATGGCCGCGCAGGCATTCCGATGCTGCCGAATGTTGCCGGTGAGCGCACCACCAAACACCAGATCGTGCTCTACGCCGTGCTGACCGCGATTTGCGGCGTTGTTCCGGCGATCATGGGGTTTGCCGGACCCGTTTATGGCGTGATCGCAGCCGTGCTTGGCGTCGTCTTCATCTGGTACGCGGTGCAGGTCTGGCGGATGCCCGACGGCGACGCCAAGATGGTTCCTGCCAAGAAGATGTTCGCCTATTCGCTGGTCTATCTGTTCTGCATTTTCACCGCGCTGATGGTGGGTGCTCTGGTGACCAAATTTACCGGCATGGCGGTGTAATGATGAATCAGCCGGATCTCACAGACAAGCAGAAGAAGGCCAGACGCTCGCGCAACGTGGCGCTGGGCGTGGTTCTGGCAGTGCTTGCCGTCATGTTTTACGTCGTCACCATCATCAAGGTGGGCCCCGGCATTTTTGACCGTCCGATGTGAGGAGCAATCAGTGAGCGCGAATCAAAACGGTACTGACAAGCCAAAGAATGGCGCCAACATGCGGATCGTCATCGCGTGCTCGGCCTTCGTGCTTTCGATGGTCGGCGTCAGCTTTGCCGCGGTTCCGCTCTACCAGCTGTTTTGCCAGGTGACCGGTTACGGCGGCACCACGCAACGTGTCGAGCAGATGTCGGAAACCATTCTTGACCGCAAGATCAAGGTGCGTTTCGACGCCAATGTGGCGGGCGGTCTGCCCTGGTCATTCAAGCCGGTTGACCGCGAAGTCGAGCTCAGGATCGGCGAGACCATCCAGATCTCCTACACTGCCGAGAACACATCCGACCAACCGACCTTTGGGCAGGCGACGTTCAACGTCACGCCCATGTCGGCGGGTGCATTTTTCAACAAGGTCCAGTGCTTCTGTTTCACCGAAACAGAGTTGAAGCCGGGAGAGACGATGGACATGCCGGTCGTGTTCTTTGTCGATCCGGCAATCGTTGACGATCTGGACGCCAAAGACGTAACAACAATCACCCTGTCTTATACATTCTTTCCCCATGCATCGGAAAAACCCGTTGCAGCGGTGGCAGAGCCGGTGCAAGACAGCAATACCTTGTAAGACCAACACTGCACCGGACGGGTGGTCCGGCGCGGGAATGATGACCATCGGGGAAAACTGACATGGCCGACGCACATCAAGCACCACAGCACGACTATCACATCCTTCCGCCGAGCCCCTGGCCTCTGACGGGATCCATCGGCGCTCTCGTCATGGCGCTTGGCGGCATTGGCTGGATGCAGGGCCTGAAGGGCGCTGAGTCGCTTCTCGGTCTGCCAATCACAAATCCGGTCCTGTTCCTCGTCGGCCTGGTCATCGTTCTTTACACCATGTTCGGCTGGTGGGGCGCCACCATCAAGGAAGCGCACGAGGGCCATCACACCCGCGTGGTCAGCCTGCACCTGCGCTACGGCATGATCATGTTCATCGCCTCCGAAGTGATGTTCTTCGTTGCCTGGTTCTGGGCTTTCTTCGATGCCAGCCTGTTCCCCGATGAAGTTCATCAGGTCGCCCGCGCCGCCTTTACCGGTGGCCAGTGGCCGCCTGCAGGCATCGAGGTTCTCGACCCGATGCATCTGCCGCTCTACAACACCATTATCCTGCTGCTGTCGGGCACGACCGTGACCTGGGCGCACCACGCGCTTCTGCATGGAGATCGCAAGGGTCTGGTCAACGGTCTTGCCCTTACCGTGGTTCTCGGCGTTCTGTTCTCCTTCGTGCAGGCTTACGAGTATGCGCATGCACCATTTGCCTTCAAGGACTCGATCTACGGCGCGACCTTCTTCATGGCCACCGGCTTCCACGGTTTCCACGTGCTTGTCGGCACGATCTTCCTGATCGTCTGCCTGATCCGCGCAATGAAGGGTGATTTCACGCCCAAGCAGCACTTCGGTTTTGAGGCTGCAGCCTGGTACTGGCACTTCGTTGATGTGGTCTGGCTGTTCCTGTTCTTCACGGTTTACGTGTGGGCATCCTGGGGTGCGCCGCTTTACCACGGCTGATCAAGGCTGGATCCGGTTATGATACGGGGCGGCGGGGAAACCTGCCGCCCTGTGCGTTTGAGCTGAACAGAAATATCCGATGGATGAACGGAGACGATCGATGAACAAGGATGAGGCCCATTTTCCGCCGGTGGATCCACTGCAGGCCGGGCTGCGCGGCCGCTGCCCGCGATGCGGCGAAGGCGCCTTGTTCAGCGGGCTTCTCGGCGTCAAGCCGAAATGCGGCGTCTGCGGTCTGGACAATTCCTTCGCCGATGCCGGCGACGGGCCGGCGGTCTTTGTCATCATGATCATCGGCTTCATCGTGGTCGGCCTGGCGCTGTGGCTTGAGGTCAATTACAGCCCGGCGCTGTGGGTGCACCTGATCCTCTGGATCCCGCTCTCAACCGTGCTGACGCTTGTCCTGTTGCGCATGGCCAAGGGAATTCTGATCGCCCTGCAGTATCGTAACAAGGCGGCCGAGGGACAGATCGATCGTGGTTGAAGCGAATATCAAGACGGCCCGCTCGCGCTGGCGGTTCTGGGTGGCGCTGATTCTTCTGCCGGCAGCCCTTGCCGTGCTGCTGTCCCTGGGCACGTGGCAGGTCAAGCGGCTTTACTGGAAAGAGGATCTGCTTGCCGCCATCGAGCAGCGCAGCCACGCTGAACCGGTTGCCATTTCAGCCATCACCGCGGCAGAGGCGGCGGGAGAGGCGATCGAGTACCGGACCGCCTATGCGTCCGGACGCTACCTCAATGACAAGGAGCGGCATTTCTTCGCAACCTTCAACGGTCAGACCGGCTATTACGTCTATACGCCGCTGGAGCTCGCAGACGGCCGCTACCTCTTCGTCAATCGCGGTTTTGTCCCCTATGACCTGAAGGAAGCCGCCACCCGCCCGCAAAGCCTGCTTGAGGGTGAGCAGCGGATCACCGGCCTGGCACGGGCCCGGTTGACGGAAAAGCCATCCTCCATGGTTCCCGACAATGATGAAGCCAAGAACATCTTCTATTGGAAGGATCTCGACCGGATGGCTGTAACGGCGGATCTTGCTGCCGGCAAAGTGCTGCCGTTTTTCCTGGATGCCGACGCAACTCCGGTGCCGGGCGGCTTGCCCAGGGGAGGGGTGACGGTCATCGATCTGCCCAACAGCCACCTGCAATATGCGGTGACATGGTATGGTCTGGCGCTGGCACTGTTGGGTGTGAGTGTTTTTGCCTGGCTGAAGCGAAAATCCTGATCCCGGCTGGCGCAAACCGGCCTCGGCATGCTAGCCCGGCTGCGGATACGAAACCGATAGGAAGTCGAGATGGAAATTCTGGCCCTGATCCTTGTTGCGCTGATCGCCCTTGAACACATTTACATTCTTGTGCTCGAGATGTTCCTGTGGACGTCGCCGCGCGGCATGAAAGCTTTCGGCACGAAGCCGGAGCAGGCTGCCCAGACCCGCGTGATGGCCGCCAACCAGGGGCTCTACAACGGCTTTCTGGCAGCCGGTCTGATCTGGTCATTGATCCATCCGGACCCCGGTGTCGGCTTCCAGCTCAAGCTGTTTTTCCTCGGCTGTGTTGTGGTCGCAGGCCTTTATGGTGGCGCAACGGCGTCGCGCAAGATAATCGTCATCCAGGCGCTTCCCGCGGCCATCGCCCTGATCGTCGTGCTGCTTGCCGGCTGATATTTTGCTGACCGAACCTCTAGTAGAGCCCATGAACCGAACTCCTCTGACAATCAGGCTTTGTGGACCGCGCGGATTTTGCGCCGGTGTCGATCGCGCCATCCAGATCGTTGTTCTGGCGCTGAAGAAATACGGCGCACCGGTCTATGTTCGTCACGAGATCGTCCACAACCGTTTCGTGGTCGAAGGACTGGAAGCGCTGGGGGCGATCTTCGTTGAGGAACTCGATGAGATTCCGCTGGAGCATCAAGCCCAGCCGGTGATCTTTTCGGCGCACGGTGTTGCCAAATCGGTGCCCGCCGACGCTGAGGCGCGCAATCTGTTCTATCTCGACGCCACCTGTCCGCTGGTCTCCAAGGTGCACAAGCAGGCCATGCGGCATGAACGGCTGGGCCGGCACGTGGTGCTGATTGGCCACAAGGGGCACCCGGAGGTTATCGGCACCATGGGCCAGCTCCCCAGGGGCGCTGTCACGCTGGTTGAGACCGTGGCGGACGTCGACGCGTTCGAACCGGCTGATCCTGCTGCATTGGGCTTCGTCACGCAGACCACGCTGTCCGTGGATGACACGGCCGATGTCATCGCCCGTTTGCATGACAAATTCCCGCAGATCACGGCCCCCGCGGCGGAATCGATCTGCTACGCCACCACCAACCGGCAGGATGCGGTCAAGCAGGCCGCGCCCGGCTGCGACCTGTTCGTGGTTGTCGGAGCCCCAAATTCGTCCAATTCAAAACGCCTCGTCGAGGTCGCGCTGAAGGCCGGTGCCAGAAAGTCGATCCTGCTTCAGCGCGCCCACGAAATTGACTGGGAGGCTATCGGCGATATCAGGCTGCTTGGACTGTCGGCCGGCGCCTCTGCGCCGGAAGTCGTCGTCGCCGAGATCATCGACGCCTTCAAGGCCCGCTTCAACGCCACAATCGAGCTGGCCGAGACGGTGCAGGAAACCGAGAATTTTCTGGTCAACCGCGAGCTTCGTGACGTGGAGCTGACCGCCGCCGATATGGCATTCGTCAACGGAGAGCGCTGAGTATGGCCGTCTATACGGATGTGAACGAGGAACAGCTCAGAGCATTTCTCGCCGAGTATGATGTTGGAACGCTGTTGTCCTACAAGGGCATTGCGGAAGGGGTCGAGAATACCAACTTCCTGCTGCGCACCAGCAATGGCACCTTCATTCTCACGCTCTATGAAAAACGGGTCAATCGTGACGATTTGCCCTTCTTCATCGGCCTGATGGATCACCTCGCGCTCAAGGGGCTGAGCTGCCCTCTGCCCATCGAACGCCGTGATGGCGGTCATCTCGGCGAGCTGGCCGGCCGTCCGGCAGCCATGGTGTCGTTCCTGGATGGCGCCTGGTTGCGCAAGCCGCAGGCCCCGCATTGCCGCGAGGTCGGGCGCGCACTGGCTGCCATGCACGTGGCTGGAAACGATTTTCCGATCCGCCGCGCCAACGGGCTGACGGTGGTTGACTGGCGTCCGTTGTGGGAAGGCTCGCGTGAGAGGGCCGACGAGGTGCAGCCCGGATTGAAGGACGAGATTGATCAGGAGCTCACGGTCCTCGAAAGCGAATGGCCCGGCAATCTGCCTGAAGGGGTCATTCACGCGGATCTGTTTCCCGACAACGTGTTCTTCATCGAAGACCGGCTGTCAGGGCTGATCGACTTCTATTTCGCCTGCAATGATTTTTTCGCCTATGACGTTGCCATCTGCCTCAATGCCTGGTGCTTTGAAGCTGATGGCGCCTTCAATCACACCAAAGGCATGGCGCTGATCGACGGTTATGTCTCCGTGCGTCCGCTGGATGCCCGCGAGGCGGAAGCTCTGCCGCTGCTTGCCCGCGGGGCGGCACTCAGGTTCTTTCTGACCCGGCTTCACGATTGGCTGACCACGCCCGAAGGCGCGCTGGTGGTCAAGAAGGATCCGCTGGAATATCTGCGCAAGCTGCGCTTTCATCGCCAGATCTTATCAAGCTCCGAATACGGTCTTCGCACCGGGGATCAGACATCTTGAAACATGTAGACATTTTTACCGACGGCGCCTGTTCAGGCAATCCCGGCCCCGGAGGCTGGGGTGCAATCCTGCGCCATGGCGAAACCGTGAAGGAAATGTCCGGCGGCGAGGCCGAAACCACCAACAACCGCATGGAGCTGCTCGGCGCCATCTCGGCCCTGAATGCGCTCAAGAGCGCCTGCGAAGTCGATCTCTACACCGACAGCAAATATGTCATGGATGGCATATCCAAGTGGATTTTCGGCTGGAAGAAGAACGGCTGGAAGACCGCTGCCAAAAAGCCGGTGAAAAACGCCGAACTGTGGCAGGCGCTGGATCAGGCCAATCAGCGTCACAAGGTCAAGTGGCACTGGGTCAAGGGCCATGCCGGCCACGCTGAAAACGAGCGCGCCGACGAGCTGGCCCGCGAGGGCATGGCGCCCTTCAAAAAGTAAACGGCGCCCGATGGAGCGCCGTTTGTATCTTCGGATAGCGGTTTGAAGCTCAGAGCTGTTCGAGCAGGGCCGCCGCGCCGGAGGTCACGGCCGTTCCGGGGGTTTCCTCGAGGTTCAGCGCGGTCACGGTGCCATCTTCGACAATCATCGAATAGCGCTTCGAGCGAATGCCAAGCGTGCCGGCGGACAGATCAGCTTCCATGCCAATCGCCTTGGTGAAGGCAGCGTCCCAGTCCGACAGGTAGCGCAGCTTGCCGGTGCCGTTGGTTGCCTTTTCCCAGGCTCCCATGACGAAGGCGTCATTGACCGAAACCACGGCGATCTCGTCCACACCCTTTGCCAGAATGGCGTCACGGTTTTCAATGTAGCCGGGCAGGTGGTTCAGGTGGCAGGTTGGGGTGAAAGCGCCCGGTACGGCAAACAGGACAACTTTCTTGCCAGCAAACAGATCGCTGGCCTTTGTTTCAGCCATGCCGTCCGCCGTCTTTTCCTTGAATGTGGCTTCCGGCAGTTTGTCTCCAATAGAAATGGTCACGTCGGCGCTCCCTTATGTGCCGTTGATGTCAGATGCAATCTAGGTGCTGCTGCGAAAAGATCGAGTCTTGCTTTTAAGAAACCCGGCGACGAATCAATTCTCCGCCGCGCCGCCCACAGAAACCGTCTGTTCAATCGCCCGTTGCCCCAGCGTCACCACGAGATCCAGAGGCACGGCGCCGCTCGCGGCATCCACCCCGGAAGGCGGTTCGACGGCCACGCGCCATTCAGCCACGCCGTCATGCTCGCTGATCAGTTTCGGCGGCGAGAAGGCAAAGCCCTGGGGCCCGGCCACGAACAACTCGGCCGCCACGCCGGATGGCCTGAATGCCGGCAGCTTTGCCAAAACCGTGAGCTGATTGACGCTGAGGTCCAGACCTGCGTCATGAATGCTGAAATCCGCACCGGCTGCTTCCGGCAATCGGGCAAACGCCTGGTCGACGTCCGGCTTGACCGGGTCCTGGGCGGTCAGGTTTTCCGGCAGATCCACAAGCAGCTCCGCCTGAAACGGAACGCAGATCTTTTCGCAGATGCCGATAAACGCCAGCGCATGGATCTGTCCGCCCGCTGATGCGGTCGGTCTGAATGTCAGCGGGAACTGAACCGGCTCCGTGTATCCGGCCCAGATCGCATAGCCATCATCGACGCGCACCGGCGCCGGGTAGTCCATCCTTTCAAAGGCGATGCCCTGGCTCTGGGAGAAATCCAGTGCCGGCGGAATACCGGCACTGCCGGGATCGCGCCAATAGGTCTTCCAGCCGGGGTCCAGTGCAATATCCAGATACCCGGCGATCATGCCGTCATCCCGCGGGGTTGGATCGACCACCAGCCGCATGCGCCCGCCCTCGGTCTCTGCCCAGCCACTGTCGAGCGACCAGGCGGGGGGCAGGGACAGAAAAAGCACAGACGTCTGGGCTATCAGCCCGAGGGCCAGCACCCGGCAAATGGAGTTCAGGCGGTGTTTGATCATGCCGACAGTTTAGCGGACCCGATGAAGCCAAATCCAATGAAATTGCGATTGCGCTCTCTCATTTTTCCGTGACCGGCTTTTGCCCGCCTTCATCTCGATGAAAGGTCTTTTCAAAATGCTGAAACTTGCTAGGCTTGAATGATGTTAGGGATCGAAAAACAGTTGTCTCGCGGAAGCCGGGGATGTCTGGACGGACATTTCCTCATAGCCATGCCGGGAATGGCTGACGAGCGTTTCGAACGCACCGTGATTTTTGTCTGTGCGCATTCCGAGGAGGGGGCCATGGGCTTCATTCTCAACCGGCCCCAACCCGTCCAGTTTCAGGAATTGCTGGACAATCTCGATATCGACAAGGACGGCGGCGACGAGGAACACGCAGGTCTGGAGCATGGGCTGAGTGACCGTGCGCGCGATTTTCCTATCCAGCTCGGAGGGCCGGTGGATTCGGGACGCGGCTTTGTTCTGCATTCGGACGACTACATGAGTGAATCGACAATGCCGGTGAACGATGATCTGTGCCTGACGGCAACCGTCGACATCCTGCGCGCGATCAAGGATGGCTGCGGGCCCATGCGCGGCATCATGCTGCTGGGCTATGCCGGTTGGGCACCGGGGCAGCTGGAAAGTGAAATCTCCGCCAATACCTGGCTCAGCTGCCCGGCAAGCGACGACATCGTCTTTGATCCCGACCATTCCGGCAAATATGACCGGGTGCTTGCACTTATGGGAATTACGCCGGCGATGCTCTCGATTCAGGCCGGCCACGCCTGATTCAAGCGGTTTAGAGCGCTTCATGGCTAGATGAAACCATTCTGCCGCGCCGGTTTGGTTCAAGATCAAGGGGGCCGGCGAAGGTCGCACCCGGGGTGCGGGCAAGCCGGAACCCGCCGGTATTGGAGCAAACCGGCCCGGCCCTTCGGGTTTCCGCC
>Ga0208450_1001558_pt1 | contig 10493 bp, 9 predicted proteins | sample MalvireepMed_908_FD_184249 | JGI IMG/M metagenome (GOLD analysis project Ga0208450, IMG submission 184249) | Marine viral communities from the Global Malaspina Expedition - Malaspina viral metaG DeepMed_908 (SPAdes) (version 2) | ecosystem: Environmental > Aquatic > Marine > Oceanic | place... | reverse complement strand
GGGTGGATTTGCCAGAGCCATTCGGCCCAAGCAGAACTGTGACGCTGCCGTCCTGCACCGTGAAGTCCACATTTGCCAGCACCTGCCGGCCGTTGTATCCGGCGCACAGGGCTTCTCCTCGCAACCGGGGCAGTTCGGCAGAGTCCGGAGTTGAAGAATCTCGGTTTAAGGGCATGTTGGCGTCGCTTTCGAATATGGTCAGATGATATTATCTCCCATTCTGATTATCAAATCGGCACGTCGTACCGACCATCAATCACCCGGATTTGCCATGCTCCGCTATGCCGGCTTCTTTCTAGTCGCCACCTGTCTGGCCTGGGCGCCGACAGCCAGCGCCAACAATTCCGCTACCGTGGTAGAGCATGCCTTCGGCAAGGCAACCATCCACGGCAATCCTGCGCGTGTTGTTTCCCTCTACCAGGGTGCCACCGATACCGCCGTGGCACTGGGCATCGAGCCGGTGGGCGTGGTGGAGTCCTGGACCGAAAAGCCCATGTACCGGTACCTGCGGCAGGACCTTCAGGAGGTCACCTACCTCGGGCTTGAAACCCAGCCGAACCTGGAACGTATTGCCTGGCTGATGCCGGACCTGATCGTCGGGGCCAGCAACCGCCACCGCACCATCTACCCGTTGTTGGACCGAATCGCCCCCACGGTCATTCCGGGCAACGTCTACGACTTCAAGGCACTGCTTGCGCTGATGGCAAAGGCCACTGGTCGCGTGGCGCGCGGTGAGGCACTGCTAGCACAGTGGCAGGCACGGGTGGAGGATTTCAGGACCCGGATCCAGCGCAAACTGGGTGATCAGTGGCCCCAGGAAGTGGCCATCCTGAGTTTTCGCGCCGACCATGCCCGTATTTACTACGATGGTTTTGCCCGTACCGTTCTGGACGAATTGGGGTTTGCCGCTCCGGTTGACCATCGCAAGGAAGGTTGGGGCATAAAACTCACCAGCCAGGAAAGCATCCCGGCGATGGATGCGGAGGCGATCTTTGTCTTCATGGACGACGACCCGGCGGTGCGGCGCACCTACGAGACCTGGTCCAGCCATCTCCTCTGGAAGAACCTGCAGGCGGTGCGGCAGAATGACGTCTACCGGGTGGACCCGGTGACCTGGAACATGGGTGCCGGCATAATTGCCGCCAACCGGATGCTTGATGAACTTTACCGGCATTACAACCTGGAGCAGCAGGACCGCCAGGAGTGTGCACAATGCTGACCTCACTGTTGGCAAGAGCGTCGGGAACCCTGTTCTGCCTGGGCTTGCTGCTGGTGGCAACAGTTTCCAGCCTGGTGTTTGGCCACATACCTGTCTCGCTGGATATGCTGACCGCAAGCCTGATTGATTACGATCCTGGTTCCCTGGAGCACTTGGTGGTTCGCACCGAGCGTTTCTCACGCACCATCACCGCGCTGATCGTAGGCGCCGGCCTGGCCATTGCCGGCGTGCTGATGCAGACACTCACCCGCAATCCGCTAGCCTCACCCGGTATTCTGGGCATTAATGCCGGCGCCACGCTTTTCTCCCTGACCTCTCCTTCCGAATTGGTCTGGATGGCCTTCATCGGGGCAGCCACTGCCGCCTTTTTGGTTTACTTCCTGGGCCAGGAAGCCGGGCGCGGCATTTCTCCGGTACGGACGGTGCTCGCCGGTGTCACCGTTACCGCTCTGTTTGTGTCGTTTGCCCAGGGACTACTGATCTTCAACCAGGACCGTTTTGAAAGCATCCTGTTCTGGCTGGCAGGGTCCGTCTCAGGACGCGAACTGAATGCCATACTTCCTCTCTTGCCAATGTTCGGCCTGGCCCTTCTGGTTGCACTGCTGTTATCTCGACAACTGAACCTGCTGGGACTGGACGATGAGGTTACTCGCGGCCTGGGCCTGAGGGTGGGCCAAGTACGGTTGCTGACCGGCCTCGTGGTCATAGTACTGGCAGGCACATCCATTGCCGTGGCCGGGCTGATCGGTTTTGTGGGCCTGATTGTGCCGCATATAGCGCGGGGGATTTTCGGCACCGATCATCGCTGGCTGTTACCCATGTCCGCCATACTCGGCGCCACACTTATGCTGGCCGCCGATACCGTGGCGCGGATGATCATCCCGCCCCAGGAGGTTCCGGTAGGGGTAATGACCGCCCTGCTGGGCACGCCGCTGTTCCTCCATCTTGCCCGCCATGTGAGGAAAGTATCATGACCCGCTCCCTCGTCCTGCGAACGCCCGGTGACCGCTGGTCGGTAAAGCTGAATGTCAGAGTTCTGGTGGTCACCCTGACGCTGGCAGTGCTGCTGGCCATCAGCAGTGTCTTGGCCCTGGCCTCCGGCAGTCATCCGACGTCGTTTGTAGACGTGCTCGGCACGCTGGCCAACCCGGCCCAGTCGGAGCTAACACTGATCATTCTGGAAATCCGTCTGCCGAGGGTGATCATGGCCATCCTGGTGGGCGGCGCACTGGGTTCCGCCGGCCTGATCCTGCAGGGCCTGGTAAGAAACCCGCTGGCCTCTCCGGATGTTATCGGCATCACCAGCGGGGCGTCTGCGGCGGCAGTGCTGTTTCTCTGGCTGGGTGGCGCCACCGGCACCTCATTGCTACTGGCGCCGGTTGCCATGGTCGGTGCTTTCGCCGTGGCCCTGTTTATTACGGCCCTAACCTGGCACCAGGGTATCAGTCCCGCCAGACTGGTGCTGGTGGGGGTCGGGCTGGCCGCCGCACTGACTGCGGTTACCACCCTCCTGCTGGTATTAAGCCCCGACTCCACCGCCATGAACGCCTATATCTGGCTGACGGGAAGCCTCTACGCCTCGCAATGGCACGACGTAACAGCCCTGGCACCCTGGCTGATGGTTTGCTGGCCCCTCGCACTGATCAAACTGCGACACCTCGACGCCCAGTCCATGGGGGAAGACATGGCTCTGGGCCTGGGCAGCGCATTGCAGGGTCATCGACTGCTGTTCCTGGTGTTGGCAGTCGCACTGGCCGGTTCCGCGGTGGCCTATGCCGGGGCGGTCGGTTTCATTGGCCTGATTGCACCCCATATGGCAAGGCGGCTGGTTACTAGCGGGCACACGGGTCTGCTACCGATAGCGACGCTAATCGGTGCACTGATTCTGCTGTATGCGGACTGGATCGGGCGGGTGGCCTTTATACCCAGGGACCTGCCTGCGGGTATCTTTGTGGCCGGTATTGGCGCACCTTTTTTCGTATACCTGCTTTACCGGCTCAGGCGTGATCTGGGATGAACATTACTAAGCTGAAAACGGTTAAGCCAGAGGGGAGCAGGCCAGCCGACAGACCCATTTTCCGCTGCCGATCCGAGGTGGCTGAGCCCAAGCCTTGTTGCACAAACTGAACATTCGCTTTGCGACCGAACTATGGACTGGGTTGGGCAGTTGAGATGTAAAGGTTCTGCCCCGTTGCTGCGGATCTTTCGAAAAAGAGGCGGAATTTCTCCCGGGGGAAAGTGTTGGTCTATCCGCCTGAATGTTCGCTTTGCGACCTTAACGTAACGCCGATTATGCGCAGTAGCTTGTGAGCGCTGACACATCACCTTTCCCATCGAAGCGGGGCGTGTTGCCTCGGCTCGATGGTCGGAGCACTCATACATCTGAAAACGCTATATTCCATAGACTTCGCGGGCAAAATGAACTGCATCATCGACTGTCGGGAAAATAGTAGGGCTATCTGTCGGCGGGAGCCCGACCGGTGTGACGATATAGCCAGCTGAAGCATAAAAATTAGAGGATACCTCCCTAATCTCACAAATCCGTTGGCCATTAACGTCATCAGTTCCGGTGGCAATTAGAGTTCCAAGTAAACCATCCCAGAGTTGATCCGGGATACACTTAAAGCACCTGCCCCCAACCACGCTTTTGAAAACACTAAGATATCCAGTGCCTCCGCATTTCGAACAATTCGGATTTGCATAAAATGAAAGAACAGATTTAAAGCTTTCATTTGGAGCCGAATATCTGGGCGGGGCATTATCATTTCCTTCTCTATAGTCCACTCTCTGTCCGGTCACTTGATTAATTTTTGCCATATCACCATGAACCTTTTACACGTATGAATTATAGATAATCTAGGATTCCATAAACCCGGGTTATTCACCAGGCGGGCCTGAAAAAGAAGATGGAGAATGGTATTCTCTAACGGAATCAGTCTGTTCCGGCAAGAACACGGGTCTTCGTCACTTCATGTGGATATGCTGTGATCCAGCAACCGCCCCACGGGGCTGCAAATCAGGTAGATCATGGCGATGAAGTTGGCCTCGTTCTGGTAGCCGCGTGCACGTGACCTAGCCGCCTGGCCCAGCGCAGCGCCTTGGGATGCACTTGTTGGCGGCGTTCCCGCTTGCGGACCTCGTCCAGCGCCTTGGTGAAGGTCTGGACGATGTGGAACCAATCGACGGTGACCTCGGCGTTGGGCAGATACTCGGTCACGCCGCTCAGGAAGGCATGGGACATGTCGCAGACCACTTCTACCACGTTGTCCGGGGCGCCGCCATGCTCGGCCAGGAAGGCGCCGAAGACCACGATGGCGGCCTTGCCATGACCGGGCACGGCGAAGATCACCGGGTCGTGCCGGCGCTGCATGTCGAGGAACACCGTGACATAGTGCTGTCCGCGTCGTGAGGCCGTTTCATCCAGGCCGACGGCCTCGACCGTGGACAGCTCCAGCTGACCCAGCATCCGTCCCACGTAGTGGTGCACGATGAGCCACAGGCGCTTGCCGGAGATCTCCAGCTGCCGGGAGACGGCTAGCACCTGTGGCGCATCACCAACGACGTCAAGGTGATTCAAGGTGATGCGAGAGGCCGTCACCGGCCAGACACTGCTCAAGCAGATGGCGAAGGCCCTGACGACACTGGAACGGCATGCCGAACTGGTGGTAAGGCGCTGGATATCAGGGTTGGCCAATGCCACACACGCAAAGTGCAGTTCCTATGCGACGGCAATGAACCAGCGAAGGTGGCGCAGTTCCACGGTCTTTCCTCCCATCGCTATCTCAATTGCAGGATGCAGCCTGCACGTCGACCGTCAGGTTCGGCTAGCGACGCAGGTTGACGATCTGCAGGAGGGCACCCAAGGCGGCTACACCGCCGGCGCTGGCGGCAAGCGTCCAGGTAGGCATCTGTAACAGCAGCACGAAACCACCCGCCGCGGCGCCGATGGCGCTGCCCAGGTAGAGCGCCGACTCATTAAGCGCGACAGCCAGATTGCCATCGCCCTGGGCCTGGCGCGCAAGGATCAGTTCGTTGTTCTGAGGCACCTGCAAGGCCCAGCCAACGGCACCCCACAGGGCAATGGGCAGCATGACCAGCCAAGTGCTGAGCGCAGCCGCAAGGGGCAGCACGATTAAGGATGCAGCGAGGATCAGCATTATGCCAAAGGTCAGGACAGGACCTTTGACACGATCCACCAGCGGGCCGACCAGGAAGCTGCCCAATATGCCGCCGACGCCCCAGACCCAGAGGTAGGGTGTAACCGAACGCACCGCGCCGTAGGCCGGGTCGGCCAGCAGCGGGGCGATGAAGGTATACATACCCAGACTAGCGATGGCCGCGAGCAGGGACACCAGCAGGATAACCAGCACATGTCTGTCGCCGAGAATCGCCAGCTTCTGCCCTAGCGAGCTGGCCGCCGCTGCCGGCATCGCGGGGAGTTTGATCAACAAGCCTAAGAAGGCCACCAGACCGAGCAAGGTCACCAGCCATAAGGCCGCTTGCCAGCCCATCTGTTCAGCGACCAGCAGGCTGAGCGGTACGCCTAGCACCACGCCACTAGCCATGCCTCCCATGATGATGGCGATAGACTTGCCGCGGCGTTCCGGAGTGGAAATTGCGGCCGAGGCACTGATGCCCATGGCCAGGTAGACGCCAGCACCGATCCCGGCGATGGCACGCCAGACCATCAATGCGGTGAAGTCATCGGCCAGCGCACTGGCGGCGTTGGCGATGACGAATAGCCCCAAGGTCACTAGCAAGCCGGTGCGTTGTCGATGTGCCGGGGTCAGGGCGACGAAAATTGGCGACCCCAGCCCATAGGCTAGGGTGAAGGCGGTGACCAACTGGGCGGCAACCGATACGGATACCGCAAAAGAGGCCTCGATCATCGGGATCAGGCCGGCGGTGACGTAGGAGGCCATGCCGAGGGCGAAGGCTCCCAGCGCTATGAGGTAGATCGGGGATTGGCTGGATGTGTGCATGCTCATGCTGCTTGCGCTCCTAGTGAGATGCTTCGGTGGGAGAGCTGATAGATGCGTCCCCTACTCGGGGGCGCATCCGGTTGGGGACTAGAGCTCGAGGCTGACGTCGTACTCGCTCAGCCAGGTATTGAGGCCGACCGCCAGCTCCATACCCATGCGGTCGTACATGGGCGAAACGCTGCCGAGAGGCTTGTCCAAGGTCTGCTTGATTCGGCCGCTATCGAGCAGTGGTGCTACCGGCGCATTGCGATCCGCCTGGATGGCGGCCAATGCGTCACGTAGTGCCTGCTCGTAGGCTGGATCCTGGGTCGAGGGGTAAGGACTCTTGACCCGCTCGCTGATCGACTCAGGCAGCAAGTCGCGGGTCGCCGCGCGCAGGATGCTCTTCTCCCGCCCGTCGAAGGACTTCAGAGCCCAGGGGATGTTGAAGGCATACTCCACCAAGCGGTGGTCGCAGAAGGGCACCCTCACCTCGAGGCCAACAGCCATGCTCATGCGGTCCTTGCGATCCAACAGGGTCTGCACGAAGCGAGTCAGGTTGACGTAGCTCATCTGGCGCATACGCTGATCTACCGCGCTTTCGCCTGGTAGTACCGGCGCCTCGGCGATGGCCTGGGAGTAGCTATCGCGCAGAAAGACCTGCATGTCGAGCTGAGCCAACAGGCCCTGGTTAAACAGGGTCTTGCCGTCGAAGTACTTGCCGGTGACCGAGGTCAGCCAGGGGAAGGTGTCGGCTTGGATCGCCTCCGGGTCGTGGAACCAGCGGTAGCCGCCGAATACCTCATCCGCGCTCTCGCCGGACAGTGCCACCGTGGAGTGCTTGCGCACCTCCTGGAACAGGCGGTAGAGCGATGGCCACATGTCACCCCAGAACGCTGGTGGCAGGTCGAGGGCTCGTACGACCTGTATGCGCAGTGCCGGGTCGGCCAGCTCGCTGCTGTCTAGGACGATTTCCCGGTGGCTGGAGTGGATCTTCTCCACCAGGTCGCGGACGAAGGGCGCATCGGGTGTGCCGCGTACCGCATCGCTGGTAAAGCCGCTGCCATGGTCGCTGAAATCGACGGAGAAGGAGCGGATATTCTCCTTGCCAGTGGCCAGCAGCTTCTTTGAGGCCAGCGCGGTGATGATCGAGGAGTCGAGGCCGCCCGACAGCAGACTGCACAGAGGCACGTCTGCGACAATCTGGCGGTCGACAATGTCCTCCAGCAGGTCGCGGGTATGGCGGATGGTCTCGTCCAGCGAATGGCTGTGTTCGTGTGCCCCCAGCTTCCAGTAATGGCGGCGGCTCAAGCCCTGCCGGTTGATCCGCACGATCTCGCCGGGCATCACCTCGTGCATGCCGGCGAACACAGCGTGTCCCGGCGTCTTCACCATCTCCAGGATTTCGCGCAACCCGTCGGCGCGCACCTTGCGCGGCACCAGAGGATTGGCCAACAGAGCCTTGGGTTCGGAGCCGAAGATCACGCCGTCCGCGGTGGGAAAATAGTAGAGCGGCTTAACGCCCATGCGGTCACGGATTAGCAGAAGCTCCTGCGAGCGCAGGTCCCACAGGGCAAAGGCATACATGCCGTTGAGCCGCTCGACGAAGGCCTCGCCCCATTCGACATAGGCGCGCAGCACCACTTCGGTGTCGCTGCGGGTCTCGAACTGATGCCCGCGCCGATGCAACTCGGTACGCAGCTCAAGGAAATTGTAGACCTCACCACTATAGGTGATAGCGGCGACCTCACGCAGACCGCCATGGCGTGCCGTCATCGGTTGGCGCCCGCCTTCCAGATCGATGATCGACAACCGTCGATGGCCCAGGCCGACCGGACCGTCGATCCACACGCCTCCGGCATCCGGCCCGCGCCGGGCCATAGTGTCGGTCATCTGCTGCAGGGTATTGCGTTGCGCTTCCATGTTCTGGCTGTAGGACAGCCATCCAGCGATTCCACACATAGTCTTCTCCTTTGATCTTGGGTTATCCGAGGCTTTCCAGGTCGCTGTCTTCGGCCAGCAGGACGCGTGATTCGCCATGGAGGTAGCTCGCGGGCAGAGGGGTTTGCGCCTGGGTGTCGAGGTCATTGAGCAGTTGCTGCAGAGCCACGGCGGTGTCGAGGTCGGCAAAGGCCTGACGCGGTGGCTCCTTGAGCGCGACCGCACGCACCACCTCCAGGCACAGCCGCGACAGCTTGTGCAGGGTGTCCAGCCCGGGCTCGTCGGGCTCGGTGGTGTGCTCGTGCAGAACCTCTAGGGTGCCGTTGGCCGCACGCGTCCAGATCCGCAACTGGTCGTGGTCCCAGCGTGGTGTGTCAAACACCAGGCGCGCGTGGATCAACCGAGCGTCACGGTCTACGAAAGTGAAGTCGACCGTACGCTGACGAACGATGTTGACGAAGCTGCTGTAGCCGGTGACCGGCGCATCGCCGAGACTCGCCATCAGTTGCACGGTGTCGAGTACCTCGTCCCCGGAGATCGAGAAGTCCGAGCGCACACCAAGCACGCCATGTAGCTTGAATTCACCCGCATGCGGGCAGATCCAACTGAGCAGGTCCAGCGCATGGATCACCTCGCTGGTCACACCGCAGGTGGGGCGGTAGTCATTGATGCGGTCCTTGCCCCAGTGGAAGTTGGCGCGCACCAGTTTCCAGTCTTGCCGCTCAACCCATTCACGCAATTGCCGGCTGGCATCCGAGTAGCGCTCTACCAGATCCAGAGCGAAGCCGCTGATCTGCTCCAGCCCGGCGCAGAGACTGGTCAGATTGTCCTGCGGCGTGACCAACGGCTTCTCGCAGATCACGAAGCCTTGGTAGCCTGCAAGTTGTTGCAGGACGGACGCATGGCTGTGGTCGTTGGCGCTAACCACAACGATCTCGGGCGCGAACTCGTCCAGTGCCTGGCTGACGCTGTCGAAGTAAGGCAGTTCGGTTGGTTTCCGCCGGCGGCCGACATAGGCCAGCGACAACGGCAGACTGGTGCTAACGGCAATGTGCTCGAAGGCCCGACGGTAGCGAATGCCGGCGTAGCCCAGGCCAATGATGAGGATCTTCATGACGGGGTCTCCTGACGAATCAGTAGGCGCTCGTCGCTGACCGCGAAACCCAATCCTTGGTACAGCGTCCCGGCGGCCTCGGTGCTCTGCAGCACCACGGAGCCGACGCCTCGGTGGGCGAACCAGCGCAGGAGGTGCTGCACCATCTGTCGGGCAATTCCATGGTTGCGCCACTGCGGCTCCACCACCACTGATTGGACCCATCCGGACAGGCCGTTGAGGCACCCGGGGGAGGGGGCACGCTGGTCGATGATGGCGGTTGCGCAACCCAGTACCTGGCCGGACTCCTTATGCTCGGCGGCAAGGATCTGTACGTAGTCGCCCTTGTTCAGGCGGTTGCTTAGCCAGGAGCGGTAGGCCGCACGCCAGCTCGCGGAGTCATCCGGTGTCTTGCTGGAATAGCTGGCCGAAGTGCCATCCAGCAGGTGAGCACGTAATTCGATCAGGCTGGCCAGGTCGGCCACTGTCGCGGTGCGCACAGTGAGGAAGGATTGATCCATATCAGGCCACCTCAGCGCTGAAGACCTGGGAGGCCAGGGGAATGGCGAAGTGCTCGAAAGTCTCGCGCAGCGCCGCCGCTAAGTGCTCGATCTGGGCATCGCAGTGGTTTGGCGTGGCATTGACCCGGAAGCGCTCGGTGCCGACCGGGACCGACGGGTAGTTGATCGGCTGTAGGTACACGCCATGGGTATGCAGCAGACGCTCGGCCGCCGCCTTACAGCGTTGCGCCTCGCCCACCAGCACTGGCAGCACGTGGGTCTGTGAGCAGGGCATGACAGGGATATCGTGGTGTCGCAGCCGTTCGCGCAGCGTGGCGGTCTGGGCGTGCAGACGGTCGCGCTCCACGCTGCTGGCCTTGAGGTGTGCAACGCTGGCCAGGCATCCGGCGGTGATGGCCGGCGGCAGTGAGGTAGTGAAGATGAAGCCGGTGGCGAAGGAGCGCACCGTGTCGACGATCACCTGGGTCGAGGCAATATAGCCGCCGATCACGCCGATGGCCTTGGCCATGGTGCCCTGGATGATGTCCACCTGCTCGGCCACACCACGCTTGGCGGCGATACCCGCGCCTCGCGGCCCGTACATGCCCACGGCATGCACCTCGTCGAGGTAGGTGAGAGCGTTGTAGCGCTTGGCGAGCGCAACGATCTCGGCGATAGGCGCGATGTCCCCATCCATTGAGTAGACCGATTCGAACACCACGATCTTCGGCTGGCCCAGCGGGTAGCTGGAAAGGATCTGCTCCAAGTGGTCGACGTCG
>Ga0208450_1001555_pt1 | contig 10507 bp, 9 predicted proteins | sample MalvireepMed_908_FD_184249 | JGI IMG/M metagenome (GOLD analysis project Ga0208450, IMG submission 184249) | Marine viral communities from the Global Malaspina Expedition - Malaspina viral metaG DeepMed_908 (SPAdes) (version 2) | ecosystem: Environmental > Aquatic > Marine > Oceanic | place... | reverse complement strand
ACCGTCAGTCGGCGAATCTCACGGTACAGTTCGTCCGTGCTGAGTTCATCGAATTGCTTACCGACTATACTCTTGCCTTCGAGGAGGTCGGACGCGCTCTCCAATAGGTCGCGCTTCCAGGTGCTGACTATGGTGGGGTGGATCTGGAAACGGGCAGCAATTCAAGGTGTGGCCTTAAGGGTGGGCAAGTTTTTCTGCCGTTTCAGACCGGTCTTCGATGATGTGAGGGTGCTCCTTTAATGCGACTAGGAGCACCCTAATTTGATCGGAGATGGCTCCTAGAGGATATCCAGTTTCGGCAAATTCCTGACAATTTCCTGTGTTCTCATACTGACCGTAATCACCCGCAGGAACAGCTCAAGCGGATACCGTGGATTCCCCATGGTTTCGATCGCCCAGTCGTTTGCATCGTTGACGATGCCAGACTTTTTATCGGTGGTGACCGCCTGACGTTCTATCACCCATTCCAGGGCCGGCTTACCGTTTACGACGTAGTCGTAGGCTTCTTCCGGAATATTTTCGATGGTGATTTTACCGTTGTAGATGACCTTGGATTTATCACCTCGCTTGGCGAATTTCATTTTGGTCACCCTGAAGTCGGCATCTTGCCCACCTTTGACGCCCTGAGTCGTCACTCGCAACCCCAGCTGTCCAGAAAGTTTCGTCTCGGTGTTCAGATCAACGCTTTCGTAGTGCAGGTGCAGTCCGGCTAGGTTACGGCCAGCCTGAGCAAAGGCCTCGAAGTCCTTGTATTGCTTCATTCGTGGAATGCGCGGTAGCTGTTTACTAAGGTTATCGCTATATCGCTCTCGGTAGTCCTCGCTGTGGAGCAAACCATAGATGTAATAGAAGATGTCTTCCTTGGTAATTGTGGAGTCAGGATGAACTGATTGAAAGTGCTTTAATGCTTGATCCGTGATCGCACTTTTACGATTTTGGCCATCGCTACTAGTTTGGATAAGCAGGTCTTGTCCGCTGTGCTTTTCATACAGATAAAGCGGGAAGCATTGTCCATTTGCATGAAGCTGAATATCAGGCAGAGCATCGGTAATAATGCATGAAAAGTTTTTCGATGTTCCCAAACCTGTAAGAGAAATGACTAGGTTATCTGTATCTCGACTTGGAAATACTCGTGTGAACTGACCAACACGATGTGTTAAGCCGCCATTAAAATATGTTTTTTGTTTGCTGAAAGGCCTGTACAGCGCGCTGTAGATCTTTGTTGCATCATACTGAAGCTGTTTTTCTCTTGTTAGCTGCGATTTTAGGCTGCTAGTCCAGCTGATTTTCCTTGGATCCAAACAGATAAAGTCATCGATTTTGGTTGGCCTTTCTTTTTGATAGCGGGAGAGTTCGCCATTGTATACCTCGATCATAGATCGAATATTTTTTTCTAGCTTCTTGGTCGAGGCGTTGTAACTCCAAGTGTCTCGACCGCTCTCTGCACCTCTTGAATAGTTATCAAAGATGACTACCGAGGCTTTTTCCTTCTTGTCCCCCAAACTCATGTAGGTGTCGAAGAAGGGATCTCGATGGTTCAACCAGTCCCCAAACGCGTCTGGCTGTATCGCTTTCCATTCAGCTTTTTGACTTATTCCAGCAATACTGCCGAACTCAGAAACCGTTTCGAGTTTCTGATCGCGGGTCAGGTAATCCCCAATATCATGGAAGTAGATCTTACCGTGCTCGGCAGATTGCGGATTTTTGACCAGGATGGATATGGCAATAGGCGTGCGAGTGCCTTGTCCGAATACGTTGTCTTTCTCTTTTCGACGCCGCTCGCCTGAGGTTCGTGCATTACCTCGCAAATGGAAGACGTACAGGTTACTGAACTCTTCAGCTAGGCACTTACGAAGCCCATCCGCCGTGTTGGCCTCGATGAACCCACCGTTGGTGACAAATCCAATCACGCCACGATCTTTGATGCGATCAGATGACCACCGGATAGCCCTTATGTATGAGTCATAGAGCGCATTCTTGTTCGTGGCTGATGACCTCGCGGCATAGGTGCTTCGAATTCGTTCATCCAGTTTTGGATACTGCACATTGGCATTGTTATCGTTGGCTGATTCTTGCCCCGATGAATAAGGAGGATTTCCAATGATTACGCGGATATCTAATTCTTGCTGCCGCTTGCGCCGGGCACTGTTCTCCTCGAGCAATTCATCTATCAGATCGGCTTTCTCACCCATCTGGAAGGTATCGGTCAGACAGATACCATTGAATGGCTCATACTCTGGCTCAAAGATCAGGTCATCATTTTCGCCACTCAGGTTGCCCGTCAGTATGCCGTGGTAGGTTGCCTCAATGTTGATTGCCGCAATGTAGTAGGCCAGCAGAACCAGCTCGTTGGCATGGATCTCGTTCTTGTATTTTTCAGGCAGGCGATCGGCCGGGATGATTCCGCTTTGCAGCAGACGAGTGATAAACGTACCGGTGCCGGTGAATGGGTCCAGAATGTGGACATTCTTGTCGGCCATACTGGTGTTAAACTCGTTTTTCAGAACGTCTTCCACTGAGTGGAGGATGAAGTCGACAACCTCGATGGGGGTGTACACGATACCCAGGCGATCCGTCATGCGAGGAAAGGCGTTTCGGAAGAACTTATCGTAGAGTTCCACGATGATTCGTTGCTTGCCTTCAGCACTGTTGATGCCTTCAGCACGAAGCTTTACCGATTCGTAGAAAGACTCCAGTGTGCTGCGTTCCTTGTCCAGGCTATGTTCATGCAACTTATCCAGCACTTGCTGCATCGCCTGGGACATGGGGTTATGTTTGGCAAAACTGTATTCTTCGAACAACGCATCAAAAACCGGCTTGGTGATCAGGTGCTGGGCCAGCATTTCGATAATTTCTTCATCTGGAATGCTGTTGTTCAAATCGTCGCGTAGTTCATTTGCAAATGCATTGAACGCGGCAATTTCCTCAACGTGGCTCTCATCCTCCAGGATCGCCTTGATTCGGTCGATGTGGGTGTTGGCGATCTTGGCAATATCATTTGCCCAGTCTTCCCAGTGGTGCCTGTTGCCACATTTCTTAACGATTTTGGCGTAAAGCGCTCGCTCAATATCGCCGACCTCGAACACCAGCTCTGCCTGCTGATGATTCGGGTTCGGGTCGTTAGACCCAATCGTACGTCCACCACGGGCGTTACTGGCTTTACGCTCTTTAGTCGATTTTTTAGTGGCTTTCGGCGTAACCTTGTCTGCAACTGCCACGACCTCCATTTTGCTGGGCATACTGCCGTTGAATTCCAGCTTGTTGATCATGGCGTCAAAGCGGTCATCGTGTGACCGAAGGGCGTTTAGAACCTGCCAAACCACGCGGTAGGTTTCGTTATTATTGAGGGCTTCTTCGGGCTCAACGCCCGCGGGAATAACGACCGGCAGAATCACGTACCCCAGGTCTTTTTCCGGAGCCAGGCGCATCACCCGGCCAACGGACTGCACCACATCCACTTGAGAGGATCTTGGTGTCAGGAACAGCACAGCATCCAGTGCGGGGACATCGACCCCTTCAGACAGGCAGCGCACATTCGAGAGAATACGGCAGGTATTGTCCTCCGTAGTGGCCTTCAACCATTCCAGTTTGGCTTCCTTTTCACTGGCGTTCATGCCACCGTCGACATGTTCGGCCTCGCAGGTCATGGTCAGCGCCTGATCAAGCGTGGCATCAGGATCCTTGTCTCGGAGCGCTGCTATTTCGGCTTCCTGATACTGCGACACTACCGCACCAAACATCTCAGAGATCAGCTTCGAGCTGACCTTGTGGTTTTTGCCCTTGTATTCCTTTTCGATGACCTGGCAAAAAGCGACCGCTCGCTTCATGGGATCGGGCTCTTGCCCCATGGTTTCAACCAAGCCCTGTTTCGATAGGGCTTTCCAGCAACCCACGATCTTTGCGGCATCATCCACTTTGAGTGAGTTGTCGGCATCTTTCAGAAGGCTCTGCAGGCGCCGGTTAACGTGGGTTTCCTCAACAGCGAGGACAATCACCTTGTAATCGACAAGCAGCTTGCGGGCTACGGCTTCGGAGAATGTGATGACATAAAGTTCCTCACCGTATAGCGACTTGTCATCCATTGAGCATAGTGTGACGTTCTCGGTGCTCTTGGCATCGTCTCCATAGATGCGGGGGGTTGCTGTCATGTAGAGGCGTTTGTTGCCCTGGATGTAGCTGTTGTCATGGACTCGAACAAAAGCTGATTCTTCCTCACCGTCAAAAGTTGCACCGGTGGTTCGGTGCGCCTCGTCGCAGACGATTAGGTCAAAGGCCGGGATCGGGTTGGCTCCAGTGGTCTGAGCTTCGTTCAGAACCCCAATGGAGTGATAGGTGGAGAACACAACAGTCATAGCGTCACCGCTGTGGTGATCTGCCATATGTTTCTGCAGTGAGGCCGCGTTAGTGGTGGCTGGATATTGCAGGTCACTGATGCCGGCAATCACTCGGTCATCATCTTTACCGCGCCGCTTCCCGACATCGCTATCTGAGCAGACCGCAAAGCTTTTCAGGGGGATCGCAGATTCCTGAGTCCACTCGGTGAGTGTCTGACCAAGTAGAGAGAGGCTGGGGACAAGGAAAAGTACCCGTTTACCTTTGCCAGCCATTGTTTCGGCTATCTTCAGCGAAGTGAACGTCTTGCCTGTGCCACAGGCCATAATCAGCTTGCCGCGATCAGCGGTCTTCAGCCCGTTCACCGCAGCGTTAAGAGCATCAACCTGGTGTTCACGGAGTTGCTTCTGAGCCTTGAGGACTGGCTTTGTATCCTCATGATACTGCGACCAGTCGATGACACTGTTTTCCAGGTTATGGAGGTCAATTCGGGACACGGGTGGGTGCTGATTCTCCAGGGAGTCCTGGGCATTGCCCGTCCATTTATCCGTTGTTGTGACAATGATCCGGTGACTGAAGTAGGTTTTGCCGGAGGCTGTGAAGAAGCTGTCGATGTCGCTTTTGCCAATCGTGTGATCTGGCGAATAGTTCTTACACTGAATTGCATGGAACTCGCCATCGGTTGTGATGGCGACCAGGTCGATACCGGTATCTTTCTTCGTGCTGATCCCAAGGTTTGTGCCGTATCGGTCAACCCAGTCGGAGTAAGACAGCACCTCAGAATATTGTTCTTTATAGAAGGGTTCCGTTTTGAAGTATTGAACCATCAGGTTCTCGAAGCTGGTTCCCTTGTCACGCTCTGTCAGCGTCATATCTCTGAACTGCGACAGTATTCTTTGGAGGGCTGTCATCATCATTCCTTGGTCCATTGTTTTCATCCGCAGTCTAGGACTACTGCTTCTGGAATCTTTGCGGTAAAAATACCAGTTAGTTAGCACGCAAGCTAAATAGGGTGCCCATTACGCCGAAGTGAGGCGTTGAGCGTGGTCCGACTAATACCAAAGTGCTGCGCCACCTCGGTCTTGGTGATTTTCGGGTCCAATAACATCGCGGCAGCTTTCTGTGTGTCCGTCTTTGACAGCGAGGGCTTCCGACCGCCCTTACGCCCCCTGGCCCGGGCAGCCTGAAGCCCAGCTATCGTCCGTTCCCGAATAAGATCACGCTCAAACTCAGCCAGAGCCCCGAAAATATGGAACACCAGGCGACCACCCGAGCTGGTTGTGTCGATTGATTCCGTTAGGGACTTAAAGCCGATTCCGCGATCCTGGAGGTCCTGAACAATCTCCACCAGGTCCTTCAATGAACGAGCGAGGCGATCCAGCTTCCACACGACCAAGACATCGCCCGGCCGGAGCATACGGAGGCACTGCGACAATTCGGGTCGCTCACGTAGGGTTCCGGTAAATTTTTCCTGGAATACCTGTTCAGCCCCGGCTTTCTCCAAGGCGTCCACTTGGAGTTCGGGATTTTGGTCGTTAGTGCTGACGCGCGCATAACCTATGATCATGAAAGGTACCTTTTCTGCTCATAGATTGTTGTACGTGATTGTTGAACATGAAACAAGCCGAAATCGAGTATTTTTGTGTCATTTTCAGAAGACGACTGCACGGAATATCAGGAGTCGGCTGCACTGGTGGATTGCAGCGCGGTGTACAGGGCCGTCTTGCTCACCTTGAGCCGTGTAGCGGCCTCTCGGACATTAAGCCCGTTGGCGATGTGCTCCCGCGCTCGCTGCAACTTGTCGGCGGTGACAACCGGCTTTCGCCCGCCCTTCCTCCCACGAGCGGCGGCGGCAGTCAACCCGGCCTTGGTGCGCTCGCGGATCAAGTCGCGCTCGAACTGGCCCAGCGCGCCGAACACGTGGAAGATGAGCCGCCCGCCTGGCGTGGTGGTGTCGATGGCTTCCGTCAGAGAACGGAAGCCGACGCCTCGCGCTTCCAGCGCGCCTATCGTTTCGATTAGGTGCGGCATAGAGCGCCCGAGCCGATCCAGCCGCCAGACGGCCAGCACGTCGCCGTCGCGCAGGTAGGCCAGCGCATCAGCCAAGCCGGGGCGGTCGGCCTTGGCCCCGGAAGCCGTGTCCTCGAAAACGCGCTCGCAGCCTGCCTTGCGTAGCGCATCCGTCTGCAAGGCGGTGTCCTGTTCCGCCGTCGATACCCGCGCATAGCCGATCAGTGCCATTTGCCGCCTCTCTTGTCCGTCATTCCGTCCGCCTATCTTAATGTCCGACAACCCGTTGTGCAATAACTTTGCTGGACAGTGTCCGGCATGGCCGACTAATGATCGTTTGACGGACATTGACGGTAAGGCATTTTTGCATTACTATGTGAAGCATCAACCTTGATTGCGAGGGCAAACCACCATGACCACATTGACCGTTACCGCACGGGGACAAGTGACGTTTCGGAAGGACGTACTGCAACACCTCGGCATCAGGCCAGGCGACAAGATCGAGCTGGACTTGTTGCCAGACGGTCGGGGCGTGCTCAAGGCGGCACGGCCCGCAGGGACGATAGCCAGCTTTGTCGGCCTGCTCGCGGGCAAGACGCAGAAGGTTGCCACCATCGAAGAAATCAACGAGGCGGCGGCGCAAGGCTGGGCAGGTAAGCAATGAAGGTCGCAGTCGATACCAACGTCCTTGTGCGTGCGGTTGTGCGTGACGATCCCGCACAAGCGGACGTTGCCGCCGCAGTCTTGACCGACGCCGAGTTGATCGCGGTCGCGCTGCCGTGCCTATGCGAATTTGTTTGGGTGCTGCTGCGTGTCTACGGCTTCCAGCAAGCCGACGCGGCCAGCGCGATCCGGGCACTACTGGCCGCCGCGAATGTGGAAGTGAACCGGCCTGCCGTGGAGGCTGGCTTGCTGGTGCTCGACGCGGGCGGAGACTTTGCCGATGGCGTCATTGCCTACGAAGGCAACTGGCTTGGCGGGGAAACCTTCGTTTCCTTCGATAAGAAGGCGGTGGCACTTCTCACGGCGCAAGGGCAATCAACGCGCCTTTTGTGACGGACATGAGCATGAACGAATTCCGCCGACTGGCCGCGAAGATCGACCAACACATGCAGCAGCTTGCCGCCCAGGGTGTCAGCGAGGCCCATGCCATCATCAATCGCATGATGGGGTACGGGCCTGACCTGCACAGGATTTGGGTCGGCACATCCGATCAGCAGCTCATGGCGCTGTCCCGCGAGTTCCCAGGGTTCTACCGCTACGCCCGCATCATGGAAGAGGCATCCGAAGCCGAGCGCCGCAAGGCTTCGCGGCCCTATGACGGCATGGCCGAGTTCTCCGAACAGCACAAGCAAATGGGCGCGCAACTGCTGACCACGGCGGCCACGCTTGAGCGTGGCTACCAGGCGTTTCGTGCGAGCGGCAGTCTCCAAGACTTCCGGCCTCAGCTCGACGAGCTGGGCCGCCTGCATCGGCAATGGCTGTCCGACCTGGAAGCCTTCAAAGACTCGCTGCGCACGCAGGGCGCAGAACCCAAGGTGCTGGAATACGTGAACGAGGCTTTCGGCCGCCTGGCCGAGCGCATCAAGCAGCTTGCCGGTTGATCGCCGGAATTTTCGGCGGTTCCGGCTTTGTCGCGCCGTGCACAAGAGTTCTGAGCAATTCCGATCTCTCGCGGCGCTTCGTGCATAGAACTTCTGACCGTTCCCGGTCAGAAGTTCTATGCACACACGGCGGCCAGCCCAGTGAACTGGTGCAGTCGCCTTCTGAAAACGACATTTTGAGGGTTAGCCTTAAGCGTCCAACAAACGACCGTTTCTCCAACAAACACCCAACGTGAACCGATTTGCCGCCTCTCTTGCTTCGCCTGAGAGTAGCACTTCTGCTTGAGCTACCGGCAATGCCATTGCTGGTAGTGCATCCCCAGTGCCGCGCGGTGCTCAGTCATTGATTCTCCATAACCCAGCGTGAAGCCCTGGTCATGGTTGGTGCTATGGATTGTGGTGTCGACTGGAAGGAATGGGAAGCGTTCCCGGTTTGGGTGACGATTCCGATCCTAGTGGTTGCGCCGGTCTTTTCTATTTCCTGGTGGGTTCGATGAAACCAGCTAGCTATCAGCTGAGATAACCTCCACACCGCCTTCCGGCTCCAAGTTATGAGTACTCCGTACGGGCTCGCACACCAACGGTGCAGAAATATGCGCTCGCATCAGCCCCCGAAAGGCATCCGTCTCGTGAAACTCAGGATCCAGCCACAGATCAAACTCCTCTGGCTGCAGCATCAGCGGAATGCTTTTCGGGTGGATATGGCTGAACCTCGGGTGCGGCGGTAGTGTGATGACGGTGAAGGAATTCACCTGCTCGTCCCCGAAATGCCAGGATTGCCAGAGCCCCGCCAGTGCCGTGGCTTCATTCTGCGGGTGAATATTGTAGACCTGCTTACCTTTCCACTCGTGAAATGCGCTGACTGGAATAATGCAACGCTTGGTCGGATACACCTTTTTCCATAACGGACTGCTGGTCAGCCGATCACTGCGAGCATTGAAGGTGTGGAATTTCGGATTGGGCCGGAATCCATAGCCGTTTGGGTTTGGCTCAATCAATAGCGACCAGATCCCTGGCAGCAGATACCGGTCATCTGCCGCTTCTATGACAAACTCGCCGATTCCGCCTGGTGGTACATTGTGTTGAGGCCTGGGTGCAATGCCAGACAGCCCCAGTTGTTCCATCAGCGTTTGGACTTCCGGAGAGTCGGTTACGTTATACCGTCCGCACATACACTGAATCCTTGCCCGACCTATCTGAGGCAGTGTAGCCAAAATCCAAGGATGCTCTAGGTCCAGGCTTGAGGCGAATTCTCAGTTACCAAGCTTAATGCAGGACATACTTACCCCGAACACTGTTTTAATGTACAGTATTTTGACTAGACAACACGAGTGGATCAACCCATCGCCGGACACAATGTCCTATACTCGGACTAATGCAGCTGCCTAGAAGGCGGGAGAAGTCTGTATGAAAAGCGTGATACTGATGTTTGTTGGTGGCTTGGTCGGCGGCCTGATCGGACCGGTGACAGCGTTGGTCGGTGTGGCAGCCGGCTACGTGGTAGGCCGCGCCCTGACGCACTCAGGAGTTACCCGGAAGCCTGCTGAGAATCAAGCTCCCTGTCGGTGAGGCCTCAATATAAACCGTATTTCCTGATCCTTTTGGCGTAACAGGTGACCTCGGGGGCAGCTCCAGATATCTGTCCACCAGAAATAGGCCCTGCCGGCCTGGACTTCGTTTGCCTTCGTGATCGCAACGTCTTGGACTTCATGGCCGCATTCCGGGCAATACACCGTAGCGGTTCCATCGGTCACCCAGTCATTAATCCGCTCTTCAACGAGGCCGAAATGGCCGCCCGGTAACCGACTCACCTTGCGGGTGTCGAAGGTCGAGTTCGCTAGCCAGATCGGCAGAGCCTCCCTCGCCGCTTGGGCACTGACGTTTTGAATCACCGTTTTCTCGGCGTCTTCCCTGGCCCAGGCCAACAACACTCTTGCAGGCACCGTAACATCGCAGAAAAAACCCTCTTCCTGGTCCTCGCTGGTGGCTACCAGTATTTGCCCTTCACATCTGGGAAGTTTCTCAAGATGCTCTTGAATCAAGACCCTCAGCTCGCTTTGTCGTTCTTCAGCGGCGAGCTGACGGCGATACGCCCGAGAAAACAGTTTTTTTAGATAGTGCGGAATGGAGTTCATAGTTACCCGATTACGGCCAAGCTCCTCGCTTTGGTACATCGCGCTGTCAGCGCGGCTAACCGCTGCTGCAATATTCTTTCAATCCTACTTGATTGATCAAGACTGGGCGTATGTTAACGAGGGGCTACGGAGAATCCCGTAGCCATCCAGAGCGGGTATATGAACCTGGATGTGGTGAGTTTGGGTTTCCTGGACAAGACCCTTTTCATCACTCCACCTGATCCCCCGTTGATAAGCTCGCTGGCCAGAAACCTCAGGCAGGGCGAACAATGATCTCTAAGCAGCGTGTGGCTCTTATCCTCCTACTGGAGGGTCTCGCCAGTTCTGGCGTACAAATGGTCACTATCCGCCAGACGGTGGCGTTTGTCGGCAGTTCCGTGCTTTGCACCTCTATTATCATCAGTTGCTTTTTAGCGGCCCTGGCGC
>Ga0208450_1001554_pt1 | contig 10513 bp, 16 predicted proteins | sample MalvireepMed_908_FD_184249 | JGI IMG/M metagenome (GOLD analysis project Ga0208450, IMG submission 184249) | Marine viral communities from the Global Malaspina Expedition - Malaspina viral metaG DeepMed_908 (SPAdes) (version 2) | ecosystem: Environmental > Aquatic > Marine > Oceanic | place... | reverse complement strand
GTGTAGGGTTGTGGGGCTGGACTGTATTATTTTTTTGTAAGAGGATTAGGGGGCGGTTTATATTAACCCCCTTGTGCTGGGTATGTAATGCCGGGTTATGCGAAGGGCAAGCCGAAGCCGGAGACTTATGTTTTGAATGTGGGTCGTGACCGGGTGCGTCAGGAGGTATGGAGTAGTTTGCGCAAGTATGCGAAGGATGATGGAGTGCCGGTGACGGAACCGGTGTGGGATGCGTTGTATGGTTATGTGGAGAGGCGCAAGCGTGGGTGAAACTATGGGAGTATGGATGGGGTGGGCTTGATGCTGACACCGATTTCATTTAGGGATGCGTGCAATTACACGGGCTACCATCACCGTCATAGTTCGCCCCCCCAAGGTCATAAGTTCAGTATAGGTTTGGAATCGAATGGAGAGTTAGTGGGAGTAGCAATAGCAGGGCGGCCAATATCGCCTTCTTTGGACGATGGCCTCACAATGGAAGTGAGGCGCGTAACTACTAATGGGGCGAAGAATGCTTGTAGTATGTTGTATGGTGCCGCAGCGCGCGCCTCATTCGCAATGGGTTTTCGGAAGGTGATTACTTACACTTTGCAGTCAGAAACGGGGGCGAGTTTGAAGGGGGCGGGTTTCATACCGGAGTATGAATGCACGACGAAAGCACGTTGGGCGATGCGGGCGAACCGGCTTCAGCAGTTACGTCTGGATGGGCGCGATACGATACCACAGGGGAATAAAGTGCGTTGGGTAAAGTTTGTCAATGGGTGAGGGTCACGACAGTCGGGAGGTGCAGCCGAGTAGCTTCACGTTTCGGAAGAAGGTAGGTTTTGAGGCGAAGGTATATTTCTTTGAGGCGGGTGAGATACGGCCGAGGGTGGAGAGGATATTGGAGGAGTGGGAGTTTGTTGAGGGTCGTTTGGAGAGGTTTGAGGGATGAGGTTAGCGGATGCGTTGGGCGAGGACCGGCCGCGTTATGCTACGTTGTCAGACAAGCAGGAGGCTTTGGGGATGTATTTGCAGGGTCATCGTTATTTGGACATAGCGCAGGAGTTGAACAGCCGCTATGATTTTTCGCCGTTATTGAAGAAGGAAACGATAATGGGTTGGGCGAAGCGAATGGGTTGGGATGAGATGCGGAATGATATGGAACACGACTTGGCGACGGAAACGCGGGAGTTTGCGAAGGTGACGGTGAAGGGTCGTATGGCGGAGATAGAGGAGGTTAGGCAGGAGTTTCTGGACCGGATGCGTGATAAGACGGGTCAGAAGTTGCGCGGTTTTGAGTTTGCGAAGTTGACGCAGATGTTGGAGAAGATGCAGGTTCGTGAGGATGAGAAGCAGGAGTTGGTGGAGTTCATTAATGAGTGTATTCGGCGTGCATTGCAGGTGGTAGATATGGATGAGGTTCAGCAGCGAGTTTTCTTGGAGAAGTATATTGAGTTATTGCGGGCGGGTTTGAGTTGATAGGGTGTCGGGATTGTGGAGGTTCGGTGGTGGCGCAGGACATAGTTGGTGAGGGTAAGGTGATGTTGGTATTGGCTTGTGCGGATTGTAAGGTGGTTTATGATATGCAGACGAGGAACACTTGATGGGGCGTTGGAGTGAGGGGCCGTTATGTCGGCAATGTGAGATTACATTTACAGCATCGGAGGTAGCAACGGACAGCGGGAACTTCATCTGTCGGGTATTGTATTGTAGCCGTTGTAATGTATTAGTGGATAAGAGTTGGTGGGCGACGCCGAAGATGATGGCGCAGGCGGATGTGGTTCGTGCTATGGTTCGTGAGGGTCGGGATAATATGGCGGGAACGCAGGCGCGGCCTCGTTGTTCGAGTTGTGGGGAGGGTGGGCATAATCGGCGTACTTGTCCACGGTTGTTTCCTTGAGTGGGAGTTACGATGGCTAATTACGACTTCAAGCCCGACCTGCGGGACGGGCAGCAGGGTCAGAATGTGATGAAGTTCTTTTTAGAGTCTTATTTTGGTTTTAAGTATCTTGGGCAGGGGTACACGAGTGCTTTTGACTTACGGATGCGTGATGAGGCGGAGAAACGGACATTGCTTTACGAGATTAAGACTGACCTTTACGAGAAGGACTATGCCACGGGAACGGGCAATCTGGTATTGGAGTATGAATGCCGGGGCAAGCGGAGTGGCATACAAAAATCGAAGGCGGATTATTACATATGGTATTTGCCGTTGCTTGACCGCGACCAGATTTGGATGGCGAGTCTGGATACGTTGTTGTTCTGTATAGGTCGGAAGCGCTGGAAGGTGCAGCCGATAGGCGAGTATTCGGCGCGGATGGGCGAGAAGTCGGGTTTGGCGTATATGATACCGCGTTATGATGACAAGACCTTTTTTGAAGTATTCAGTACGGACAATCGCGGGAATTTCTGGCCGAGTTAGGTATGTCTGTGCGGATATGGGAGGAGGGGGTGTTGCTGTTGGAGACGGACAGTATCATAGAGTTGATAGAGTATATGACGGTAAATCGGGTAGAAACCAAGGAGATTAACGTTGTCCCAAAGTGCCTCGACGATTGACACGAAGTATTTGACGCAGGCGGTAACGGGCGCGATGGATATAATGCGTTCAACGCCGATGACGTTGGAGGGTTTCGTGGACGAGGTGCTGGAGTCATTTATGTCTTTGGAACCGGGGCATTATGTTCCGTTGGGTAAGATGCACAAGGAGTGGACGGCAGCGTTCCGCGAGAACACGCATACGGCGATAATCTGCGCGAGGGGTCATTTGAAGACGAGTTGGGGGTTATCGGTGTTAGCGTATCGAATGTTGCGTCAGCCTAATTTCCGTGCGCTTTATATTTCGGCGACATTGGAACAGGCGTGGGACAAACTGGAACAGTTCGAGGAGATTTGCCGCCGTAGCTGGCGGCTGGAGGGTGTTGTAAAGCGGAAGGAGGAGTCCAAGGGCGCGTGGCGCAAGGGTGCCAAGTATTTCAACAATGGGAGTCGGGTACACGCGGCGAGTATAGGAAAGGCGTTGGAGGGGCCGCACGTTCATATGATTATACTGGACGATGTGCTTCAGGAGTTTCCGAATTTGACGGATGAGAAGGTGATACATTACATTAAGCGAGTTGTGATGCCGATGCGGCTGCCTGATGCGAACCTGTTGTTGGTGGGGACGCAGAAGCGGGTTGGTGATGTGACGGACTGGGTGTCGGAGAGTCCGCAATGGACGTCGTTGCGTCATCCGGCGTTGTTGAAGGACGGCACACCGCGCTGGCCGGAGTATTGGTCTTTGGAGAGGTTGGAGGAGGAGAGGGGAACGATGGGCAGTCGGGCGTTTGAGTCGGAGTATTTGTTGAATCCGTTAGACCCGCAGAGTGCGGTGATACCGTATCACGTTCTGAAGGAGTGCTTGGATAAGGGGCGTAAGATGGACATTCCGCCGACCGGCGTTGATTGGGAAACGGTGATGGGCGTTGACTTGGCGGTGGGGATGGACACGCAGCACGACGAAACGGCGTTTGTGGTGATGTCGTATCATCGGCCGACGCAGATGCGCGAGATACATTATTGCTGGTCTGGCAGGATTCAGGCGCAGGGCGCGGGGTGGCTGGAGGCGCAGGTTCAGATGTTGCGGGAGTTAGCGGTGCGTTTCAATCCGCGGAAGATAATGGTGGAGTCGAATGGTTATCAGCGGCTTGTGGTACACGCGGCGCAGCAGTTGGCGGGGCTTCCTGTCGAGGGGCATAACACGGGGAAGGAGAAGCACCGGCACGATGTGGGGATTCCGGCGATAGCGTTGCGGATGGAGTTGGAGAAGTATAGCATTCCGTGGAGTGTAGGCGCGAGGGAGAACAGCCGCCCCGGCACGCGCAAGTTGGTGGATGGTTTGTCGCGGTTGATTTATGGTAAGAACGGGCGGCTGGAGGGTCACACGCCGGACGCCGTGATGGCGTTGTGGATGTGTGAGTTGGTCGTGCAGAAATTCGAGAATAAGCGGTTGCATTTTACACGTTGGGACTTCCTGTAACAGTAAGACTTATTAACGGCAACCGACCACTACCTGTCCGGATGGCGGACACAACCACTCTCGCCGAAGCGTCGTGTTTGCATCGTCTCACCAAACGTTCCAAGGCCGCCATCCACCCTTTTTACTATGAAGAAGCGTGAGAGGCTGGAGTTGTATGGCGTGACCGCGCACACCAAGCGTCAACTGAAGAAACTGGCCCGCGCCAATGAGGTGCCTACGGGTCTGTTAGTAGAACCCGTGCTACGGGATTTCATAGATGAACCGGCCAATCGGCGGCTACTGGCACGGGAGGGTCGTTGAAAGACTCATTTCCCATTCCCGGTGGTGTGAAGCGGGAGGCCAAACAGGGAACGGCATTGCGGGCCAAGTTCGGCTATGGTGGTGGCGACGTGACGTTGAAGGTGAATCGGTTGCTTACCTCACAAGAGAGTGTGGGCATAGATACCGCAATGCGTATCTACAAGTATTACGCGCGACACGCGCCTGTTGACCCCAAGGGCATCAACTTCCATAACCGTAAGCGCCCTTCCAAGGGCTACATAATGTGGAAATTGATGGGCGGCAATAGCGGCCACCAATGGAGTCGTAAGCTTGAGAAGCAGATAGCCATCCGGACAAAGGGAGTGTTTAAATTAGTGGCGGAGTTGAAGGGAAGTACCGATGGCTTGGTATGACCGCATCATAGGCCGCAGCCCGCAGCGCAAGGCTTCGCCCTTGGAGTTATGGCAGCAGACGCTGGACGCCAATCTGCTTAAGGAAGCGCGCACGCCCGTGTATTCGGGCGTGACGCCTGACAGCGGCTATCAGGAAGCCATAATGCCGACGATTGACCAGTTCTACCTTGAGGATTTGGCCGACCGCTACTCGCACCTGCGGACGGTTGTCGGCCGCATAGCCTCGCAGTCGGTAGCTAAAGGCTGGGAATACATAGACCGCGGGGGAGGTGACAAGGAGGACCGCAAGCGACTGGCGCGCCTGCTGGCCGACCCCACCAACGGCAGCGCCGACATAACCGGCGTGGAACTGATGAAGGCGATGATACGACAGGTGGAGATTTTCGATGATGCGTGGGTCAGCATAGTCTTCGATTACGTCACGGACGAGGGTGGCGCCATCACCGGCAAGGTCGTGAAGGAACTGTGGGTGGAGGACGCCAAGCACATGCGCTTCAACGTGGACGAGTACGGCCGCTTCCGTGATGACGAGATGTTCGACCCCATCACCCGCGAGTTCATGGACGGCACCCACAACCGGAAAACCGGCACGAAGCTGGTGCCGATGTGCTACTTCTATGATACCCAAAGCGAGAAGATACCGTTTGCGCGGGACGAGGTAATCCACTTCAACAAATACAGCGCGTCCGCGCGACTGTACGGGCAGTCCCCGATTATCGGGCTTGCCAACAAGATTGAAACGGCCTTGGCGATAGAGGCGTGGCAGAAGAAAATATATCGGCTGGAACGCCCGCCCAAGGGTTTCCTCGATGTTCCGGGTCACGATGAAGAGTCGCTGAACCGGCTTGGAGAATACATTGCAGAGGAAACCCACCGCAACCCCAATTTCATTCCGATTATCAGTAGCCGTGATGCCAGCGCCACCGCCAAGTTCATTCCGGTAATGCCCAATATGGATGAACTGATGATGCTGCCCTATATGGAACGTATCAACAGCGACATCAACGCCTCTTACGGTGTGATGCCGCTTATCGTCGGTAACATACAGGGTGTGGGTGGGCTTAACAGCGAGGGCGAACAGGTAACTATCTTCGACCGCACCATCCGCGAAACGCAGCGTATGGTGGAGGAGGGCTTCTTCAAGCCGCTGCTGAAGCTATTAGAGATTAACACTTGGGCTATTCGTTTCAATGACATCAATGAACGCAATGAAACGCAGCGCCTCAACAACCTTCAGGTTAAGGCCAACATCCTTACCTCACTCCAGTCTGCGGGCGTGGAGGTGGACATAGATGAGAATGGCGAACTGGTCTTCCCGAAGACCCCGGAGGTGGTGCGTCAGGATTTTCCAAGTCCTTCCCCGGAGTCGCTGGAGGCCGAGGTGCCAAGCGAACCAGCGGATATATTGAACGAGTTGCCCGAGAACTCCGAAGTGTAATCCGCGAGGAACTGGCCCCGCTACGGACCACGCAGACAGAGGCGGGATTGCGTGCTGCGGTAGATAATTTCAGCATCCTGCTGGCGCGCAGGATGAAGGCGGCGGTTGATGATGACATTACCAACGCCTTCAAGCACGGTGTTACAAGTGCCTACACGGAATTGCGCGGCACGAAGAACAAGGTAGAGATAGACACAGCGGACAAGGAACTTGTGCGCAGCCTTCAGGGCGAACCTCACTTCTCCCGTAGTTACAATAGCTATCAGGATGGCCTGCGTGAATCACTCCAGCGCACCATCTCTATCGGTATTGCGGATGGGCAGTCCATCTCGCAGATAGTGTCCGAGATGGGGAAGTCGGCTAATTTGCAGACATACAAACTGGTACGGTTAGCACGGACAGAGATTAACAATATCTACAATGAGGGGCGTCTGCGGGGCTACCTGAAGGGCGAGAAGGAACTGAAGCGCCAGTTCAAGTATCGGCTGATAGTTATGCAGGACAGGCGCACCTGCCGGGCGCATCTGGAGTTAGCAGCGCGCGTCCCCGGCAACGGTCTGATACTGAATGACCTGATAGCGATACAGCAGGAAGTGGGGAATCGTTATGGGCTATCCTTAAAGGGACACTCCCTTTTGCATCCTAACCAGCGCACGGTGCTGGTGAGGGCATAATGGGAAGCAACCGTTGTCAGAAGTGCTTGCGTGGGGCAATGACTGTCCACGTTGGAGTCCACGGGCTTTGTAATGAGTGTGAAACGGAACGGGCTTGGAAGAACAGTAAGCGAGTGACAACGCAACAACGCTATGCCCAGATGCGTAACAGGCTATATTTGAAGAAGAAGAAGGAGTTGGAGATGCGCCTTGCGGAAACGGAAGGGCGGTAACTGTGCTGAAGATGAAGGTGCGCAACGCACCCGAGGTTGCTACTGTTATCAAAGACTTACCGGAGATAATCAAGGAGTCCCTGAACAACGCTATGTTCACAATGGGGACAGACATACAGCGGGCGGCAGAGGAAAACCTCGCCAGCCCCTACCCCAAGGGACCGAAAAGCAAGCGCAACCTTGCGCAGAGTATCGAGATGGAGAGTGACCGCGAAGCCCGCCGTTACGAGATAGGCAGTCGCCTGAAATATGCCAAACACGTTGAGTTTGGTACTGGCCCTCATATCAGTTCTACTGGTAAGGCGGAGTTCGAGAGAAGCCTGCGTGACTGGTACAACTATATCAATCCCGGCATTCCTTATGAGGCCGTGAAGAAAGCGATACAGCGCCGTGGCCTGCCTCCACGCCCTTACCTGCGTCCGGCCTTCGTAAAGGAACGGGGCAACTTCCCCATCACTTTCGCCGATGAACTGATACGCCTGTTACCGCCTTCAATAAAGTGAAATGGTGAGTGTATCAGGGGCTAAAACGTCCACCAGAAGCAGAACAGACTTGTTTAGCATATAAAGGATTTCCGGAAATGCATCAGTGCTTATTAATTGGAGGACACTCCAAAGGCGTGGCAGTCGCAGAAGAAACGGGTTGGCAAATTTACCGACCCGAGTGGTATAACAGCCGCGTGATGGAAACATTCATCTCTTCTCCTACCGTGGATAAACAGGGCGACCTGATACCCACAAAGACCATCAAAGAAGCGATGGACTTCTATATGAAATATGGAGTCTATTCATATCGGCACGAAGAACAGCCGATTGGCCTGCCTTTAGCCTATAAAATTATAGGTGGTAAAATCAAGATAAGGGTCGGCGTTCACGACCAATTACCGATGCACGATAATGTCTGGACTGAAATAAAGCAGTTCGGCCCTAACGGTGCCAGCAGTATCCGGGGAGAGGCTACTGACCAAGAAAAGATTTGTTATTCGGAAGACGACTGCCACACCCGAATCAACGAACTGTCCCTCTGGTCTGTGTCTTGGGTGGGCGATTCGCCTGCCAACCCGGATGCCAAGGTCACGGATGTGTCAATGGCGAAGACGACATTAATGTCGCGTACAGCAAATGAAGCGGCCGATTTGCATACGGAAGCCGGCACCAGCGGCCGATTTGCATACAGCAAAGGTGACGTTTTGCATACTGCCTGTATGCAATGCGGCGGGGATTTGGAGAAGAAGATTGGCAAGCGCGGTAGCAAATGGTGTATTCTCCACCATCGCACTCCCGGTAAGATAGGCAAACCAATACCGGGCGGCTGCCACCCAACCAAGGCCGAAGCGGAGAATCACCACCGTGCTATCCTCGCCCGCCGCTTTGGCAAATCCAAGGCGCTGCTGTCTGACATCCATAAGCAGTTGCGCCTTGCCAAGTGCGAGAAACTGTTGGCACAAGTAACGACTATGGTCGAGAAAAAGCCCAAGAAGAAGCCGACCGAGGGCATTGGAAGGCCGCCCGAAACGTGGTTCAATAACTGTCGCTTTAACGCGCGTAAGATTGGCAGGCTGCCCGGTCGTCGTCAAGTCAGGGATGAGAGGGCGTGGTGTAGTGAACTCTGGTACAACCCCGGCCGCTTCGACCAGACTTACAACAAACCCGATGGTTCAAAGGGCCGCACATCCGGGTATGAACTGCGCAATGCTGTTGGCCGTTCAAGCTGGAATCCGGGCAAACCAAAGGGCTAATTCCGGAAACTCTCTTTCATTTATATAATAACAGCGCCCTGAAGCGATATGACCGTTTGCACCTGTGGCGCGACAGCCAAGGACACCGAAGCCGATGAAGCCGAGGATGTCAAAGTCGAAGCAGACACCTCGGAAGCGCTGGAAGAACCTGTGCTTGAAGAGGACGTTGACAAGGAAGATGACCTTGTTAAAGACCTCGAAGACACACTCCTGAAACTCAAGGAAGTGCTGGCCTATCTGGAAGATATGGCGGGCGGCGATGAGAAGCAGGAAGAAGATGAGGACGAGGAAGAGGCTGACGAGGAACTCCCCGCAGAAGAAGAGGAGGAAGAGGAGAAGGCCGAACCCGCCGAGAAGGTGGACGACCTCGAAAAAGCCATCAGCACTCTGAAGAAGCACGGCCTCAACATCTATGCTGGGAAGAAGCGGACACCCGCGCCCAAGCGTTCCACTCCTAAACCTACCAACTGGACAGAGTTTAGCAAGTCATTCGACGAGATTGACAGACTGGCCGAGAAGGCAGGAAGGGGGGATTAAAAATGGCAATGAGTTTCGAGGAATATGTGAACGCCTACTACGGCGGCGTGCTTGGAATTTCCAAGCGCTACGGCATCAAGAAGGACAGCCTTGCGACCGGCGATACCGGCTACTTCAATGCGATGTACGGTGCGGCCGTGTTCAACCAGTTGAATACCAAGTCGGAGATTTTCAGGCTGCTTCCCAAGGAAGGCTGGACCCAGAGTGGCTGGCGCGTCCTGACGGCACGCGGAACCACCACCGCCGGACAGTCGGAAGGTGCGGCATTCCCAACCACAGATGTTCCTGACATCACCGAGGTAACGGCAACTATCAAGGAAGTCGTGACCCCGTGGGATGTAACGACCCGCGCGGAGTTCCTTGCTGAAGCGGACGATGGCGTGAAGGGTCTTGTGGCCTTCCTGCGCCGTGAACAGGCAGAAGCGCACTCCTACTACATTGACCAGATGCTGATGAAGGATGGCGACACTCTCGCAGGCGACAACCTTGAATCCTTGGACCGGGTGATTATAAACGCCGCTGCCGCAGCAGCCGTCGGGTGGACTGCAAACGATGACGACATCTATGATATTGACAGAGATACCGGTTCGTGGCACGCTTCAACCGTGTCCCACAACAGCGGCACCGACAGGGCATTGACCTTGGCGATGCTGGATACACTCATTCAGGGTGCGCTGGAGAATGGCGTGAACTACGAAGACCTCATCCTCCTGACCGGCCACGACACGATGCAAGACCTCAAACAACTTCTGAACGCCACCAGCAACTCAACGTGGCGCTACGACCTTGGCCCGATGGGACAGGGCAGTCAGAACGGTGTCAGCGGCGAACTGGGAAGGAACCTCGACAACCGCGTGGGCTACTACGACAGCATCCCCATCTATGTAAGCCAGCACGTTCCGAAGGATACCATTTCCCGTGTGTACCTGATGGATATGGCGCACCTGAAGATGAAGATAGCCGCACCGACGACCTACGTGTCGAGTGAGGACTTGGCTGTGACGCAGAAGCTGGCGAAAGACCACGCCTTCATTACCGCTGGCGAACTTATCTGCACGAAGTTCAACACACAGGGCAGTATCAGGGACTTGGAATAGTACGTGATGGGGGCTAAATGGTTCTTATCACTAACACCACTCGTAAGTTCCTTCACCGTCGGTTACCTGACGGGCAGACTGTCGCTTGGAACCCCGGCGAAACGCTGGACTTCAAGGACGAAGGCCGTAACAAAGGGTTTGCT
>Ga0208450_1001553_pt1 | contig 10516 bp, 9 predicted proteins | sample MalvireepMed_908_FD_184249 | JGI IMG/M metagenome (GOLD analysis project Ga0208450, IMG submission 184249) | Marine viral communities from the Global Malaspina Expedition - Malaspina viral metaG DeepMed_908 (SPAdes) (version 2) | ecosystem: Environmental > Aquatic > Marine > Oceanic | place... | reverse complement strand
ACGGTGGATACGTTTAGGGCTGTTTCGTTTAATGCCGATACTGCTTCTGTTAGTAATTTTTCATCGAGTAAGGCAAATATAACGGAGTTGATAGTGGGTTCAGCTGATGTGACTGATTTATCTGCTGCCAATGCTAATTTGGCTAATGTTATTGCCTCTAATATAAATACTAACTTTCTTACAACAGGTGTTTTTAGTGCCGACAGTGTAAACGTTTCTGGAAGTTTTAATGTAGGTGGAACACTTTCTGCTGATGATGTAACTGTTAGAAATAAAATCACAACTAATCAGTTAGAGGCCTCAAGTAGTACGCTGGGCAGTGCTACAGCAAGTAGTATGAATGTCTCCGGCAATGTTACTGCGAAGTCGGCTAATGCAAATACTGTGAGCGCCAACGGCGCGACCATCGACAACCTTTCTGGAACGAACGCTAATTTTAATACGGTCACTGCTAACCAGTTTAGCGGGGGGACGTTCAACGGCTCTAACTTTACGACCAGTCAAAGTAGCGTGAACAACAATAAATCTCTGATTGACCAATACATCAATAAATGGAACTCCTGCCAAAGTGCAGGCGGTTGTCAGTAAGGGTAGGCGATATGAGAAGCCTGAAACGTCAAGCCGGCTACGGCTCATTGCTCATCATGACCCTTGTGGGTATTTTGGCTTTGGGTAGTACAGTTTACTATAAAACAAGAATGCAGCAGTCAGAAAGTGTAAGGGAAACCTATGAGTCTACGGCTGAAGAACTCAGAGAGATATCCAGCGCACTCACAGCTTATTATCGAGATAATATGGCGTGGCCTGCCACAATTAACGATTTGACAGCTGGCGGTTATTTTACCGGTGATGCGGCGCGATGTGGTGGTGGTGGTGCATTTCAGTCGCCTTTTTGTACGGCAATATTTGGTGGGCAAGTTGGTGATGATTACGCTCTGACTGTTAACCTTCTTAAAGAATCGGTAGCGCAAGCGGTAGCAAACCAGATACCAGGTGGTTCATCAGCTGGGACTACTGTTACAGCAACTATCAACAGGCCTTTTCAATCATCGCTTTATGAAGATTTTTTACAACGAGTAGAAGATCCCTCCAATCCTCAGCGTACAGAGCTAAATGTAGATTTGGATATTAATAATAATGACCTTAACAACATTGATTCACTTAATGTCCAACGGGCAACGTTCGATAATGTTGAATTTACCACGGCAAATATAGACAGGGTGGAAGCTGAATCAATTCACCTTGGCAATAACAGTATCACTTATGCGGGGAATCAGCTTAATTTGAATGCCGGTACGGTTCGTATGAATGCGAACCTATCTATGAACGGTAATATAGTGGGTAATGGTAATGATATCACCGGCTTTGAACGTCTAGAGGCTAATACGGGTGACATTGCTAACATTACTTCGACTACTGGTGCCATTACATCGCTGAATGGAAACACGCTGGACTATAACAGCGGTACGGTAGATACCTTGAGTGGTAATAAACTGACCTATGGCAATGGAACAATCACGACATTATCGGGAAACACGCTGGACTATAACAGCGGCACGGTAGATACCTTGAGTGGTAATAAACTGACCTATGGTAATGGAACGATCACGACATTATCGGGTAACGCGCTGGACTATAGCAGCGGTACGGTAGATACCTTGAGTGGTGATGTTGTTAATTATTCGAGGGGTGTTATTGGGGTGGCAACTGTTACTTCGATAAATGGTGATGCTCTTGATTATATTAGTGGTGCGATTTCAGGTTTATCGGGAAACACGCTGGACTATAACAGCGGCGCGGTAGATACCTTGAGCGGTAATAAACTGACCTATGGTAACGGAGCAATCACGACATTATCGGGTAACACGCTGGACTATAACAGCGGCACGGTAGATACCTTGAGTGGTAATAAACTGACCTATGGTAATGGAACAATCACGACATTATCGGGTAACACGCTGGACTATAACAGCGGCACGGTAGATACCTTGAGTGGTAATAAACTGACCTATGGTAATGGAACAATCACGACATTATCGGGTGACACGCTGGATTATAACAGCGGCGCGGTAGATACCTTGCGTGGAAACACGCTGGACTATAACAGCGGCACGGTAGATACCTTGAGTGGTAATAAACTGACCTATGGTAATGGAACAATCACGACATTATCGGGTGACACGCTGGACTATAACAGCGGCACGGTGGATACCTTGCGTGGTAACACGCTGGACTATAACAGCGGTACGGTAGATACCTTGAGTGGTAATCAACTGACCTATGGTAATGGAACAATCACGACATTATCGGGAAACACGCTGGATTATAACAGCGGTACGGTAGATACCTTGAGTGGTAATAAACTGACCTATGGTAATGGAACAATCACGACATTATCGGGTGACACGCTGGATTATAAGAGCGGCACGGTGGATACCTTGCGTGGAAACACGCTGGACTATAACAGCGGCACGGTAGATACCTTGAGTGGTAATAAACTGACCTATGGCAATGGAACAATCACGACATTATCGGGAAACACGCTGGACTATAACAGCGGCACGGTAGATACCTTGAGTGGTAATAAACTGACCTATGGTAATGGAACGATCACGACATTATCGGGTGACACGCTGGATTATAACAGCGGCACGGTGGATACCTTGCGTGGAAACACGCTGGACTATAACAGCGGCACGGTAGATACCTTGAGTGGTGATAAATTGACCTATGATAACGGAACAATCACGACATTATCGGGTGACACGCTGGATTATAACAGCGGCACGGTGGATACGTTTAGGGCTGTTTCGTTTAATGCCGATACTGCTTCTGTTAGTAATTTTTCATCGAGTAAGGCAAATATAACGGAGTTGATAGTGGGTTCAGCTGATGTGACTGATTTATCTGCTGAAAATGCTAATTTGGATAATGTTGAGAGTGATGATATTAGTGCCAATGAATTTACTTCAGGTAATGTGGAGGCCGGTTCAGGGAGTGTTTCTGGTAATACTTCTGCGGGTTCTGTATCTGCATCAAATTTGACGGTGAACAATCGTCTTCAAACCAATGTTATTGTATCTAACAGTTCATCTGTAGGTGATGGGTCTACATCAAACCTAACTGTCTTGGAAACGCTTAGTGCTTCAGGTATCAATCTTACTACAGCTAATTTTGAGACTGGGAATATTGATAGCATAAGCGGTACAAACGCCAACTATAACAGTGTTACAGGCAATCATTTTAGTGGAGGTTCATTTACCAGTGATGACGATTTTCACACATCTCAAAGTACGGTTAACAATAATTATGACTTGATTACCGAGCAAAGAAATAAACTCAACCACTGTATTGATGTGACTAAATATTGTTTGCCGGAAACACCTAGTGTGAATTTAACCTGTTCTTCGTGTAATTCTGCGGCTTCGCGAACAAGCTTTTCTGGTACAGCAATCGGATCTATTTCGGGGTGTCGGCAAGGTTGCTCTTATAACTGGGAGACTACGGGTAATGGGCTAAGTTTCACAGGCTGTAGTAGTGGTACTATTTCTAAAGGAGGTAGTGCTACGCCATCTTGTAGGGTTTCCTCATCGTTAGGACCTCAAGAAAGTGCCTCTGGTAGTATTAAGTTGGTGGTGACTAATAGCCATTATACTGATCGTACTGCGTCAGATAGTGTAAGTGTTTCCTATCGCAATACTGCACCGGCATTTGATTTGGCGAATATTAGTAGTTACGACTGTTCGGTTTCTGAAGGTTCAGATTGTAACGCTTCACAAACTGTAACGTCTGGCTATGGTAAAAATGGTGCGAGTGCGTGGGTTAATATTTTTCCTACCGTTAATGGGCTTTCTCCTACAGAATGGGGGTCAAGTGATTGCCCTAACTGTAGTTGGACATATAGTGTGACCAAAAATGAGTGTAATTGGAGACAGGCAGGTTTCCCAACAAATAGAACATCATCTGCTAATGAAAGTTCTACTGTAGATGGTGTTGAGTTCTCATTTATTGTTGCAGATGGAGATTTGTATGATTCATCGATGGCCTATTGTTCTATCGATGTTAGGTTTACTGTGACAGATTCTGATACAGGGCAATCTACAGTGGTTGACGGTAGTGGCAGTATTGCTCTTGAAACAATGTGATCTGGATTAATTATGGTTAATGAACGTGGACTGTTTCAGCGATGGCTGGAAATAGAGAAAAAAACAAAAACCCAGAAGGTAGCAATAGAAGAGTTGAATATTCATTGTGGCACTAAATATACCGAAAGCTGGCCTTCTAAAGTTGAAGGGCGTGGGTATACGCTAGAGCGTATCCCTACTAATGTTCGACGTTATATGATGACAATTGTTTTACCTAAGTTGTTGCCAGGTAAATCAAAAAACGAATATGAAAAACTAATAATTGCCTTGACTTAAACTATACCGCAGCGGTATAGTTTAGATGGAGTTTAGTAATGGGGATGCGAAATGAAAACACTAATTATCAGCACTGTATGTTTAGCGTTAATGGCTGCTTCTGCAACGGCGGCAACAGGTTCTGATATTCGAGGGCTTCACGTCAATGAAAGTCCTGTTCAATATTTGCCAAAAGTTGCATATAAACGCACTGGTCAAAGTTTCACAGTGAAATCTACGATTGTAGAGGAAGCCGCTGCGGTGGCTGATGTCGTCGTGTTTTATCAGCCTTCATATTTTGCAAAGTATGGTGCATACCAGGCGCACAAGCGAATTGAAGCATGGTTGGCGACTGCTAATGATAGTTATGCCGCGCACGGTCTGAATTACCGCCTGTCAGTATCTGATGTTATTCCGGTTGAATCGGTATCGGATGATTTGCCATATCAAGATGTTGTCGATAGTGATGGTAACATTGTTCAGGATGGCGCTGATTATCTGTTTTCACTGGCTGTGTTGAATGAAGGTAGTCCTGAGTACGCAGCATATCAGGAAAAATGGAAAGGTGATTTGGTTGTGTACGTGCGTGAAAAGCGTCCGGAAGATTCAGTATTAGGCCTTGCTGGTATTGGTGGGGAATATAGTAGCGTGTTGGATGATGATGGTGACGCAAGTTCATATACTACGTTCGCCCATGAAGTTGGTCATAATATTGGCATGAACCATGAGGAAGAAAATGCTTTTGTAGGTCCCGATTACGCAAGGGCGTGGATCTGTGGTGGTAAGAGAACGATCATGTATTCTGCAAACAATAGAGCTAGTGTTTTAGGTCATTATTCTTCACCTGATTTGTCTTATGATGGTGAGGTGTGCGGCAATGAATCAACTGCTAATAATGCCCGTGTATTGGAAGAAAACTTTGTTGCAACCACACAGCGCCGTTCCGGTATTGAGGCTTTAGGTGTCGTATCCTTTGCTAACACAGCTTTCTCAGGTGATGAAGAAGATAGTGTTGTAATTACATTGCTGCGTGATGGTGACTTATCGCAAGCGGCGTCGGTGAAATTGTTCGCGGAAAGTGGCACAGCTGAATGGGGGGTTGATTTTGTTGATGCTTACGTGATGGCTGTGTTTGAAGCTGGGGAGGAAACTGCCGAAGTGACATACCCAATAGTAAAAGACGGTGAGAGTGAAAGCACAGAATCTTTTTCTGTTACTATAAAATACCCTTATAAGCTTAGTGTTGGTGGGGTGTCTACTGCAACGGTTAATATTGCTGATGGCGCTCAAGCAGGCATTTCTGGCATGTTTTCGGTTACTGGGCCTTCGGAGTTGAATGAAGGTGATTCAGGTGTGTATGTTGTAAGTCGTGTTGGTGGTGTAGGTGAGGCGGTTGTCAATGTTTCTGCGGTGGCTGGTAGTGCGCTTGTTGGTTCTGACTATGTTGTTTTAAATAAACAGGTTGTATTTGCCGAAGGTGAAGTTGAAAAATCAGTTACTTTGGCGACTATTGACGACCAAAAAGCAGAAACGAAAGAAAGTCTGTCAATTGAAATTAATAGTCCTAGCGAAACTGCTGAGTACGATGTTAAGAGCGTGAGTGTCGATATCATTGATAATGATGATGTGGTTTCGCCTGATGCTGGCACATTTGCTCTAAGTGCGTCAGCGACTAGTGTTTCTGAAGCTGCTGGCAGTGTAACACTTACTGTTACTCGAAGTGGTGGTTCTGAAGGAACAGCTGTTGTTCGGGTTTACACGGTAGCTGGTAGTGCGGTTTCTGGTACTGACTTTACGGCGTTAGATCAAGAATTAACATTCGCGGATGGTGAAACTGAAAAAACACTCAGTCTTCAAATTCTGGATGATTCAGATGATGAATCTGTTAATAGTTCCTTTGATGTGGTTCTTGAGGGGGCGGGTGTGGAAGTAACTACAAGTACAGTTACGATCACTTTGACTGATAATGATAGTGCCAGCTCTGGCGGTGATACTGGTGTTAACACTGGCAGCGAAAAGAGTGGCGGCAGTACAGGATTTGGGTTTATGTTACTATTGGGTCTGATGGCGATATTCAGAAACAGTGGTTTCCATGCAAATAAAAAATCTATTTGAAAGTGCTTACTATAGGAGGTTGATTCTTGCATACATCATTGATGAGCAAGGGCCAATCTCCACTGTCAAAATAGTGGAGTTGCTAAATTGGCCTAAAAACACAGTTAAGACTAATATTAATGGTATTCGGGATATGGGGATTGAAGTTGAGTATGTTGGTTCGCGAAAGACTGGCGGGTATCAACTTCATTCCTGGGGGCCAATCAAGAAAAGCTGGGTTAAACAAAGATGTAACGAAATTATTGAGTCTTTGGATGATTTTGCTGCGAAGGGGTAAATTATGGAAATATTTGTTTGTGTGTTGGTTGTGATTGCTTATTTTGCGCTTAGTCTATTTAGCTCAGATTCTAATGCTTCTTCAGATGATAAGCGTCAATTAGATGGTTTGGGTGACGGTAATGGTGGCGTGTTCGTTGATGGTGAGCATATGACTCGCCAAGAGGCTGAAGATGCACAATCGCGTGGTGAGTTGTACGATACTTACTATTAAAAATTAGGCATGCCTAATTAAAGGTCAAGTTAAGCCCGCTTCATGCGGGTTTTTCTTTGTCTAAAAAAACCCTGTTAAAGTCACTGGGGTTTTTCTCAGCATTTCTTTTTTTATTACTGGACAATGCCCTTATAAAAATATTTTGGGGGTGTCCTTTGTACCTATTGAAGCACGTTTTATTTGTTCTGGCGTTGGTCTCATCCTGTGAGGCTGCCAGTACACAGCCGAAAGGCGGGTTTTCCGGTGCGTGGCCTAAAAAAATCGAAGTTTTCTACGACCATAGCGCCGGTAACGTTTTTGAAGTTGAAATGGCAGGAATAGATCTTGTTTATTATCAGTTGGACAAGCCAGTTGGTCTTCAAAATGAGATTAGCAAAAAGCTTCCTACGAACCTTGATGATGCCGCAGCTTTCATGAGTCGGTATGCAAACAGTGAAGAGGGGAAGAAGCAGTTACAAGCTATTGTAGATGGTTATCAAGGCGTTGGTAGGGCGTATGGGTTAGGGGTAACTAAGCTGCCTGCTACAGTGATTGACGAGCGTTATGTAGTGTACGGAACTACTGATGTGAATCAGGTCTTGCGAATCTATCAAAAGCAAGGTGACACTCATGAATAAGTTTTTATTCTCCATGATGGTCTCTGTAGGACTTATTTTTTCTTTCACCCCCCTGCCTGCTAAAGCAGGTATCAATAGTGCTGAAATAATACAGGAGAGCCTTTCATTTAGTTGTGTTGCATGGAAGCCAACAGGTGTTTGTTTTTGGTTGAAATGTAGAGCTTTTCCCCCAAGCTGTAGTGTGGAAACTAGTATTAAGGTTAAACACTACAATCCTGATGCTATTGTACAAGTCTATCAAACGCCAGGTGAAACGCCATGGGGTGAAATGTCTTTCGTGTCTGAGCTTGTATCTTTGAGCCAGTCTGGTAGCACACCGGCTAATGCAGATCGAATTACCGCTAAAGACCGCTCTAAAGACAAGGGTAAGGATAAGCGTAAACAGTCATCTAAAATCATTTCTCGTCATGTTGATATTATAGGCAGTCCTGGTCTAATACCTATTTCAGAGATTTTTGGCAGTACCGACTTTGGTTGTGAAAGTGGTGTGCAACCATTCCAGCCTTACTATGTGTCTACACTCGATTATTTTTCATGGAAATTTCCTTATACAGAATTCCTTAAACTTGCCACGTTTGTTCCTGGGATGCGTGAAGTGGGTGAGCGCAATGATGGACAGAATGAAACATTCCTGTTTACTGGAAGGTTTGGCAATGTTTACCCCCGCATTGGAAGCCTAATGCAAAACGATACCTATAAAGCTTCAGCTGTCTTTGCTCAACGGGCGGCTGACATCACTACAGACAGCTCTGCACTTCACGTTTATAACTTCCTTGGTAAAAACAAGAGTAAGGATGGTTGGTGGCCCCCTGGTCAAGTGAAGGAGTGGACATCGAAAGAGGGTAAGTGGCAAATGCTCTATCCAAGAGCTGAAAGCCAATGTCATATCTTTGGTGAAGAATCTACCCGCAAAGACCAAACTTTTGATACCGGCATGCCGAATATGACGGAATACGTTTATGACGGATATCAACACAGACGTTCAGATGATGGCAATTATGCTTGGCAGTTATGGAGGCCTTACACATGCTGTGAGAAAAAAGGTCAAGTCTTCTTGTTCTCCATTGATACAGATTAGGCAGGGAGTAAACGATGAAAAAAAGTATTGTTGGATTGGCTGTAACAGCCTTACTTATGACGAATGGGTTCGGAGTTTCAAAATCCTCAGCAGCAGAGGATACGTTAGACCCTAGACTAGTTTTTGAAATTGGCGGAAAAGCCAAAATTAAACAGCGCCGAAATACAAATATACCTGTAGGTGCAGGTGTTCGTTGGAAAACTCCAATGTGCGGTAACTTTGATATGTCACTATCAGTTACCAATATACTTAATGGTGTGACGGGCCAACTTGAAAAGTTGGGTGATGATCTATTAGCCAGCGTTACGGGCGCAATATCAAATTGGCCAATGATGGAAATTGCGCGTTCTGACCCACAACTTTATGAATTTATTCAGCAGGGTAAGCTTGAAGCTAGTGAGTTGTTTAATGCTTCAGTTGCGTCTTGCGAAGAGATGACTGATAAAATGATTCGTGAAGGGTATGGTAATGGGGGGTCTCCTGGGAGTTGGGTTGAAGTATCGGGCTTTGAAGACTGGGGGGATTCAGACCCTGAATCTGATGACGTTGTTCAAGTTGAAGAAATCGTTGATAGAGAGAAAGGTGATGGCGGTGTTAAGTGGATTGGGGGTGATAAAGCCGCAGGTAAAGATCAACCCCCTATCGATACTGTAGCCGACACAGTAAAGGCAGGTGTTAACTTGCTGGCTAATCGTGATGTTCAAAGTAGTTCTAACCTACCGCAAAACGATGATGCCCCTTGGTTTGCTAAATACTGGAAAGATCCTGAAGAGGCTGCGAATTGGGTGACTGATATCGTGGGGGAAACCACAATAAGAACATGTGTTGATTGTGAGCGTTTGACTACAAGGCCAGGAACTGGCGTTTATGCAAAAATGGAAGAAGAACAAAGACGTATAGAGGACCGGTTATTGACCTTGCTTGATACGCCAACCACTGTTTATGACCCTGAAGATCTAGCTGAAATTTCAGCCCCAGGGTATGCCTTAACACAACAAGTCATGGAAGCGCTTAAAGGCGAATCTTTATATCGAGAAGCATTGGTAGAGCGACTAGCTGAAGAGGTCGCTATTGCTGATATTGTTGAGCGTTTGATAGCTGCGCGTAGAATCATGCTTTCTGGCTTGAAAGAAGCGCATGTGGCGCAAAATCCGGATGCGGTACAAATCATTACTTCACGTATTAATGAGCTTGGTGAGGAAATGGACTTGCTGCGCCAAGATGCAGAACTAAGAGCTTCTACTAAACAGTCTGTTGCAGTGACACTGCTAAACAGAAAAGTGGGACGTGAGAAGTACAACGGTGTCGCTCCCAGTGAAGATATGGCTGATGCCATTCGTAAAATGACAGGCCGAGGTCAGTAATGAATATTGAGAGAAAAGCAGTATTCAAGTGGTTGATAATTGGCGGTTGTATTTTGTTGCTCGCCACACTGGGAGTCAGTTTTTTACTTAACTTTGCTGTCTCTTTGATGGAGCAGAAAGAAGCTGTTTTGGAAGTGGGGAAGCGCATAGACGGTGCTGGCAATTATTTTACAGTAATGCGCCTGTCTATTGTGGTTTTACTCATTTTTTATTGGAAAGAAATTGTAAGGTGGTTTGGTCGTGTTCAAGGCCTTAATCTTTGTCAGGTGTTCTTTCTTAAAACGCTTTATCCCTACGTTGTTGGAGCGCTAGTGTTGATAGAGTTACTAGGGCGTGTTGATCTTTCGTGAGTAATTTTTAAACAGCATGGTAAAGGGTTATAATTTGCTTCGCCAAAAGTAAAACCATAACCAATACCATGCCAAGAACAATACTAACTGATATTCGATGGG
>Ga0208450_1001543_pt1 | contig 10581 bp, 18 predicted proteins | sample MalvireepMed_908_FD_184249 | JGI IMG/M metagenome (GOLD analysis project Ga0208450, IMG submission 184249) | Marine viral communities from the Global Malaspina Expedition - Malaspina viral metaG DeepMed_908 (SPAdes) (version 2) | ecosystem: Environmental > Aquatic > Marine > Oceanic | place... | reverse complement strand
GACGCTGACGGCGGCGGCGGCGGCAGCGGCATGGGCGGGGGCGGGGGAATTGCCGGCGCCGAGAAAAAGCACATCTTCACGCTCCAATCTAGAACTCGTTATCGAATAACAATGGTAAGTCTTGCCGGCCGACGAATAGTCTTCGACCGTTGCCTCTCGCTTAAAACCAAATGCTTCTAGCCAGTGATGGGCCGTGTCGTGACCATCCATCGACCAGCAATCCAGGCGCACCGGCTCATAACGGTTGATCTCAACCATCATTTGGCGGCGCACGAATTTGGTGACCGATAGCGCCACCTTGATCCACTGGTCAGTGGCGAACATCCAGACCGACCATACTTTCGGGAACCTCTCGGTGCCACCGAAGGCGACAACGGGTTGGCCGGCGAGCAAGGCGACAAATTTAATTTTCGACTGGCAACTAGCCGCCGCCAGGTTTTCCGGCGTCGGGTTCCACCAGTGCGGATAAATTTCCTCGGCGTCCAGCTGCCGCATGCGCCGCGCCACATAGACAACGTCGGCGTATGCGGCCGGGACTATCTCAACCGAACGCGCCATCGCCGCTGTCGATTACGGGGCGTCCATCCATCATTAATCCGGTCTTCGCCATCTGGGCGATGTCGGCATTCTCGTCGCCGTCTCGCAACCCCACGGCAAGATAACGAAATGCGTCGGCGAAGTGGCTCGACCAGTCATGGTTGGGCCGGCTGTTCCATTCGCCGGTGCGGTCATTCATGGTGCGGTGGTAGTGGCGCAGCGCCTTCAGCAGCGGTGCCGCGTTTCCACGGTCGAAGTAGCAGCGCGGTATCGTTCCCCGCACCGCCTCGATGCCGTCCATCACCGTCAGCTTTGCCACGACGGTCGGCCTGACCTTCATGGCTTGCAGCATTTCGTATCGGGACGAACCGGAACCCAATTCGCGCACCAAAACATCGTGCGGGAAATAGTGACGACCGTAGGTATAGGGGCGCTCCCGTAGCGTCTTGACGTAGTGGTGCAGCCCTTCGCCGCTGCTGTCGTAGGAGTCGATGATCCGTATCTCGTTCCGGTGAGTCTGGAAAAAAATTATTACTGTCGAATCCGCGACGCCCAAATCCCAGGCGGTGTTCACCTCAAGGTTGGGTTCCCACGGCACGTTGCCGATCTGGTCGTTGGCGTCGGCCCGGTCCAGGGCGTCGGCGTAGTATGCGCCGACCAGTGCGGCCGACCAGCTTACTTCGTATTCCTGGGCGAATTGCGAGGGGTCCATGGTGGCCCGCGCATCTTCCAGTTCCGCGGCTGGCAGGACGTTCGTCTCCGACGCCGGCATCCGCATGGCGAACCAATCGGGGGCGCCCTTTTCCACCTGCAAAATGGCGTGTTCGTAGATGTCCTTGAACTGGTTTTCGCCCCTCGGCGTTCCGATCCAGAGGCACGCCCCTGTTCCAAAGTCCGACAGGGCCGGCCGGATGATCTCGGGGTAGAGCCGCGCATTCATGTCGGCAAATTCATCGAGTACGGCAGCATCGAGGCGCATGCCGCGCAGGGCGTCAGGGTTCTCGGCGCCCAGCAACCAGATGCGCTTTCCATCCGGCAGGTCGATGCGGAGTTCGGCCTCATTGAAATTCACGCCGGGGATGACGCCGGCGTATTCGCGGAACATCGTCCACGCAATTCTCTTGGCGGCGCTGTAGGTCGGCGCGATATAGGCGCCCTGCGCGTTCTTGTTGGGGCAGGTCAGTATGCCTTGCAACAGCCAGTTGACCGCCATCGCGGTCTTGCCGAATCGGCGATGGCAAACCGCCACATTGAACCGCTTGGCGTTCTCATGGAACACCGCCTGGAACGGGCGCGGCCGGTACGGAATGATGATCGCTTGCGGCGCCGCTTTCCTAGCCATCGCTCTCCCCGCTCTCGCCCAGGAACATCAGAAGCACCCGCCGGTCGCCCTTGTGGCTGGCAACCGAATGCGCCCTATCAGCGCGAAAAAACTGCAAATCCCGGTATCCGAATATCGGGTTGTCGGGGTCTTCGCGAAAATAAAAGCCGCCACCGGTGAAGTCCCTGGCCGGGTCTGTCAACAGCACCCGCGCCGAAACCCGGCACCACGCCATGTGGCCTTTGTTGCCGGTATCGATGTGCCAGGGATGACCGATGGATTTCTGTTCCACCCGGCAGTAGGCCGGGTCGCTTGTGGATACATCCGGGAATACCTCGCGGATATGCCCGACCAGCCGGTCGATAACCTTGTGGCTGAATATCTTGTACTGGACCGTCGCCGCCAGGTCGGCGGCTTCGTCAACCGTTAGCGCGTTTGGCACCACGTTCATAGCTGTCAACCTGCGCCTTGCGGGCGGCGATCTCTTCCGGCGAACGGCCCTTGTCTTTAGGACGGCCCGTGAACTCCGTTTCCTTTTTTGCCTTCGCCTTCTTCTTGGGCGCGGGCCCGCTGGTCGATTTCGGCATCAACATGATCTATCACCTGTATGTTTTCGTTTACCGCATCCATGTTCCATCCGCATTTCGGGCAGGAACTCGGCCCGGTATCCCAGCCGATGACCATCGGGCCTTCGTGTGATACCTCGAGCTTTTGACGCGGCTGATAATGCGGCAGAAGTTTTTCGGCCGACCATTCGTCGTGCCGCATCTGCTTATCAGCCGCCATAATTTCGTCGCGGGTAGTCGCCGCCCGCAATTTGATTTCGCTTTCTTCCATTTTTATTTCGATGCCCATGACCCACGCGGCGCGGTATAGGTCATCAAAGGCTTCATCCTTCTGCCGGAAGCGAAGTACGGCCGACCGGTTCAGACCAATGTCGGCGCATGCCTGGAGTAGGGTGCCGCCGTTCGCCAGCGTATCGAGAATCGTCTGGCGTTTGTTTTCGTCTTCCGCCAGGACAGGGACGTTTCGCGCCAATGTTTGCACCTTGCAAAAAAAATGGACCGGCGCGGCGGCGGCGATCCTTAGTTTGTGCCAATCTTTCCAGGGAGAAGTTCCAATTGGCGGTGTCTAACGGAGAGAGGCGGGCCGTCAAAACCCACCCTCAACCCTCTTTACAGTATAATGATGGTTGGGGTCAAGAAAAAATACTATTCCGCCATCCGGTAATAATCCGCCAGACTTTCCAGCGCCAGCCGCAACGCCACCATGCCGTCACGATCCGGCCGGCCGGCACCATCGACGCCGGCCCAGGAACCCGCCGTATGACCATGCCCCAGCACATGCACCAGCAGCGCACCAAGCGGCTTGCCGACTTCCTGCACGGCCGCATATATCCGTGACCGTGCAACATGCACCGCTTCATTATCGCCGGCAGACTTGTCAACCCGCACGGCGTCCATGTTCATCGTCGCATAGCGCGGCCCGATTCCAGCCCGCCAAAAATCTTGCTGGAACATATCGCCGGCACGGTACTGCCGATCGGAAATCGAGTGCCGGCGCCAATACATCATCAGCGCATCCGCCGTCGTATTCCGTACCCGCGTTGCGCCGGCAACGGCCGTCTGATCCTCAACGTAATCACCATGCCCCCGCGCCTCAGCGGTACCGTGGTCAAACGTCTGTGCAGATTTCTTCTTGCGTGGCTTCGCCATCCTGTTTTTCCTTGTTGCCAAAAATACGATCCCAGCCCGCATCGCCGACGGTGACGGGTTTAATCACCCCAGCAACTCCCGCCGCACCGCCAAGAACCACGCCACCAACACGCCAACCAGCGCAGCGGTGATGATGATATTGCCGACAGTGAGGATCAAAAAATAGGCCAAGCAATGCTCCTGTATTCCACAGGGACTCCAGCCTGGTCAGCAGCGGCGATGCCGAAAACCATCCCATTCGATACCCCCCGGTCAGTGTAAACAACCGCCGCTTCAGCAACGCCCAGCCATGCCAAGCCGGCGTCGATGCCAAGGCGCCTATCGGCAGGAACGGCGTCATCCAATATCCCCGGCTGGGTGTAAAGCAAATGGCTGGCAAGGGGCGCCTCGCCACGCTGCAAGGCGTCCCTGACACAAGCACGGGCATAGGCCGCGTTCGCATCAACATCGCCCGCATATGGGCTTTCTAGGATTACAAGGCGCATGTCTGTCATACGCCGCAAATCCCAGCGCATTCGTTGCCGAATAGGTTGATCTGCCCTTTGTCCTCTAGGTTGCGGAAATCCACTTCGCCGAGAGGCTTTAGGCTACGATGCATAAATTCCTTGTTCCGCATCCCGTTCCGCATCCCGTTGTCCGCGTCCACCGCGTCAGCAAAGCTGTCGGGGTCGTTCATTTTCATGTCACGCCACATGGCGTCATTATGGTATGGGCAACCAATACACGCGCTCTTAGCCAGCGCGCGGCCGGGGTAGTTCTCCGAGAACCATTTGACGCAGTCCCGGCGCGATATACCGGCGTCAATTAGCGGCCATATATTTTCGATGTAACCAATATTCGACGGTTTCATTCGCTGTGCTTCATCGGTTGAAATCCCGATCCACATTTGCGCGGCACCTTTGGGAATGCGCTTCCCGGCTGGATGGTTCAGCAGTTCTTTAACCTTGTCGCGGATCGGGTAAATTTTGTATTCCTTTGTGCATTGACGTCTCCCCATGCCGCCGTTTTCCGTAAAATACGGGATGCTCGCGAACCGCTTACTGCCGCCGCTTACTGCCGCCAATAAATCGGCGCGGATATCACCCTTGGAAACGCGGTAAACCGGAAAGGGCAGTTGCGTTTCCAACCAATCTAAATGACTGTAAATCGCTGTCGGCTCCCATTTCGTATCCGCGAATATCGCCGCATCCGGCATAGGCGTAATTTCCCCCTTCGCCGCCATCAGTGCCATCGTTGACGATTGCACGCCCGCGCCTAGTGAAATGATGTTCATCACTTGCATGTCAGATTGGTCCTGCAATTAGGTTGGCCCAAAGGCGGGTTCTGAAAATTGGCCTCGCAATTGGATGAGGCTCCCTATCGATACCAGTAAGGGCCGCGGCCGGCGGGGTACCCGTCCGATATGACCCCCCCCCCACAAAAAACCCCAGATTCCTGGGGAAAACAGCCGATCGATGCCAGCCTGTCAAACAGCCAGTCGAACGTTAGCCAACGTGACAGATGTGGGTAGGAGCATGGGTACAGGCCAACCCATGCATAGAGAATGGCTGTCACCAAGGGATTTAGGCCACAGTTCGAAGGATACCATAGGCTTCTAACTAAGGCGCGGTGCCGGGGTTGCGCGGGCGATGGCGGCGACACATCTACATCACACATCACCACCATCACCTTCCCCCTTCGATCACCCACAGCATCAGTACCAGTCCGACGCCAGCGGCGATGATGTAGATGTACGTTTCCATCAGAACGGTATATCGTCGCCAAGATCGTCAGCCCGATCGTTGGCGCCATTACCATTACCATTGCCCTTGGCCTGGACATGGTCGGCCGGCTGGTAGTCCTGGGTGTCATCGAACACCACGATCCGGCATTCCAGTTCGCCGCTATCATTCATGGTCATCAACGGCAATGCATCCATGGTGATGCTGAAGCCGTCCTTGCCTTTCATCGGCCACATGACGCCGACTTTCGTCCACCACGTCTTGCCGTCCTTGCCCTTCCGCGGCACTGCTAGTCTGTATCTATCTGCCATCGTCCTGTTCCTTCTTGCATTTGCATGTGACCATCGTTGGAAACATCGCGTTAGTCCTAAAGTCTGGCACCTTGCCGGTATCGTCGCAGCGCGGGCAGGGCGCCTTCACTTTGCCAGCATCTTTTGCCTTTCCCATCGTTCAGTCCTTTCTAAGTGCATTTGAGATCACACCATTGAAGTGACCAGCGATGCTGCCGGCAACTTGGTCTGGCCCTGCCATCAGCGCATCCAGCTTGAACTGCCGCTTGTCCGTTCGCCATCGCAGTTCTGTCGCCAGGTCGGCCCAAGCCGGGAACCAGATATTGGTGTCAGCGTAGGACCGCAAGACATAGGTCACGATGTCGGCAGGGAAGCGTGACAACTCATCCGCATAGACTGACATCATCATCGACAGTTCCGCCTGTTCCATGTTCCTCGACTTGGTCATCACCTTGAGGCGGGTCAATTCCTTCACCGCTTCGGCGCGAGGCAACGGCATCAATGATGCGGCCAGGATCGTTATCGCATCCTGGCGGTCCTGGGTTGGGATTGCTGTCATCAAAATGTATCCGGTCAGCATGTAGTCCTTGTCCGTCTGTTCCGCCAGCGATTGCGTCACGGATCGAGGTAGTGATGCTTGCACTTTTTCGTCCATTATTGCCGGCGGCGTTGTCAAACTCGATTGACCGCCGAACCCAGTTTCTCCACGTTGCCGGCCAGTCGAGTTTGGTTCCACCGCGCCCGACACTGCCAGCCCAGTAGTCTTTGAACCTGTTGATCTGGTCATGGGTTTTCGTTGCTCCTATGAGATTACATGCGAACTGATATTCTGTATCGGATGGTTGCCATTCTTCCGGCAGTCTCGTTCCTCTTTTCTTTTGGCCCCCCGAAGGGGGGGTTTTCTTATTCTTATGTCTTGTCTTAATAGGCATAGCGATAGCATCGGTGGTTTCTATAGATATCAATGGGTTGTCTTGGTCACTCTCCTGTTCCAACTTCAACTTTAACCCCTTAGCTAAGGCCTTAGCTGGGGGGTTAAGTCGTGCTTTGCGCCACCTGTTCTCTGCTGCAACGCGGGCCTTTTCGCTCCGGTCGTGGCACTGTTGAAGGGTAGCTTGGGCGCTGGTCGGGACGATGTTTCCATCGACTATTTCGATCTTGCCGGCGTCGATCAGGGACTGCCTGACGCGGCGCCATGTCCTGGGGTCGCACGCCAGATCGTAGGACCGTTTGCGCTTGTCATCAGGCAGAATGCCGTCCCTGGAAATGTACAGATCAAGAAGATCGCAGTAGGCACCGCGCTCATCCAAGGATAGTTCGCGGGTGCCGACGATCCAGTTGTCGGGATAGCGGAGATATGACTTAGCCATTAATTTTCTCAAGTTCTTCTATTTCAGCCAGCTTTTTTAACTTGTCTACACTCCAATAAACCATGCCGTGTCGGCCCCAATTATCTGAAATATGGCTTTCGTTGTTAGTTAAATATTCAAGGCTCTGGCCGAACAATCCCGTGGGACAATGCGGCGGGGATCCCCAACCCAGGTCACTGTCCGATGGCCTGTTGTTTTCATGTAGAAACAAGAGCCAAACAGGGACGGAGGATATTTCCATAACGTCTTGGTAATCGCGGTAATGGTTTATGTCGATGCCTGTTTCCCAATTCGGAGGATTGCCGTTGCGAAACCAAGTGAAGGCCGATTTTCGCTTCGCTTCCACCCAAGTTATGTCGGGGAAAATAAGCATATCCGGCGCCGCAAAATTATGGATGGGAGTAAAGAATTGCGGCCCTTTGCCGGTGTTAATCTCTTTTTCGTAGACGGGCATTACCGATTTACCCAAAGACTTGAGCCACGCGGCGATTTTACCCTCGCCGATTTGCCCGTATTTCAATGATTGCTCGAAGTTCACGGCATCCTGCCGAGTACAACGCCGATTGACGAAAATCTATCGGCGAACGCCGCGGGGTTCTTGCCAAAATAAAAGAACGCTTGCCCTTGTGTCGGCGAACAAGCATTGCCGTTCGCATCGGGAAACGTGATTCGGCCACGCGTAAAACAAATGGCGGAACAGGAGTTTGCCGCAAGGTGAAACCATTTCGTATCGGTATAATTATGGGTGAGAAGTATTGCCGCCGTGAGATGCCCGGAACCCCATTCCTTGGTGAGCTTTTCAACGAAATGAGTTATCAGCGGTTGAGCATATGGCGGGTTCAGCCAAACGCGGCCATGCCATGGCAGAGCTAAACCATCATCCGCCGGGGTGAAATGCTCGGCGGCTTGAACCGTTTCCTGCGCAACATCGCTACTGGCCGGATCGAGATCGATGGCGCCCATCACATCGCGTGCGGCCTTAATATATTTCTCTGGCGTGTACCACTCGTTATTGCCGCTGTTGACGGCGCGGGGATAGAGAACGCTCGGCGTCTCGCAAACCTTGATGCAGCGTGCATGGGCTTTTTCAAGTTGTTCGGCAAATTTGGTTTCGCTTTTGAGGCGGGAACGCCACCGCGAAACCGTCATAAGGTCCAGGCCAAATTTTTCGGCCTTAACACCAATAACCGGTCTGTTATCGGTGTTTCTTACATCACCCCCACCCTTGTCTTTTTCCTGCCCATCCCACCAAATAACAAAGTCTCTCTGCCCCGTCAGCTTGGCGACAATAGCCGCTTCAAGCGCCGTGCTGTCCTTGGCGCGTGCGTAGTACTTCTCCGCTGCCTCGGCGACGGCGATGGCCTTCAAACCCTTGTCAGGATCGTAATTCGCTACATCTTTCGATGAATTTACGGTGGTTATTTCACTCACCCTGCCACTCCATTTCCGCTACCCTGCCATCCATCCAGAAATAATGCTCAATCGTCCCCGCGGCATACGGGCCCGTGCGCTGTTTTTCCCGGCCATGAAGGCAAGCCTGTTCCGCGGCTCGTCTTCCAGGCGGCACCGCTGGGCTGGTGCGCCAGTATTTGCCGATGCCTTGGGCCGCAACTTCGTTTGCATAGCGGTTCGCCTCTTCACGTGTCATTATTATCGCGGCCCGAGCGGGCGCGGGTTGACGGAGGACAGAAAACCGCCAACCCGCCCGCCTCGCCTGGCGGAACCGTTACCCCCGGTGTTGGTTCCGCCGGCGCTGCCTCTAGGATGATTTGCAGCCGGCACAAGGCGTTCCAGGCAGTGTGCGCCGCGTGGGGCAGGGCGCTGCCGGGATCGTCGGCCTCGCCGCCTAATTCGGACAGCAGATGCCGCTGCATGGCGTCGGTATACCGCTCCAGCTTGCCCTCTACGGTGCGCCAGCCGCCGTCCTCATACTTTTCGGCACCGTGGGTCCAGACCGCGGCGACGGCCGTCAGGGCGCCCGCAAAGTCCGCCATCATGGCGCCGACACGCGGCTTGGCCGTGTCGTATTTGACACCTTTGACACTAGTCATATGGAAAGACCGTTATGATTGTCGCCGGCACCGGCAGGTACAGCTTGGCCGCGTCGAGGCGCACGATCTGGGCATCATCTTTGTAGACCACGCCGTTCAGCGCGTCGGTGACCAATTTGACAAGATTATCTAAATCCGGGGTCGAGACGTGCGGCAACCATCCCTGACGGGCGTCCTCTTTCTTTGCCTTCGTCCACGACTTTGGAATTTCCATCCCGAAAGACAGCATGATGTTGATTGGCTTGGTGGTCGGGTCTTCATGGAACTCCAGCGCCACCAAATTTCGGATGCGTTCCTCGGCGGCGGCGGTCTTCGCCGGCGTATAGGTGCGGCCGCGGCCAAACCGGGGCCGGCCCTTGGCAACGGGCGGGCCGTCGATGGTGAAATCGGCGAGGGGATGGCGTTTCATTCTTCGCCCCGCCAATCCCGCGGCAGATTGATGACCGCCTTGACCCGATGCTTGAGGTGCGCCGTCAACGCATCCTCGACAATGCTGGTCACCGTCACGCCTTCACGCTTTGAAATCATCTGCGCGCCTTCAATTAACGACGGCTCAAGGCGCAGAAAATATGGGGTTTTATTCAATGTGGTATTTTTTTTCAAAAAACTTGCTCTGCCATGTTGACATGCAAGATATACATCGGCTATATATACACCGTCAACCGGGAACGAACCGGTCACTAAAGCAGAAACAACGGAGAAAACAGATGGCAATTATCAAAACCGCCGGCAGACAACATCCCCAATATAAAGAACTAAAAGGGCAAGTCTTGGACACTTTGCCGCTTACAGATGAACTGGCAACTCATATCGCTAGTCAGCACTTGGTCGTGTTACGGGCTTGGGAAATTACCAAGGCACTCCAAGGGGGAAAACGTGTTTCAACCGGCGAATATCGTTACCAAGCATCATAATTATATGCCCCCAGCCCCCGGCTATTAAATTAGCGGGGGCTTTCGGGGTAGGTAAACAGAACGGAGAAAAGCAATGACGAGAATAATCAGAACCCCAGAACTACTCGGCCCCGTTGGCGATATCACACCCAAGCCTTGGGGCGATGACCCTGATTGGTGGAAACTGGAAATGGCTTGGCGAAATGATTATGACAATCAGCCCGGCCCGTCCACCTACTTCAAAAACGGATATTTCAGAGAGGGCGATATCGTGCATGCGTCCAATGGCGTCGGGCGCATAGTGAGTATTTTCTCGGAATACAGTGATTATTCCGGCGAGTTCCGCCCCAAATACAAAGTTCAGTATGTAACCAACAAGGGCGAATGGTCGAAGGTCTGGCAATATGAATACATCGGCCTCATGCAGTACGCTTATGCCAAGGCCGGCGATCCCCTCGCAACTGCACAAATAAACGGAGAAGCCTAATGTCAGAACAGTACGCCAGCGGCATCGAACACACAGGCAAGTACGTTGCCTATTACCGTGTCAGCACCTTGCGGCAGGGCGCCACCGGCCTCGGCATCGACGCCCAACGGGAGACCGTGCAGCGGTTCCTCAACGGCGGCGACTGGAAGCTGGTCGGCGAGTTCGTTGAAACCGAGAGCGGTAAAAAAAATGACCG
>Ga0208450_1001522_pt1 | contig 10716 bp, 9 predicted proteins | sample MalvireepMed_908_FD_184249 | JGI IMG/M metagenome (GOLD analysis project Ga0208450, IMG submission 184249) | Marine viral communities from the Global Malaspina Expedition - Malaspina viral metaG DeepMed_908 (SPAdes) (version 2) | ecosystem: Environmental > Aquatic > Marine > Oceanic | place... | reverse complement strand
ACGTCACAGGCTGGATGACGCTGATCCCGACCATCTACAACGCCGACACGCTGGGAATTCGTCCTGACCTGATCGGACGTCCGATCGACACATGGGCTGAACTGCTCAATCCTGAATTCAAGGGCAAGGCCTCGATCCTCGACATCTCGTCGATCGGCATCATGGACATGGCAATGGTGTGCGAAGCCATGGGCGAGATCAATTATGCCGACAAGGGCAACATGACCAGGGAAGAGATCGACAAGACCATCGGCATCTTCACAGAGGCCAAGAAGAACGGTCAGTTCCGCGCGTTCTGGAAGAGCTTTGACGAGAGCGTCAATCTGATGGCGTCCGGCGAGGTTGTCATCCAGTCGATGTGGTCGCCTGCGATCACGGCTGTAAAGTCCAAGGGCATTCCTTGCGTCTATCAGCCACTCAAGGAAGGCTACCGTTCCTGGGGCGGCGGAATCGGCCTGTCTGCCAACCTCTCGGGCCTCGAGCTCGAAGCAGCCTACGAGTACATCAATTGGTACCTTTCCGGCTGGGTCGGCGGTTACCTGATGCGCCAGGGCTATTACTCCGCTGTTCCGGAAACCTCGAAAAACTTCATGTCGGAAAACGAGTGGGGCTACTGGTACGAAGGCAAGGCTGCGACCGACGACATCACCAGCCCGACCGGGGACAAGCTGGCCTCTGCCGGCGAAACCCGCGATGGCGGTTCCTACGTCGATCGCATGGGCGCCGTTGCCTGCTGGAACGCCGTCATGGACGAGAACCAGTACATGGTCGGCAAGTGGAACGAGTTCATCGCCGCCTAATTCAGGTTCCCAAAGCTATCTCCCGCGCCCATTCCGGGCGCGGGGTCTTACCCCAGAATGCCAGGTCATCGATGTCTTCAAAACGCACACTATCCAACGCGCTATCCGGCTGGCTCATGGCCTCTCCACTGATCATCGTGCTCGCGCTGTTTCTGGTCTTGCCGATCGTCATGATTGTGATTGTCAGCTTCTGGGGCGCTACAGAATTTTCGATCTATCCGGCCTTCAAGCTCGACAATTACGAATTCCTGTTCCGCTCGTCGGTGACCTATTCGGTTTATCTCAAGACCTTCATGTTCACCCTCATCTCCTGGGCTTTCTGTCTGGCCATCGGTTTTACCGTCGCCTATTTTCTGGCTTTCCATATTCACACCCAGACTTGGCAGATCGTGCTGTTTCTGGTCTGCACGGTGCCGTTTCTGACATCGAACATCATCCGGATGATTTCCTGGGTGCCGTTTCTCGGCCGCAACGGCATCGCCAACCAGACGTTGATCTCGATGGGCGTCATCGATGAACCGCTGGAATGGTTGCTGTTTTCCGATTTCGCCGTGGTGCTGGCCTTTGTGCATCTCTACACGCTGTTCATGGTGGTGCCGATCTTCAACACCATGATGCGGATCGACAAATCGCTGCTCGAAGCTGCGCGCGACGCCGGCGCCACCGGGTTTCAGACGCTCATCAATGTCATACTGCCGCTGACCAAGCCGGGCATCATGATCGGTTCGATCTTTGTCGTCACGCTGGTGATGGGCGATTTCATCACCGTGCGGTTCATGAGCGGCTCGCAATCGGCCAATGTCGGCCGGCTGATATCCAATGACGTGGCACTTCTGCGATACCCGTCGGCGGCCGCGACGTCCGTCGTGCTGCTGATCACCGTGCTGATCGTGATCGGCATCATGCTGCGCTTCGTCAACATCCGGAAGGAGCTCTAGGATGCCGGACCAACGCGGACGCTCATTTTACGTGCTTGCGGTCTTCTTCGCCTTTTTCATCCTGTTTCTCTACGGTCCGACGATCACCATTGCCATTCTCTCGTTCCAGGGACCCAAGGGCGGGCTGACCTTCCCGATGAATGGTGTTTCGCTGCACTGGTTTTATGATTTGTTCGAGCAGCAGGCCGTGGGGGATATCTGGGGGTCGTTCCGCCGCTCTCTGGCGCTTGGCCTGATGGTGATGGTCACCACCGTCATCGTCTCTGTGATGGGCGGTCTGGCCTTTCGCAAGCGTTTTGCCGGTTCAGGCGTGCTGTTCTATCTGGTTATCACCAGTCTGATAATTCCCTCGATCCTGATTTCGCTCGGTGTCGGCCTGATCTTCAATCAGCTCGATCTGGATGTGCATTGGACAACGTCGGGGTTTGGATCGCAACTGACCTGGACACTGCCGTTCGGCCTGCTGATCATGTTCGCGGTGTTCAACCGCTTCGACAAGACCTACGAGGAAGCGGCTCGCGATCTCGGGGCAACCTCCTGGCAGACCATTCGCCACGTGGTGCTGCCGATCATCGCGCCGAGCCTGATCGGGGTCGCGCTGTTCGGCTTCACACTTTCCTACGACGAGTTTGCGCGGACATTGCTGACTGCGGGATCCTACAACACCCTGCCGCTGGAAATCTTCGGCATGACCACCAATGTCACATCGCCGGTGCTTTATGCGCTTGGGACGCTGACCACGGTTTTCTCGCTTGTTGTCATCGCCATTTTCATCCTCAGCGCCTTGTGGCTGAACCGGAAACGCGCCAGCGACGGCAATGATTCCGGGAACGGCCTTGTGTAACCGGCCATGCGGATCCTGATCATCAATCCCAACACCACGGCCTCAATGACCGAGGCAATAGGCATTGCAGCCGCGAAGGCGGCTTCAACCGGCACAACGATCCTCGCCGTCAATCCGGAGGATGGCCCGGCGTCGATCCAGGGACCAGAAGACGGCGAAGCCGCACTTCCGGGGCTCTTCGTGGTCTTCGACCGGTACATGAAGGGCGATGATCGCTTTGATGCGGTGATCGTCGCCTGCTTTGATGACACCGGATTGACGGAGTTGCGCGCCCGGTCGAAAGTGCCAATCACTGGCATCGGGGAGGCGGCCTACCGGTTGGCGGCTGAGACGGCTGCGCCCTTTTCAGTTGTCACAACCCTTGCGGTTTCCATTCCGGTACTTGAGTACAACATCAAGTCCTATGGTTTGGCAGTCGATTGCGCGCGGGTTCGCGCCAGCGAAATTCCGGTTCTCGATCTTGAACAGCACCCCGGACGGGCGTTGACGCGCATTGGTTCTGAAATTGCTATGGCAATCAAAAATGATCAATGTCGTTCGATCGTGCTGGGATGCGCAGGCATGGCCGACATGGCGCAGGTGCTTGAAAAGACCTATTCTGTCCCGGTTATCGAAGGGGTCGGTGCTGCCGTCGCCTGGTGTGAGAGTAAAGTCGCCGCCAGTCTGGTCGATACGGAAACGGACAATCCATGAGTGTGAAGCTTGAGAGCCAGTTTGATGTGCGCACGGCAACCCGGGAAGACTTTGCCGTTGCGGTCAAATGGGCGCAAGACGAGGGCTGGAACCCTGGCATTGCTGATCTCGAAGCGTTCTTCGCGGCAGATCCCTCCGGCTTCCTGATGGGCTTTGCCGATGGCAAGCCGGTCTCCTCCATTTCGGTGGTGCGTTACGGCGATGGTTACGGCTTTCTCGGGTTCTACATCGTCCACCCCGAAGGCAGGGGCAAGGGATTTGGCATGGCGACCTGGCAAGCCGGCATGGCCTATCTGGACAATTGCACAGTCGGGCTGGATGGCGTTGTCGCTCAACAGGAAAACTACAAACTAAGCGGTTTCCAGCTTGCTGGTCGCAATATCCGCTTCAGCGGCGTTCCCCGGCTGTCTGCGCCTTTAGCGCCAGAAGTGGAGATCGTTGAGACACAAATTGAGCATGCCAATCAGATCGAGAAACTGGATCGGCTGTGTTTTGGCGCGCCAAGGCCAGGCTTCTTGCGGGCATGGGTGTTTGCTGCGCCTGACAGCCGACGCACAACTCTCGCCGCTTTCGAAAACGGCGATTTGAGCGGTTATGCCACCATCCGCAAATGCATTGAGGGCTACAAGATCGGCCCCCTGTTCGCGCAAACGCAACGAGCCGCCGAGGCGCTGTTTCAGGCATGTTGTGCAAAGGCAGGTCCCGGTGCAACAATGATACTGGATGTACCGGAAGCAAATCAGAAGGCGATAATGATGGCCGAAAGCGCTGGCTTGGTGTCGGTGTTTGAAACCGCCCGCATGTATCGCGGACTTGCGCCCGAGCTTCCGTGGTTAAAGATTTTTGGCGTGACAAGCTTCGAATTGGGCTGAAGCTGCTCTCCACGTTTCGTGCGCCGATGGTTTGTACGGCCGCGCTCCGTGCCTTGTGGCATACGGGATCGTCAGTCATCAGGAGGCCTCACCATAGACAAGATCGCCCGCATCGGAATGAATATGTCAGAAACCGTGTTCAGCGGCCGGCGGAGCCTCCCACTATGGGGCGTGCACGTTCACCGCCCTTGATCAAGAAGCCAAGATCATTGCCAGCAATTCGTCAAACCATATGCCAAACGCGGCAAAAATAATGCGGAAGATGCCAAGGCGCTTTGCGAATATCACCAGCCGGACGCTGCGGGTCAATGGCAAGGTGGGCATGCCGGAGAGCCCCGCGCTGCCAATCCACGTGCTCCCATTCCAGGTGAAGGATTTCGCGGAGCCGGCAGCCCGTAAGGATAAGTAACCGGACTGCCCCTGCAACATGGACGGAAATAGTCTCCCGCCGCTCCGACCATTTTCAGCAAATCCCGAAGCCGAACCCGTGCCGGATCGTGCGGGCGTCGCAGGTCGGTGACGCTCGTTCAGGCGGGCAGGGGATTGTGAACCCTACCGGCGGAATTGCGCAAACCCGCCTGCCAGCGCATTTCCAGCGCGATGCAGCCCCAGACGATCCCCATCAGCAGATAGAAGTGCCGCCAGTGGTCGGTGTCGATCACGTTTCCGATGATCGTGTGTCCGATCAGCACGATATAGGCGAGCATCAGATACATCTGCCACGGCCGTTCGCGCAGCAGGAAGCGAAAGCCTAGCACCAGCGTCCAGCCCATCAGCGTGACGTAGCTGACAAAGCCGAGCCAGCCGTAATCCATCAGCGCCTTGAGCCAGATATTGTGCGTGTCCTCGCCCCACATCAGGCCGAATTCCAGCGGTCCGATGCCCAGCGGATGCTCCATCGCCATCAGGAAGCCGATGGCATGCCGTTCGAAGCGGCCGTGCCGGGCACCGTCATAGGCCTGCACCAGCTTGGCGCGGTCGGAGAACAGGTCGGCGATCTGGTCGAACTGCAACGCAATGATGATGGCGCCGACCAGCAGCAGCGCGCCGATCAGCGTCATCACCAGGATTTTCAGCCGGAACGCGCCGGTGCGCTCCTTGATCAGCATGGTCATGACCAGGAGCACCATGGAAATGGCCAGAAGTCCCCAGGCGGCGCGGGAGAACGAGAAGAACACTCCGAGCACAAGGATCGTCAGGCCGGCAGCGCGCAAGGGGGCTGCTTTCAGCGTCCCGGTCAGCAACCCGTGCAACAGGTAGAGTGCCGGCAGCACCAGATAGGGACCAAACACGTTCGGATCCTGAAACGCGCCCATGGCGCGGCCATAGCGGGTAAACACCTCGCCGCCCGGAAGCAAGCCGAGATAGCCCAGAATGCCCAGCAGCGCGGTAATGATGGCAGCGGCCAGATAGGCCCGGAAGATCAGCGTCAACCGCCGCTGGTCAGCCTCGATGATGGCGGCGAAGAACATCGAGGTGAAGGCCAGAAACAGCGACACCGCCATGTACATCGGCGTGTCCTTGACGTCGTCCATGGTCAGGATCGAGAACATCCCGCCGATATTGAACAGGACATAGAGCGCAATCAGCGGTGCAATGTGTTTCGAAAGCCTCAGCCCGAACACCGCCCAGACACCGATCAGCACCACGAGGAACAGCTCATAGGGCGCCGGTTCGTTGATCACGAAGCCCGACAGGAACACGCCGAACGCCACCAGCAGCGAAGCCAGCATCGAAATCGCCGCGCGTTGCGGCTGAAACAGGGCAGGGGCTGTCAGGGTAGCGCTGGTCAATACGCGTTGTCCGTGTTGAGCAGTTTCAGCGGCGTCAGGAACAGGATCTTGAGATCGAACAGCAAGGACCAGTTCTCGATGTAATAGAGATCGCAGGCAGTGCGTTGCTTGATCTTCTCGTCATTGTCGATTTCACCGCGCCAGCCGCTGATCTGGGCCCAGCCGGTCACCCCGGGCTTGACCCGGTGACGTGCGAAATAGCCATCCACCACTTCCGCAAACAGACGGTCATGTGCGGCAGCGACAACCGCGTGCGGCCGCGGGCCGACCAGCGACAGGTCTCCGCGCAGGACGTTGAAGAACTGCGGCAGTTCATCGATCGATGTCTTGCGGATGAAGCGGCCGACCTTGGTCACCCGCGGATCGCCCTTGGTCACCGCCGCCCGCGCCGTCGGGTCGCACTGGTCGGTGTACATCGAGCGGAACTTGAGCACGTCGATGACCTCGTTGTTGAAGCCGTGACGCTTTTGCCGGAACAATACCGGCCCCTTGGAATCGAGCTTGATGGCAATGGCGGTGCCGATCATCACCGGCCACAGGACTGCGATTGCCAGCAGCGAAAAGAAGACGTCGAAGATCCGCTTGGCAACCGAATCCCAGTCGGTGATCGGCCGGTCGAAGATGTCGAGCATCGGAACCGCGCCGACATAGGAATAGGCGCGCGGCCGGAACCTGAGCTTGTTGGCATGCGCAGCCAGCCGGATGTCGAGTGGCAGGATCCACAGTTTCTTCAACAGCTCGAGAACGCGTGATTCCGCGTTCAGCGGCATGGCGATAATCAGCATGTCGATCCGGGCGATGCGGGCGAACTCCACCAGCGCGTCGATATTGCCGAGTTTCGGGTAGCCTGCGATGATCGGCGGAGACCGTCGGTCGTCGCGATCGTCGAAAAAGCCGCAGATGCGGATGTCGTTGTCCTCATCCTGCTCGACCGAGCGGATCAGCGCCTTGGCGATGTCGCCGCCGCCCACGATCACCGCACGGCGTTCCATCACGCCATTGCGGGCCCAGCGCCGGATGCCGTAGGCGACAATGTTTCGCACGATGATCAGCGAAACCGCGCCGCTGACATACCAGGCCGCGAACCACACCCGCGAAAACGCGAGCCCGTACTGCATGAAGAAGACCAGAAGGCCGATGATGGCAAAGGCGATCGACCAGGCGCTCAGCACCTTGGGCAAGGTTCGCAAGGCGCTGCGGAGCGCGGGAACCTGGTAGCCGTCGACAATCTGGATCAGCAACACCGCAAGCGCGGACCCGACCAGGATGGCCGGGGTGTAGATGTAGATCGTCAGTTCGCCTGAAAGACCCACATAAAACGCATGCACAAGAAACCCGGTGAGCGCCAGCAGAGTCAGTTCCGCCAACCGCAGCGAGCCGATGATCATGGTCGGCGAGTAGTTTTCCTGGGAAAGCCGGGTCGCGGTCTGGCGCGCGAGGCGGCTCATCTCGACGACCGGTTCCCCGTCCGCGCCCGTGAGGCTCGGCTTGACCTTGACATCGGCCATGGCCTTGCGGATGGCTTCGGAATTGAACGCATCATTGCGGTCGAACTTGTTCACGGTCGAACACTCCCCGGAAACTTATGCTACCGGATTACCATGCGCTCCCTAAGAAAGGCTTGACGCGTTCGCTATCGCACTGTCCCGCTTTCACCCGCCACATGCTCTTGATAAAGCGAAGACATCCTGTCTGCCATTGTTTGTGCTGAGAAATTCTGCCGGAACCCCTCCATCTCGGGCATCGCGCCGGGCAGCCATTGCGGATCGGTGACGGCGTGCGCCATGGCGCCGGCCAGCGCTTCGCTGTCACCGGGGGGCACGAAGCCGGCAAAGTCGGGGCCCAAGATTTCGGGAATCCCGCCAACCTTTGTGGAAATGACCGGTTTTCCGGCTGCCACGGCTTCCAGCACGATGTAGGGCATGGATTCCGCGCGAGAGGGGATCACCACCGTCCGGGCCAGCGCGAAGGCGTCACGAGCCGGCATGGCATCGCGCATCTTCACCCGCTCGCCCATGCCGATTGCTTCCAGCCGCGCCTGGTAGCGCGGTTTGTCGTCGCCATCGCCGACCATGATGCCACGCAATGGCCTGCCGGCCAGTTGTTCGGCTCTGCGCATCGCCTCGATGAACACGTCGGGGCCCTTGAGATCGCGCATCATGCCGATATAGAGAAAATCGACGGCGTCCGGCGCGGTGCCGACCGGATCGAATTCGTGCGCGCGCAGGCCGTTGTGGATCAGCCGCCAGGCTGTGCGCGGTGTTCCGATCTTGGCCTCGTAGGTGCGGCGCTCGTAATCGGAGACGAACACCAGAGCCTCGGTCCAGCGCTCCAGAAAGCGTTCGATGGCAAAATAGGCCTGGCCGCGAATGGTGCCGGCATCATAGTGCAGGCTGCCGCCATGCGGCGAATAAAAACGGGCAACGCAAGACCTTGATACCCGTAACCGTGAGCCGATCAGTCGCACGAAAGCACCGCCCTTGGCGCCGTGTCCGTGCAACACATCCGGCTGCAAATTCTTGATTTCACCGAAGGTTTTCATCGCTGTGGTGATATCGGACAATCCCAGTGACCGGCGAATGGGCAGCCGTGTCAGCCCCAGCGCCAGATTTGGCATGATGCTTTCAAACAAGGCGTCCTCGTAGGCGCCACCGGTGGTGGAATCGCACAGGATCCCGATCTGGTGGCCGGCCTTTGCATGCTCTTCTACCAGATCCCGGACATGCCGGAAAATGCCGCCCACAGGCGACCGGAAGCAATGGAGGATCCGCAAGGGTCTGTCTGCTGCCATGGGGTTAGAAAAGCCGCTCGCGCACATAGATGGTGTCGCCCGCCAGGATCGGATCGGTGATCCGGACACGTCCGGTCATGATTTTCCCGTTTATGTTGCGGGTGATGTCGACATTGCGCTGGTTAGCCCTTGGCGAATAGCCGCCGGCAATGGCAATGGCGTTCTGCACGGTCATGCCTGCGACATAGGAGTACTGACCGGACTGGCCGACTTCACCCATGATGAAGAAGGATCGATAGCGGTCGATCTCGATCGAGACATCCGGATCGCGCAAAAAGCCCTGTCGCAGGCTCCCGGCAATGCTGGCTTCGAGTTCCTGCAATGTGCGGCCTCGTGCCGGTACCGCGCCGATCAGCGGGAAGGCAATGTAGCCCGATTGGTCGATCGCGTAGGTCCCGGTCAAACCGGCCTGCTCGAACACGGTCACCCGCAGGCGGTCGCCTGCATCCAGGCGGTAGGGCTGCATCACGGCTTCGTGGAAGGCCTTCGGCGCAGGTTGATAGCCGGAACAACCCGCCAGCAGGACTGCGGCCATTGCGGCCGCCAGAAGTTGTGTCGCTTTGGACTTGGCGGGTGTCATGCTTTTTCCGTGCTCCACGCGAACCGTGCTCATTTCAAGACCCGTTATCGATCCATTAGGGTTAACGGCTGGTAAAACTCGCAGGATTTTTAGACTTGCACCGTTCGGCTTTTGTCAAAACAGCGGAACAACAGACGTTGAAGGGGGAGGGTCGGGCAATAGTAAAGAAACCCTGACCTCCACCTTAACCCTTGCGTTACCATGTTCCTTTACGCTTGCGGTCCAGTACAAGTACGGAGTAGCTGCGCATGTCTGTCTCACCGATGACACAAGCTGATGTGGATATTGACCTGGGTCGCCTGGTAAAGGCGATATGGGAGAAGAAGGCGCTCGTGGCGGGTTTGACCGCGGCTGCAGCGGGTCTGGCCTTCATTGTCACCGGCATGCTCAATCCGCTCTACAAGTCCGAAACAAGGCTTCTCATCGAAACCCGCGAGCCGGTGTTTTCAAGCGACCAGAGCCAGCCGGCGCCTGACAGCGCGTTCGATGATCGCGCCGTTGCCAGCCAGGTCGAGATTCTCCGGTCGACCGATCTGATCAAGCAGGTGGCGCGGAATCTCGATCTTTCGTCCCGCGAGGAGTTCGACCCGGCGGCCAACCCCTCGGCACTCGGCGACCTTCTGATCATGCTCGGGCTCAAGAAGAACCCGCTCGAGGTTCCCGCCGAGGAGCGCATCCTCAAGGAATTCTACAAGAAGCTCGATGTCTATGCGGTGCCGGAATCGCGTGTTATCGGCATCGAGTTCTCGTCCGAGGACGAAGCCCTTGCCGCCGAGGTGCCCAACGAGCTGGTCGATGTCTATCTCGCCTCCCAGTCCGGCGCCAAGCTTGAAAACAACACCGATGCCAGTGCCTGGCTGGAGCCTGAAATCGCCAAGCTGCGCGACAAGGTGCGCGAGTCCGAAAGCAAGGTTGCCGAGTACCGCGCGCGCACCGGTTTGCTGCTGGTCAACCAGCAGGACACGATCGCTGCCAAGCAGTTGTCTGACATCTCGACCGAACTGAGCCGCGTCAGGGCAGAGCGGGCGGACTCCGAAGCCCGTGCCCGTTCGGTGCGCAATGCGCTCGAAAGCGGACAGGCCGTGGATGCGGTTTCCGATGTGCTGGATTCGCCCGTGATCCAACGGTTGCGGGAGAGCGAAGGCAACATCCGCGCGCAGCTCGCCGACGTGTCGACAACGCTTCTCGACAACCATCCGCGGATGAAGGGATTGCGTGCGCAGCTGGCCGATGTCGAGCGTCAGGTGAACAATGAAATCCGCAAGGTGCTGTCCAGTCTCGAAAGCAATGCGCGGGTGGCTCGCATCCGCGAGGAGGAACTGACTGCGCAGCTCAACGAGCTCAAAGCCGGATCGGCGCGGGAGGGCGAGGAAGCCGTGGAATTGCGCTCGCTCGAACGCGAGGC
>Ga0208450_1001518_pt1 | contig 10747 bp, 15 predicted proteins | sample MalvireepMed_908_FD_184249 | JGI IMG/M metagenome (GOLD analysis project Ga0208450, IMG submission 184249) | Marine viral communities from the Global Malaspina Expedition - Malaspina viral metaG DeepMed_908 (SPAdes) (version 2) | ecosystem: Environmental > Aquatic > Marine > Oceanic | place... | reverse complement strand
GTTTGTAGTTTTTCATTTCGAACTCCGGTTTGTTGACGAGCGCCCACTTTATCACGATTTCACATATCCCGTCAAATCGGGTCGGGGTCGGGGATTCATTGCTGGCGTTTCGGGTCGGGGTCGGGGATTCATCGCTGGCGTTTCGGGTCGGGGTCGGGGCAAAAAAAGGCCCCGATGTGAGTCGGGGCCGAAGGCGCAGGTCGGGGCCTTAAGGCAGCGTGTGCTTGAAGGTCCCCAACGGTGCGCAGAGGAGTGGGGAGCAATCTAACTCGAGCTTGGCTGCCAGGTCAAGCCGGCGCCTCGAGCTCGAGGCGCCGGCTACGTTTCTTACGATTCTTTCCCCATGTCGCCGACTACGTGGTGACGGAGAATAGCACGCGCCGGTAGTTCATCGCGTACCCATCGCTTTAGCTTTTGGGCGTCCGTTTCGGTTTGCTGGGTTTTCGACAACCGATCCCAATGCAGCCGCACGTTGCCACCGTTACCATAGCAACCGCCGTCCTCGTCTAAGGTTTCGGCTAACCGCTTTGATGCACCGTGAGCCGTGAATACTATAAAGTAGTCACGATCCCACCGCGCGCACAATGGATCCCCACCACCACAATTAGCACATGTCACATTGTCTATGTACTCGGCCAAACATCTAACGCCTCGAACGCCATCGACAAACGTATGCTTGTGGTTCGATCCCCACCATGTTTGCGGAACCACCGTAACGCTAGCGGTACCGCTGGCGGTATGCATGGCCGCGGCGCGTGGCGTATCGGCAGAATAGTTAACGGTAGTTACACCATCGCGGTTAGCGTCTGGCCACAGGCTTGGTGAGAAATGAGAGTAAGTAAACGAAGCGCCGCGCCTAGGCTTGGCATTGCGTACCGCTTTCCAATAAGCGCGATCCAGTTTAGGCGATCCACACTTGTCAGCAGGCTTAAGCTTGCATGTATCAGGACACGTGCCGAACATGTTTTGATCGCCTGACCGATACGTTACGGCGCATCCGGCAGTTTTCTTCGCGCCAGACATGGTTACACAATTTAAACTCATGATATTAGACCCCGATCGTTGACGAGATCCGATCTTACCACGACATGGTAAACCATACAATAGTCAAGCTAGGGTCGGGTCGGTCGGGGTCGGGAGATCCATATCTAGTCAAGCTAGGGTCGGGGTCGGGGAGACATTGCCGGCGCTTCGATGTCTCGAGCCCTGGCCAACCGAACGGCACGGCAGCCCTGGCCAACCGATGTCTCGAGCTTCCGGCCAGATGGTGTCCCGAGCTCTGGCCAGCCGGCGTCCCGACCCCGGCCAACCGATGTCCCGAGCTCTGGCCAACCGATGTAATGCTTGACCCATGGTAAAGCATCATGAGACAATTGCAGTTCGTCAACTAACCGGAGTAATCAAAATGGAACGTGAAATAACCTGCACTTGGTTTTCCGATCCCGGGCATGCTTGGTTACAAGTCAACAGGCAAACGCTCGAAGATTTTGAATTGACGCCGCAACACTTCTCGAAGTATTCCTACACTGATGGGGTCGACCTTTATTTAGAAGAAGATTGCGACGCCGGAATTTTCATCCGTGCGGTTGGTGAGAGGGCTGAGTTGATATTCAAAGAGCGTGAGTGCAACGACGAGTTCAATGTTCGCGCAATGCAACGCAACAAATAGCAATGGGAGTTAAAATGGCTAGACCTATATATGAGATAGCAAGTGAAATCCGCCGTACTTGGAAGAAGGTAAATTATGCGGCTGTCCCGTACTTGGATGCTATGCGGGAGATCAGTTCCATTGATGATAATTATATGTACGAGAGTGCTAAGGAGCAGGTTATTAGATTTCTATGTAATGCCGGATCCTATCGAGGCGACGATGCGAGGCGCATAAAGAAAGAATTGAGAGCGATGCTTTAAAGCGGTCATCGATCGTTATTACCTTAGCCCCGCTAGTCGGGGCATTTTTTTGTCTTTTTTCGGGGTCGGGGCAAGATCCGACCTCACCAGTTGCCTTGTGAGCGACGATCTCGGTCGGGGCAATACCCTAGCATACCCTTAAATCGGGGTCGGGGTCGGGACGGTCGGGGTCGGGACGGTCGGGGTCGGGGCAAAGCCGGCATTGGTCGCCGCGGCTGCCGTGACCTGGTGAATGCTAAGCTACCTCGAGTCGAGCTCGCCGGCGTTGGTTGCCGAGCCGGAGCCCAGCTGGGCTCCAGACAAAATAAAACGCGCCTAGTTGCCTAGGCGCGTTAGGTTGGTAGGCTGGCTACAATTGCTTAGTAAATGGCATCTCTACTTCCACAATGGTGCCGCTTTTGTCGAGTGAGCGCATAGACCATTGTGATTTCTTCCCTTTTCTTCTACGCGCTAAGCTTGACTTCTTCCTAGGATTTCTATGTTTCGCCATGTCTTTTTCCTTTCTTGGTTGGTCAGCTTATATCTTTCTAAAGGTATCCGCAGATCCAGCGAATGGAGTTTTCCTATCTGGGAATGCGTCAAGCTTGACGCGCACTCTATCGTTAGGCGTTAAGCTCATGCCGATTACCTCACCATAGCGAGCGCCCATCATCCAAAGATCTGTACCGGGATGAAGTTCCACTCGATCGCCAATCGTGTAGGCGCTACCATCATATCCGGTAGCAAGTTTGAGGTATCGTTGCATGGTAACAGCCACGTTAGAATCCTCCTATGCGATCAAAGATCCAAGCGGTTAATGGGTACAAGATGAAACCGCTTATTAGTGCTAGCACTACAGCTAGCACGTAACCGAGAAAATGAAACCGTTTACGATTGATAATCTCTGGACTGTCTATAAATCTGGTCATGTCTTTATCCTTTCTTGGTTGGTGGTGAGGGCGAGCATTGCTCGCCCTCAATGGTGCTGGTTAAACGTCTCTGTTCTTGAGCGTGTAGCGCGCGGGAATAATGCTGGTGTTCCAAAATCCGTCAAACTCTTGTGATGTTACCGCGCCGATCGCTAATTGATTCTGCAAGTTAGGTTTGACACTCTTCGTATTGAGAGTTTTCCGTGAGAATTCCTTTACTTCGCCGAATCCCCACCGGCTCATCAAGTCCGTTTCCCGTGGCGCAATCCATCCCAGAATCTTGGGTTGGTGCTCAGATACTTTCTTCATAGCCACAGTGTTTTCGTAGTGGATACTCGCAGACTTGTTCGCTGTCCTCGACTCTACCCATTCGATTGTCAGTTTCGGTATAAGCATCTGTCTCTATCCTTTCTTGGTTGGTTTTCCTATACCAGCCGCATAGCGGCTGGTTTCGCTGGGTCACCATCCCAGGCTCGTCAGTAGGAACGATTAATCCAATTGCCGTTCGTATGCATTCATGCATAGAATTCTGAGCTCAGTAGAGTTATTCCATTGTCCGTTAAATCGATCTCGGTAGAGCTCTACGATCGCGTCTATTTCTTCCTCATTCAACTGGCTATCACTAGGCACCAGGCACCAGGCACCAGGCTTGCGCTTCTTGGGTTTCATGCTTCTACTCCCCTTTTGGTTTTCCTATACCAGCCGCTATGCGGCTGGTTTCGCTGGGTTACCATCCCAGGTCATCAGTAGGATTACGCCGCTATGACACGTCCGTGAAACTGGTTTGCTTGATCCAGCATGTAGGCCATAGCGCTATCGGCTTGTTTCGCGGCTGAGAAGATCGCATTCTTGTCATTTTCCAATAACTGGATCCAACTATGGATATAACTCGCATGGTCTTCTCTAGGCTTATCGCTGAGTCCAATTGCACAGCACAACATCGCTGCACCAATTTCGGCCACTAACTCCTCTCGAGCTCTGCCAGTTTTCTCAGAGTAGTCGTGTGTCCGATCTAGCCGAGACTTGTGGCCAGTACGGTGCACACCCTCGTGTAACAGGGTTGCGTAGAATGCGTCCATGCTTTCGAAAGCTTGTGGCACTGGACATCGAATTGTGTCTCGACTTGGTGCGTAGAATGCACTGTCACCTTGATATTCAATAGGAGCTTCATCTTCCATTGCTTTGACTAGTGCGTCCGCTGCAGTGTGATGTTCCAGTGTCTTGTTAGCATCGATCTCGATAGTTGCTGGATAATATCGATCTGGCAAACCGTCGATCTGCGAAGCGTTGAAAACCGCACTTTGACAGTATAAGTAGACTTCTTTCTTGGCGTCTGGCGCATCGCTGTCATAGTCGCGGACCGTTTTCTGTGCAGAGTAGACAACGTGAGCAGGTGATTTCTCACCTGACCTAACACCTTTACCGTTTTCGCGTATCCAATTGCAACCCTTATCTTTTGTCATTCCAGACAATATTGCAGCTTGATTGAACGTCATAAAATATGGGTTATCGTAACCTAGCATCATAAGTAGCAGCCGATTGATTCCGTGATACAAGGCGCCAGTGTGACGTCTTGGTAACCCAGAACCAGAAGCGTTCCACGACTTTGACCAAGGTTTTGTGCCAGCGGCTAACTGCTCGATAAGTGTCGCTGTGACAAGCGCTCGCACATCTTTGCGTTTCTTCATTTGCTATCCCCTTGCTTGTGTACCTGACAAACATGTCAGCCATAGCGCCCGAGAAGACGTTATGGCTGACAAGCTTGCCATGCATAAGTTGATTAACTCCCGAGTAGCTACCTTAGACTTTAGCGCCATTCTCGCTAGATTCTCTGGGAGAGCTTCGTCATCTTGGTCAGGTCTTACCCCTATAACAAGGATCAGAGTTATCAAGTGTCGCCAGGTCTTTTAATGTCAGGGTCTGGACCCCTGGGGGTGTCGCGCGTGAGCTGTTCTATAAGTTTTCCTTTTGCCGTGTCTGTAGGTAGATTAGACCATGATTTACCATATGGTGTCAATAACTGATAAAACAGTAGATATATCAACGACTTACAGGTACTTTTTTCGACTCAGTTTCTTCTTTTCTGACAGTTTTCTCAAGAAAAACAGTAGAGATATCAACAACTTACAGCGTCCATGTTAGGGTAGAAACAACATGCTTTCGCCATTGGTTCGAGCGCGCATCGATGTTAGTAAGTACTCACTAACCCCGCTTGAGTCGACCTTGCGCGCATCGATGTTAGTAAGTACTCACTAACCCAGATCTATGTCGGGAGCATCGATGTTAGTAAGTACTCACTACCCTAGGTACTTACACCGATCGACAACAAAGTGAATCGATCAGAAACCACCTCGATCGCAGCATGGCCCGGGCCTCCTTCGGGTAGTGGTGTAGCCGAAGGGTTTTGAACAAACGATCACAAGCACTTATCATTGGTCCGTGGTCTCATGGCTGGGAGCCTGGAGTTATTTGTGCTGAATGCGCCTGACGAGGTTGTTCGTGAAGTACTTGTTTTGGAGGAAGCGAAGCGCACGCTTAGCAAGCGGGACAAGCGTCAGAGTGATTTTTTGACATTTGTCAGGCATGTATATCCTGGATTTATACAGGGGTCGCATCACATACAGGTAGCGAAGTGTTTTGAGAAGTTGGCGGTGGATCATGGTTCACGGTTAATTGTGAACATGCCGCCGAGGCATACTAAGAGTGAGTTTGCGAGTTATCTGTTGCCGGCGTGGTTGATAGGTAAGAATCCCGAGTTAAAGATTATTCAGACTACTCACACGGCTGAGTTAGCGGTTAGGTTTGGTCGTAAGGTGAGGAATCTGATGGAGATGAAGGAGTACAGAGAGGTATTTCCGGATGTCGATTTACGTGCCGATTCTAAGGCTGCTGGTCGGTGGGAGACTGCGCAGGGGGGTGAATATTATGCGGCTGGTGTTGGAGGCGCGATTACTGGTCGTGGTGCTGATTTGCTCATCATTGATGATCCGCATTCGGAGCAGGATGCACTTTCTGAGACGGCCATGGAGCATGCGTACGAGTGGTACACGTCTGGACCGCGTCAGAGATTACAGCCGGGGGGATCGATAGTTATAGTAATGACCCGGTGGTCGTTGAAGGATTTGACTGGGAAGTTGGTTAGGGCGCAGGCGACGGATGTAATGGCGGACCAGTGGGACTTGGTGGAGTTCCCGGCGATACTGCCTAGTGGTTCTATTCTTTGGCCTGAGTTTTGGAACAAGGACGAGTTGCTCAAGGTCAAGGCGTCGTTATCGCTTAGCAAGTGGAATGCGCAGTGGCAGCAGAATCCCACGGCTGAAGAGGGGGCGATTATAAAGAAGGAGTGGTGGAACAAGTGGGAGAAGGAGGAGGCGCCGGCGGTCAGTTACATCATGCAGAGTTACGATACGGCGTTTTCGAAGAAGGAGACGGCGGATTATTCGGCCATTACGACGTGGGGGGTATTCAAGCCTAACGAGTATGGTCCTGACAGTCTTATTTTGATGGATGCGCAGCGTGGTCGTTGGGATTTTCCTGAGTTGAAGGCCAAGGCGCTCGAGGAGTATAAGTATTGGGAGCCGGACATGGTATTGATTGAGGCCAAGGCGACGGGTACGCCGTTGACTGATGAGCTGCGGAACATAGGCATACCGGTTGTGAACTACACTCCATCCAAGGGGAAGGACAAGCACACGCGGATGCACATGGTGGCTCCTATTTTCGAGAGCGGGAAGGTATGGGCTCCGCAGAAGCGTTTTTCTGAGGAAGTGATTGACGAGTGTGCGGCTTTTCCCAATGGGGATTATGACGATTACTGTGATTCGATGAGCATGGCTTTAATAAGGTATCGTAAAGGCGGGTTTCTACGACTTGACACTGATGAGGAAGATGTGGAGCCTTTTTATGATTTAAGGCCGCGTGTTTATTATTAGGGGGAAATAGCAATGGAATGGATGGGACAGAGGTTGTGCGAGCCTTCCACTTGGGCCGGGGTTGGTTGTGCCCTGGTAGGGGTTGGTGTTATCAGTCAGGTTGAGTTGGTTATTTTTGTAGGGATTGCGGTGGCTGGTGTTGCCATGTTGGTTAGAGAGCGGGGCAAGAAATAATGCTGGGGGCCATACTTCCTGGGTTATTGCCGATTGTGGGGGATGTACTCGACCGGTTTTTTCCGAACAAGGAAGAGAAGGCGAAAGCGCAGCGGGAGATTGAGGCGCGGTTATCCGATCATCTTGCAAATATCGATCTTGCGCAGATACAGGTTAACCAGCAGGAAGCGGCTCATCGCAATATCTTTATAGCCGGCTGGCGGCCATTTATAGGATGGTCGTGTGGGTTGGCGTTGTTTTATACTTATCTGGCTCAGCCCGTGTTGACATTTGTTCTGGTTCAGCGGGGGGTGTACGTGGACCTTCCCCCCGTGGACTTAGGGGCGATGATGCCGGTACTTTTGGGGATGTTGGGTCTTGGGGGTTTGAGGAGCTGGGAGAAGTACAAGGGAATTACTAAATGACGATTATGTGGTGGGACGAGTTGCCTGATGGGTTGCTAGGTTCTTCTGACAGCATGAAATTCACATTGGATTCCACGGGAGAATGGGAAGACGACAAAACCTATCCGACCGTGGGGACCACTATCAAGGTTACTGGTACCATCACGAGTCCCGCCGGGTATGATTGGAACATCAAGGTATCCTCGAGCCAGGGGTGGAAGAAGGAGTACGATGATATTCCCACCGGGCAGTCTGAGACATTTGACATAAAAACCAATTTCGGAGAAACCAAGATCACTATTAAGATATGGTCGGTCAACGGATCTGATGACGCCGGTGTAAGTGGTGAACTGCAAGTTAACTATTGAGTGGTGATGTAATGGCTAATGGAAGACCCTCTCTTGTAGACGAAATCATGCCTGCTCAGGGAATGCCTCTTGGTGGCATGACGGAGGAGGACATCGAGGTTGAGCAGATAGAAGAGCCGACCGGGATGATTGAGGAGGAAGACGGCTCTGTTGTTTTGAATTTTGAAAAGCAGATGCAGGAGCAGCTCCAGGCTGAGCCTGACGCCAATCTGGCGGAGGTTCTCGATGAGCGGGAGCTCATGAGGATTGCCAACGATCTGCTTGGTTTGTATAAGGACGATCGTGCCAGTCGTGATGACTGGGAAGACGCCTATGTAAATGGTCTAGGGTTGCTAGGCATTAAGTATGAGGAGCGTGAAGAGCCGTTCAGGGGTTCGAGCGGTGTTACCCACCCGTTGATTGCTGAGGCGGTCACCCAGTTCCAGGCACAAGCCTACAAGGAGCTTTTGCCCAGTTCAGGGCCGGTGCGCACACAGATTATAGGGGTTTCCACTCCTGAGACTGAGGCTCAGTCCGAGCGCGTCAAGGAGTTCATGAACTACCAGATCATCCATGTGATGGATGAATTCGACCCTGAGACTGATCGGTTGTTGTTTTATTTGCCGTTAGCCGGGAGTGCTTTCAAGAAAATCTACTTCGATGACCTTTTGGACCGGGCGGTGGCACGGTTTGTGCCGGCGGACGACCTGGTGGTTCCTTATAACGCGACCGATTTGAACTCCGCGGCCCGGATTACGCATGTAATTCGCATGTCGGAGAACGATGTTCGTAAGTTTCAGGCCGGTATGTTCTACCGGGAAGTGGAATTGGTGCCGTATGACGAGGACGATGAGGTCAGGGACAAGGAAAGAGAGCTGTCCGGTATTCAAAAAACCACAGATGACAAGGATTGTACGCTTTTAGAGGTGCATACGGACCTGGATCTACCTGGTTTTGAGCATATGCACCCTATCGATGGCGAGCCGACGGGCATAAAGCTGCCATATATCGTCACAATGGACGAAGGAAGCTCGAAAATCCTCTCTATCCGGCGAAATTGGCGTGAAGGTGACGATCTTTTCCGCAAAATCCCTTATTTCACTCATTACAAGTTCCTCCCGGGGCTTGGATTTTACGGTTTTGGCCTTTTGCACATGATTGGGGGGTTGGGGCGTTCCGCAACCTCCATTTTGAGGCAACTTATTGATGCAGGCACCTTGGCAAATCTTCCTGCTGGCTTCAAAGCTCGCGGCATCCGCATTCGTGATGCTGATGTACCTCTTTCTCCTGGTGAATTTCGTGATATTGACGTTCCTGGTGGAGTTCTCAGTCAAAGTATCCTCCCGTTGCCGTATAAGGAGCCGTCTCAGACCTTAATGCAGCTTTTGGGCTTTGTAGTTGCTGCTGGCCAGCGGTTTGCGGCCATTGCGGACTTGCAGGTAGGCGATGGCAACCAGCAGGCGGCGGTTGGGACCACGGTGGCACTCCTCGAGCGCGGTTCTAAGGTGATGTCGGCGGTCCATAAGCGGTTGCATTACGCTCAAAAGCTTGAATTTCAGATGTTGGCCAAAGTATTTGCCGAATCTTTGCCGCCCATGTACCCCTACAACGTATGGGGTGCTGAGACGCTGATAAAACAGGCTGATTTTGACGATCGTATCGATATCATGCCTGTCAGCGACCCCAACATCTTCTCGATGTCGCAAAGGTTGGCACTTGCGCAGACGCAGTTGCAGTTGGCTCAGACCAACCCGCAAATGCACAATTTGTATGAGGCTTACCGGCGTATTTATGAAGCCATTGGCGTTCCGAACATCGAGGGTGTTTTACCGACACCGACACCTCCGCAGCCCACCGATCCGGCGATAGAGAATGCTAAATCCATCATTCAGGAGACATTACAGGCGTTTCCGACGCAGGATCATGACGCGCACATAGCCGCTCACCTTATGTTTATGAAGACGCCAACGCCTGCTGCTACACCCGCTATTTTTGCGTTACTACAGGCGCATTTGTGCGAGCATATTGCGTTTAAGGCCAGAGGAGTTGCGCAAGCCGAGATGATGCAGCAAGCTCAGCAGATGCAACAGATGCAGGCTACGGGGCAGATTTCTCCGCAGGAGGCCCAGCAGCAAATGCAGGTGGACGTGGAGGCCAAGGTTGCGCAGTACATCGCGCAATACACCGAAGAGGTTATGGCCGTATTGCTGCCGCCGCCTGCCGGCGAGATTGACCCGCTTGTGCAGTTACGTGATAAGGAGCTCGACATTAAGGCTTTGGACATGCAGCGTAAAGCCGATGAGTTTTCTTCTAAGCAAGCGTTTGAGGAACAACGCGAGGCAGAACGTCAGGACTTGACCCGCGAGAAGATGGATTCGCAGGAGGATATTGCCCTGCTCAGGGCCGATGTTAACTTGGAAAGGATTGGCGAGATGGGAAGCGCTGGTCGAGGAGAATAGACATGGCTAAGAAGTGGATTCAGAAAGCTACGAGGGAAATGAAGCGGAAGGGGACTACTGGCTCCTTTAGTGCGGCAGCAAAACGCGCAGATAAGTCCACCGCGGGGTATGCTAACGAGGTATTGGCAAACCCTGATGATTTTTCGCCGACTACTCGTAAAAGGGCGCAGTTCGCCAAGAATGTGAGTGGCTTTGCTGAAGGTGGAACGGTGGATGTTCCACGTGGAACACAACTGAACAGAGGTGGTCTTGTGAAAAAGCCAAAGGAAATGGAGCATGGTGGAATGGCTTATGACGTCACGCATGGGTCCGAGGACGTTCCCATGGAGTGGGGTCGTAAGAAGCTAGATAGCGGTACTGAGCAGCTTATCCAAAGTACTGAATTTCAGGTTCGTGGTCGTTATTTCAACAACAATGACGGTAAGGGGACATTCTGATGGCTAAGAAGAAGCTTAACGAAAGCGGTAGAACCATATCTGATCAGGACCGTAAGAGGGCTAAAGCCTTGGCTAAGAAGAAGCTTAACGAAAGCGGTAGAACCATATCTGATCAGGACCGTAAGAGGGCTAAAGCCTTGGCTAAGAAGAAGCTTAACGAAAGCGGTAGAACCATATCTGATCAGGACCGTAAGAG
>Ga0208450_1001508_pt1 | contig 10792 bp, 7 predicted proteins | sample MalvireepMed_908_FD_184249 | JGI IMG/M metagenome (GOLD analysis project Ga0208450, IMG submission 184249) | Marine viral communities from the Global Malaspina Expedition - Malaspina viral metaG DeepMed_908 (SPAdes) (version 2) | ecosystem: Environmental > Aquatic > Marine > Oceanic | place... | reverse complement strand
ATGCGGGCAAACGTCTGCTTCTCTTGACTTTGTAATCTGTCCTGGAACTCTTCGCCCTTACGAACTTCCTTCTGTTGATCTAGCTGCAATTCGGCTTGATCCAAAGATAGATTTCCTTGATCCTTGGCTTGCTTCATCTGCAATTCTTGCTTCTTCAACTCAATCAAAGGATCTGGTTGCTGTGGTTGACCTATTAGACCAACCTGGGCGCTTAGTTCCTTCACCCGTTGCATCCCTTGGGCAATAAACTGTGCCTTCATGCCCTCTATTTGCAGGCTTTGGTCGCCCTGCACTTGTTGGCCCTGCATTTGCTGCATTATTGCTGCCTGGGCTTGCTCTTCGGCCTGGATCTTCACATGCTCCATAACATGCTTTTGAAGTTCGATGGCTATTTGCGGAGTAGAAGCAACCGTTGGCGAGGAGCCAAAAACAAGATGGGCCATAATATGTGCTTCATGGTTCTGGCCTGTGAAGGCAACTAAAGGTTCCAACTGCAAAGTTCTTATGTTTTCTTCCGCAGGATCCTCTGGTTTTGGATGCCGTGATGGCGGTATATGAAGTACCTTGTCTATATCCCGAACGCCTAACGCCTCATACATACGCCGGTACACTTCGTACATGTTGTGCATTTGAGGCGCTTGAGCCGCCAACTGCATTTCCGTCTGGGCAAGAGCAATACGCTGGGCTTGGGAGAAAATGTTTGGATTAGATACCGGCAGTACATCGACACGGTCATCAAAATCGGATGCCATGATGCTCTGATCAGCGTTCGCTATCGTATAAGGATACTGCGGAGGCAAATAATCCGCCATGACATGTGCCAGCATCTTGAATTCCTGGCGCATGGCATAGTGCATACGCTTGTGCACAGCACTCATTACCCGTGTGCCCTGCTCCAGCATGGCAATAGTAGTCCCAACGGCAGCTTGCTGATTGCCGTCGCCAACCTTCAGGTCTGTAATGGTCGCGAACCGTTGTCCTGCCTGAACGACAAAGCCCAAAAGCTGAAATAGCGTTTGATCCGGACCTTTGAAGGGCAGCGGCATCAAACTGTCTCTAATCGCGCCCCCAGGAGCGTCTACATCCCGGAATTCTCCAGGTTGTAGCGGATCGTCGTCGTCTCTTATCCGTAGCCCTCTTGCTTTGAAGCCTGCGGGCAGATTTGAGAGCGTTCCAGCGTCAATAAGCTGCCTTAAAGCTGCTGTAGCCGTTCTGGAGAGCCCTCCGATGGTATGAATGAGCCCTAACCCATAAAATCCGAAGCCTGGGAGGAACTTATAGTGAACAAAATATTGAATCTTGCGTTTTTTCTCGTCATTTTCGTCATAATTGCGCCGAATCGACAAAACTGCGCCATTATCTTGACTTATTGTCACCACATACGGGACTTTGATGCCCGTTTCCTCGCCCTCTTCGTCTACTTCTTCATACCCCTTCAGGTCTAAATTGACATGACATTCCAGCAATGAGCAGTCGTAATCAATATTAGACGGCGAAACGCCATCTATATTGCTCATTTCCTTCGATATGTCATCTTCTTCCGTTTGTGAGGGTAAAACGGGAACATCCAGATAAAAGCCTGAGATTTGCTTCTTCCGTAGCTCGTTCGCAGGCATACGAATGACTTGCGTGATGTTGGGGCACGTTTCGAGGTCATTCGCCTCGTAAGGGACGATGAGATGCTCGGCGGGAACAAACTTGCTTACCGCACGATCTAAGCTCTCGTCATAATAGACCTTCTTAAAGGTGCTACCGGCCAGAGGCAGATAAAACAGCATCTGGTCAAACTCCGGCGTGTATTCCTCCATCACATTCATAATGTAATAGTTCATAAACTCCTTGACGCGGGAGGCTTGCTCCTCCTTCTCCCGTGACATGGAGCCCATGACCACGGTTCTTACCGGTCCCGAAGGGGGCAAAAGCTCGTTGAACGCCTGTGCCTGAAATTGCGTGGCCGCTTCAGCCAAAAGAGGATGCGTCACGCCTGTCGCGCCCCTGAAAGGATCCGATCTCTCCTCGTACTTGAGACCAAGAAGACTTAGCCCATTGGAATAGGTCTCCTCCCAATCGCCGCGAGACGAACGATTGGCCTCAAATTCCGCCATAAGCTCGTTGGACAAGCCGCCAAGCTCACCGTCATCCAGAAACTCTGCAAGGTTGGAAGAAAATTCTTCCTCCCCGCCGCGAGTCTCCTCCGGATCAAAATCAACTAGAGCGCCACCGTCCTCGGAAAGTTCTATCTCAATCTCTTCCGGAACGTCATCCAGAACAGTGGAAAATGCGCCGGGAACAGCAAACTCTACATCTTCTTCTATCTCAATAAGATTTGGATCGTCGTTTTGCCGTTCCACTAACGAAACCGGAAAAGGCTCTCTAGCCATTATTTATCTCACTTCTTAAAAGCGACCGCCGCGTTCCTTGACAACAACTGCTATGACCGCAGCCGCTACACCAACTGCGCCAACCCACGGCTGACCAAGAAAAGCCGCCAAACCTACTAACACGGCAGCACCCGCTGCCCAGGAAGAAGGCTCCTTGGCACGTTCCATCACCCATTCGCTAACTGTCACAAACATTGGCTTCTCCTTCGTTTCTAACTAGTGCTTTCTAGACACGATACGTCGGCAAAAGACCGTTGCCATTCTCCTCAGACATCTTGTGTCCGCAGTCACACTTATCCGGAGTGCAGTCGCACTTCTCCGGAGTGCAGCTTTCGCAATCACACTCGTCACCGCATAACTGACACATGCATTCTTTACAAGCCATCACGCCACCTATTTTTTCTTCCGCTTGGTCTTGGACTTCTTCCGCTTCGCAGCTTGTCTCTCACGGGCCAACTTGGCCTGTTTCTTACCCTTCTTGGTATATGGATAATGCGTGGAGCCAACCTTCGGCATGACAAATCCTCTCTCAAAAAGTAAAGAGCTACGCTACCACACTACGGTTCATGTTCCTAGCCACACCGCATAAACCAGCTACGCCTGGATTGGCACCTGGGCCATGGTCCGTGAGCCGTGGCTCTTTAGTCATGGGATGCGGCTTGCCAAACATACCCCGCGCCTCGGGGGCCATGGATACCAGACCGCCGTGGGCTTTCTTACGGGCTCTCTGCTCGTGCAAACGTTGCTCCTGATATTTCTGCTCCTCATCATACTCTTTTTTTAAAACATCGGATAAACGAGGCTCAGTAATACCAACCCCTGTGCTCGTTGCGGATCTATACGGGCTACTTTCAGGAACCTCATAATTCCACCCAGGCCAACGTTTGGCGATACGTTCAAGAGCTATAGATTGCGCTCTCGCATAATCCTGCTCATGTTGGTCTACCTCCTTCATGCCCTCTTGAGTTTGATACCAAGTATAAAAGTCAGCTTCATTATTTTCCCAGTCGCTTCGCCTTGGTTGATACCGCTCCATGTCCTGGAGTTTCCGATACTGTCGTTGAAATTGACTATAATATGGATGTGATCGTAGATGCTTTCTAAGACTTTTCCCTGTTCTTGCATCTTCTCCATGAGGATAATGTGTAAGATCCTTCAAATCCTGTAATCGAATTCTAGCCTCATGGGAAAGAGGAGAATCAGGATCATGTATTAAGCGTTCCAGGAACATCCGCCGTTCATCTGAAGACAGTTCTGAACCCTCCCCAGAAACAAGATCATATAAACCTTTATGACGAAGCTCGTGTATCAAAACATCTAAGCCCTCGGCCTGAGCTATCTCTTTAATATCAACATCTTTAGGATAATAATCCTCGAAACTATGCTCTCCCGTGTAATATCCTTTATCGTACTCCCTAAACCCCTCACTTTTCGGAAAAGTGAAAGCAGGATGAATAGCTATTGTTCCTTTATGCGGACCATAAGGACTGTAGTACCCTCTAACGTCTTGCCCCCTTCTAGTTACTCGAACTGAAGGTGTGCCGAAGCCAGGATTTCTTCCCGGAATGTTCGTAATATTACGAGGATCATAAGCCATAAGAGCAATAGGATCCTCTTTTATACGCTCCCAAAGCGGCATCGTATATTCAACATCGGCCATGTCCAGGCGATTGGGATCCGAAGCTCCAATATCTACAACATCGCCCCCACCCTGCATGTGCAAAATCTCGCTGGCGTATATTGGACCGCCGTGGGCCTTGTTCGTGGGCGGCGAGGTCTCGTCTATGGATACAATATCATTTGTTTCTGGGTCTCTTCGTAACCCACTCTTTTCTAGAACAGCATCAATTTCTTCCAAAGAAGAGAAGAATCTTCTCTCTAATACTTTTGGTTCTCCCTTTTTCTTACCGAATTTCTCTCGCTTTAAGGTAGGTATTTCTGGATACCGTAGAGAAGTAAGTGCGCTGCCAAACATTGCTACATAGGCGTCGTTAGTTGGTAAGTACTCTACCCGGAAACGGGGTCCAGAGGTCATGTCCCTGGCTTCCTTTGCTAACGAGCCAACGCCCTGACCCGTGGACCGTGGTCCAATGTTCTGGCGCAGCCACTCAGCAAACTCTCCCCTATGGGTGCCAACTCCTGTACCACGACCACGCTTGAACGTCGGGAACTCACGGCCCGTGGCGTCCTCAATCAGGCCCCGGTAGTTTTTACTGGCGGCAATAAAAACATCTTCCGGATCGTAGCGGCCAAAGACGTCAACAATGTTTTGCGTCATCTTCTTGTCGCCAAGGATTTCCGCCTTACGAGGTTGCGTCATCTCCCGGTCATAAGTTTCTATAAGCTCATTTGCCGGGATCAGACCATGCTCGGCAGACAATACGTGAAAATCAATGCCCGCATCTTCCAGGCCCTTGGGGACGTTCTCCGCACCGCCAAAATGCTTGTTCACCATTTGCCACAAGGAACCCGTGTACAACTTGGATGCTTCGACGGCACAGGTCACCGGATTTTTGCCCTTGCTACACCCTACTACCAAAAGTTTTCTCTTGCCGGGGCCCTTTCCAGAAGGGCCGAACATGTCCCTGGCTTTGTCTGCCTGTGTGGCTAGACCCTTCTCTTCCTTGGTTGGCAATAAAGGCGGCCCTTGGTTGTCCCCTATGCCACGTTCTACCGGAACCGTAGGGTCCTCAGACATCCCAAGAAGATCCTTGAAATATTCAATCCCAGGTTTGTCCATGCCCACCATCTCATGCGCGGGACTCTCCAGAAAATCCTTGATCTCAGCCTTCTGCTCAGGAGACAAAAGATGCTCATAACCAAGCTGTGCAGCCTGAATAAGAGGGAAAAGACGCCGCCGCATAAGACTTCCAATGCCACGAAACCTCTGACCCTTGCCCTTGGGCCGTGGTTCATCAAACGCAGCTAAAGCCGCCGTTTTTGAAATGATGGCAGGTAAATTAAGAGGGTCCTTGGGCCGCGATTCAGGAACCAAAGATAAATCGGATTCCTGCGGTTGCAGAACACTGTTTATCCTCTTCCTAACATCCTCGGAAAGATTCGTCGCAGATGGGACAGGGTCTTCTCCAGGAGGAATATATTGCAATAGACTTCGAGACCGGGGAGGCGGTAATTCCGGAGGGAAAGTAAATTCTAGAAGCCCCTTGCCATGGTTCTGTTTCAACCATTGATCCAGAAATCGGATATCGTCCGGTGTCTGTGTTTTCTCATCTAATAGATGCCAGATAGACTTGGCCGGATCATATGGTACACCCAAAGCATGGCCGATAGTTCCTTTCATTTCCTCTTCCATAGTAGGAAAGAAGGGATGCGGATCTATCAGATCTTTTAAATCATAGATCCTATCGGACATCCGTTGGGCTCTTTTTCCCGAAAGCGGGTCTTTGTCCAAAAGACTTTGTATGCCCTTTTCCAGAGCGCGGGTAACGTCCCTCTTTACTGGCTTTCCAAGAAGCTCCGACAACTGCTGCTTTTCCAGAGCAAGCCTACGCTTAATCGTACTCTGTGACGCCTCGGAATCCGGTACGCCCTCCCGCTTGCCCCCAGGCACGGAAGTCAGATCAGGAATTTTAGGGGGGCCGCCTTCCGCCATGTGCAAAAGTTCGCTGGCGTAGACGGGACCGCCGTGGGCAAAATCAGTGTCTACTATTTGACTTTCTAGCGGAATATTTAGGCCATACCATTCCTCATTACCCGCAGGAAAAATCGCTTCTGAATCGTCACTAGGAAACCGCTGTTCCGGAGTGTAATCCATGCGTTTCTGAACCCGTCGAGCTTCAATTTCTCCCGCATGTTTCCCATAAACCCATTGAGCACGGGCTTTCAAAGAATTTTTGCCCGCTAACGCCGCATTTATATTTATAGCATCGGACCTTAACTGACCAATTTTAGCCGCTATTTTCTTATCGTCCTTCGTGCCCCAACTCGTGTCCTTCATGTCCTCGGGTTGGATACGGGGGCCGCTTCCTTTACTGCGCGGGACCCGCTCTAAAAAGGCTTTGGCCCCAGGGTATTTTAAAAGTAACTTATCAGCATAGCTTAAATTATCCCGAGCGAGTTGTCGCATTTCCGGACCCGCATCCAAAAGCCATTCTTTTACTTTTGGTTCATCTCGTCTTGCTAAAATACCCCCCGTGCTTGACCCCTTCCCGAACATTTCTTGCCTTTGGATATAATGCTGCGCTTCATGTATCACTGCTTTTCGAAGATCTGCCAGGGTAGCTCGTACCGTTATTTTTCCCGGAGTTTCTTGCCAAGCAGGGGTCCACTTTGCAAGGTACCCATAGCTGTCCTTTGGAAGAATAGTAATATCTAATTCGATATCTTTAAGTCCGGGATATGCCTTTTCCAGTTCCGGAAAACTAAAGAAGTCAGACCAAGTGGTCCGTAGCCACGGGTCATCTATCTTATTCGTGTAATGTCCCGGTCTAATGGTCTTAGCTGCCTTTCTATTAGCCAAGGCCCTTTCTGTAATAACGTCATGTTCTAGTTGAGGACCACTCCAATCCCCCCAGTCCATTGGTCCGCGCTGTCCTTCCGGGAGTCGAGTACGGCTGGCGTCTGCTAAATTCTCAAAAGCACCTATTTCGTCCGGAGACTTAACCTTGAACTTAGTTGTATCAATCTCCGTTCGATAAAGATTATCCTGACCCTTGTAGAATCCGGTGTTTTCCCAAATATTCTTGTTTAAAACAGGATCTCTCTTGGCGGCATCCGTGTACCCCCCCTTTGGTCCAACAGAAGGATCCGCCTTATGTTCCATAGTCCTGGCCCGATCCAGGTTAGCTTCCCACCCCGGCTTATTAAGACGACGCATTCCGCCCACACCGATAAACATGGCAGGAAGGAGTTTCCCAACAGCCGAATACTGCGCGTAAGAGCCGGGAAGCATGGACGCTGCAATGCCGCCTGCCATCCTGGAGCCGCCGCCTACGACATCCCCCTGCATAATTTGACCAGAACCACGAAACGCATCTACAATATCAACAGCAGGATTAATGTCGCCTAAAAAACTGGCCAGACCCGCCGTCCTGTCTCCTAGACCACGAGCTACCCTGTTCAAAGCGGTGACAGTGCCCTCCCCGGCGGCGGTTAGGCCCTCTCGAATAGAAGGAAGTGCGGCAATGCCGCCAGAATAGCCGGAACCGCCTCTGGGAAGGCCACCTAATCGTGCCTCTAAATCAGCAAGTTGACGCGCTTGATCTCCTGCACCTGCGGACCCGTCAACCATAATACGCCTCAAACCTCACGGTCCGTGGTTCGTCGTCCTGGTAATCCGTCGGAAGCTGGACAAAATTACCCTGCCGGTAACGCATCAAAGCCTGTGTGGTGCTGTCCACCAAATCGTCATACTCCCCATTGGGAAAAGCTGCACATTCTTCAATGACCTCTTCTGCCCACCGCTCATCAGGAGCCCAAATCACACCAGACTCAAATAATGGCGAAATGGAATGAACCCGCGATAACTTATCATTACCACGGCTGGGGGTAAAGTTTACTACAGGAATGCCAACGTTCCTTAGCTCATGAGTAAGAGGCAGTCCTGACGCCTTCGCCTCGACAATAACCGTCTCAGGATCCCAAAACTTATATTGCTCCAACGCGATTGCCTTCAGTTCAGGAAACTCCCACCTGCCCTTCTTGGCATCCAACAAGATCAGATTAGGGGGCCCTCCCGCCTCATCCGGATAAAACACACCCCACGTCGTTATCGCACTGAAGTCCGCCGTCTCACGTTTACTATACGCTGTATCATAGCTTTGAATGACGTACTGAAGATCCGGTACATTTTCCTTATCCCAGACTTTCCACCACTCGCGCTTGAGTATCGATATCTCGTCGCCGGTGGGATTCTGTTGATACTGCGCGTTCCACTTGTACGGCGGAACCGAATATTTAACACTGTTCAGTTCCTCTATAGACCAAAATTCCGGCCAGCAAGCCTTTCCGGAGGGCAAAACAGCAGGAAGCTCCACGACCTCCCACTGATCCGCTTTAGGGTCTTTTATCTGAGCCCGGACCAGTTGTCCCGTCATATCTTTCTCAGACCAGCGGGTCTGTACCAAAACGATAGATGCCCCCGGTTGGAGCCTCTGTCGGGGCCCACCAGTGTACCAATCCCAGGCGTCGTCAAAGCCCGTATTGGACATGGCCGTCTGCTCCGAATGCGGATCGTCTATGACCAGTAAGTCCGCACCGCGACCGGCCAAGTTCGAACCAACGCCCACGGCGTAGTACATCCCACCCTGCTTCGTGTCCCAGCGTCCCGCTGCCTTACTGTCTACCGATAACTGCGTGTTTGGAAATATTTCCTGATAGTCCTCCTCCTCTATAAGGTTCTTCACCTTCCGGCCAAAGTTCACAGCAAGTTCCGTGGTATGCGTTGCCTGGATGATTTTGAGTTTCGGATTTAGCCCTATCATCCACGCGGGAAACAAAAAGCTGGCGAACTCCGACTTCGTGTGCCGTGGGGCCATGTTGATGATCAGACGTTTAAGTTCGCCTTTTGCTACGCGCTCAAACTTCTCCGCAATCGTCCCGTGGTGGTGACCAAAGATGAACTCCGGCCACATGGCCTTGACGAAGGTCAAAAAGTTGTCCTGGCACTTGTCTACCTTCTCCAACTGCGCCAAGCGCAATTGAAGCTTCAGCTTCTTGTCAAGAAGTTCTGGGGGCCCCTTAAACGACATAGAAGCTAGTACTCATTCTCAACGACCTCGGTTATGCCTGCCCAATCCAAAGGATCCTCAAACTCTTTGACCGGCTTTGCACCCTTTATACCGTCCATGGATAACGGCACCACCTGTTCCGGAGGATATAACAAAAGCCTGGGCTCTCCGTTTTTCGGATCGTGCCTGACAAAAAGCCACACGCTGGCGTGTTCATGCCTACGAAAAAACCCAACCTGATGCGGAGAAAGTTTTACCGAATTGTCTTTTGTGTACTTCAGTTCAATTAGATGAAAACGTCCCTTGGCATCACAAACCAGAATATCAGGAACCCCCGGAAGTGCCCAACTCTCCAGCCTCGTCATTATCCAATCCGCTTCGGTCTTCGACACTCCCGATTTCATCTTCTTCCAAAACCCGCCCTCGCTCTGCGTGTACGCCGCTCTCGGCATCGTTGTCGGACGGTCCTTCATCCTCTTCCGGCGTGACGTCAATAAGGCCATCAGTGTAACTCTCCTCTAGCTTCTTCAACTCAGCCAAAACCTCTTCCTTGCTCATGGAGTCTATGCTGCCATACCGAACCTCTGAACGAGAAACGTAGATGTCCCCCTGAGCTAAACCACGAGCCTTCTCTGCCTGCACCGCCGCAGAGTAGGCCCCATTCTCCAAAGCATCGTCTCGGATATCCTTCAGATCCCGAACATGGCGCTCATACGTGACGCCATACTTCGCATCCAACTCAGCCTGCTGCCGCCGGATCTCAGCAACAACATGCGGCGATATCTCCACATTGGTAAGCTCCCAGGCACGAGAGTGTGCGGATCTAGGGGCGTAGCCCGCACGTATCGCGGCCTCCCTCATGGTGATCATACCATCGTTCGATACCAACTCGCCCACGAACCGTCGTTGCTTGGGAGTGAGGGCTCGGTCAGAACCTTTAGGTAGATTTCGTTTTTGGACAATTTTTTCGAAGTCTGTTTTAATGACGCGACGAACAGGATTGTCAGATTCAGGCATCTCATACCTCCTGAAAAATAATATTTTTTCGAGCCTCAAAGGGGGCCCCTGAAGACTATTGTATAAGAGTTATAGCATAAAAAAGCCAATTCATTTTTACTCTACATTGTTTGCGCGAAACATGCATCTTGTGCTCGGGCGGCTGCGGCGGCGGGCGTTGCGTGGATTTTTGGCAGTTTTCCGCCGTTTTCAAGTATTCGATCTGCCCCGATAGTCACGGGCCCCTGGCCGAAGTATTCGCGGCCGGCGGGCGGGCGCCAGGACCGAGTATTCGTCAAGTATAGATCGCGCCAGGTCCCCCTCGATTACTTGGGCCGAATACTTGCCCCGCGGGCCGCGAATACTTGGGCGGATTCGGCCCGGGATTCCCCGCCTTCCCCGGGAATAATTCCGCGCCCCGGGGAATAATTCCGCGCCCCGGGGCCGACGGATCTGGACCGACGCCGCGCCCCGGGGCCGACGGATCTGGACCGCGAACGGGGCGAACTGATACGAATCAGAAGGGGGAATGGGCGCGGCCCATGGGCAAGATTCACTGCGACCGGCAGGGAGCTCGAGCAGGATCTGGATCTGAACCAGGAGCTCGAGCAGGATCTGGATCTGAACCAGGAGCTCGAGCAGGATCTGGATCTGAACCAGGAGCTCGAGCAGGATCTGGATCTGAACCAGGAGCTCGAGCAGGATCTGGATCTGAACCAGGAGCTC
>Ga0208450_1001505_pt1 | contig 10808 bp, 10 predicted proteins | sample MalvireepMed_908_FD_184249 | JGI IMG/M metagenome (GOLD analysis project Ga0208450, IMG submission 184249) | Marine viral communities from the Global Malaspina Expedition - Malaspina viral metaG DeepMed_908 (SPAdes) (version 2) | ecosystem: Environmental > Aquatic > Marine > Oceanic | place... | reverse complement strand
CGACGATGCGGGCAATTTCACCCCCATCGCCTTCCCCGAAGCGAGCTTCGTCGCAGGCCTGTCGAACAATCCCGAATACGATATGCAGAAACTGCGCCTGTCGTATCAGAGCATGGTCACGCCCAGCTCGGTCTATGATTACGATGTGAAAACGGGCGCGCTCGAACTGCTCAAGCAGCAGGAAATTCCCAGCGGTTACGATGCCACGAAGTACAAGACCGAGCGGCTGACGATCACCGCGCGCGACGGGACGCAGGTGCCGGTCAGCGTGGTGATGCTGAAGGACCGACCGATGGGTGGCCCGCTGCACCTCTATGCCTATGGTGCCTACGGCTATGCCGTGCCTCCCGGCTTCTCGACCAGCCGCCTCAGCCTGGTCGATCGCGGCATGGCCTATGCCATCGCGCATATTCGCGGCGGCGACGATCTGGGCCGTCGCTGGTACTTGCAGGGCAAGATGAACGAGCGGACGAATACGTTCGAGGATTTCGTCGATGTCGCCAAGGGCCTGATCGAGGAAGGCTACACCGCCAAGGGCCAGATCAGCGCCAGCGGCGGCAGCGCCGGGGGCGAGCTGATGGGCGTGGTGGTCAACACCGATCCCGACCTGTGGGGTGCGGTCGCGGCGCATGTGCCCTTCGTCGACGTGCTCAACACCATGCTCGACAAGGATCTGCCGCTGACCCCGGGCGAGTGGCCCGAGTGGGGCAACCCGATCGAGAGCAAGCAGGCCTTCGCCTACATGCTCAGCTACAGCCCTTACGATCAGGTGATCGCGCAGGATTATCCGCCGCTGCTGGTGACCGCAGGCCTCAACGATCCGCGCGTGACCTATTGGGAGCCCGCGAAGTGGGTCGCCAAGCTGCGCGCCACCAAGACGGACGACAACACGCTGCTGCTCAAGACCAATATGGGCGCAGGCCACGGCGGCAAGTCCGGGCGCTTCGCCTCGTTGTACGAGACGGCAGAGGAATTCGCCTTCATCCTGACCCAGCTGAGCGTGGTGGATAGCGACGGAGCGGACGCGGAATGACCATCCGTAACGTCGTCTTCGATGTCGGTAATGTGATCGTCCGGTGGGAGCCGGAGGCGATTGTGGAACTCGCCTTCGGCAAGGAGACCCCGCCGGGGATCACCAGCAAGGAGCTGTTCGGCGGCGACATCTTCCGCGCGCTCAACCGCGGTGCGATGAGCCTGACCGAAACGCAGCGCATGTTCGGCGAACGCCACGGCTTCGACCGCAAGACCTGCGACCGGCTGGTCTCCGCGCTGTTCGAAAGCCTGCACCTGATCGAGGACACGCCCCCGCTGATGCGCCGCCTCAAGGCGAGCGGTTATGGCATCTATGCGATCACCGACAATGTGCACGAAATCGTCGCCTACCTGCGCGGGCGCTACGATTTCTGGCCTTTGTTCGATGGCGCATGCGTCTCCGCCGATCACTCCACGCTCAAGCCCGATCCGCGCATGTATACCTGGCTGACCGAGACCTACGATCTGGTGCCGGAGGAATGCGTGTTCTTCGACGATCTGCCCAAGAACGTCGCGGGTGCGAAGGCGGTGGGCATGGAAAGCTTCGTGTTCACCACCACCGCGCAGGCCGAGGCGGATTTGCGGTCCATCGGCGTCGATCCGGACGCCAAGCTGGAGGCGGCGTGAGGAGGCTGGCGTGAGCGGGAACGACTGGGCCTTCGAGCACGATGTCACGGCTGCGCCTGAGCACATCGACGAGCTGGGCCATGTGAACAACGCGGTCTGGGTCAGCTGGATTCAGGACATCGCGGTCGCCCACTGGAACGCCATCGCGCCCGAGGACCACCGCGCAAAATACATCTGGGTCGTGAGCCGCCACGAGATCGACTATCGCGGCAATATCCGCGCGGGCGAGGTCGCCCACGGCCGCACCCGCGTGTCGGGCGAACCACGCGGTGCCCGCTTCGACCGCGAGGTGCAGTTCACGGATGGCGATGGCAAGGTGCTGGTCTCCGCACTAACCCGCTGGGCGATGCTCGACCGCGAAACAATGCGCCCGGCGCGGGTGACGGCGGAGATTGCGGGGCCGTTTCGGTCAGAATAACCCCAGACCGTCATGCTGAACTCGTTTCAGCATCCAGCCATCATCGTCGTCGAAGGTTCAGGGTTCAGGACTGGACCCTGAAACAAGTTCAGGGTGACGGATCGGGAGGCTCCTGTCCGCTTGGTTGGCGCTGATCCGGGTGCGAAGGTCCACATTCGAAAGATCAGGAACCCGAATGCTGCGGCAAATGAGGCAGCCACCCGGCAATCGGTGCCGGATGTCACATCCGTGCGTTGACGAGTGATGAGCAAGACGATCGAAGATCTCCAACGCGAAATGGAAGCCGCGGCGCACGCGCTCGATTTCGAGGAGGCACGGCGCCTGCGTGACCGGATCAATCTGCTTCGAGGCGGTGCAGATGCCACGGAAGCTGCGCAGGCCGACACGACGGGTCTGGTACGCCAGCAGCCGGGCGCCATGGGCCTCGGCACGAGCCGGCAACGGCCGATTACGCCGCCGGGCTGGAAACCACCGCCCAAACCCGATCTCAAGACCTCCGGTCGGAAACCCAAGTAGAGGCCGAGAGCTTGGCCGATCGGGTTTCGGTGTGCTCGGCGAGCAATCACCCCTGCGAATGCATCACACCCCCGCGACCAGTTCCTCGCTCATCGCCCACAGGCGTTCGGCGCTGTCTTCGTCGACTGCGTAGGCCTGCACGGTGTTGAAGCGGCTGGGGTTCTCCTCAGCGGCCCGTTCGGCCACGTCGCAGTCCTCGCAATATTCGCCGCCGCGGTCCTTCAGCGCCGGGCTGGTTGCGGCCCATAGCGTGGTCGAGGCGCCCTGGGTGACGCTCTTGAACATCTTGGCGGCCTCTTCGGAGAGTTCGCCGTCCTCGTTCATCCACCCCATGGCGACCATTTCCTCGACATCGAGATGGCGTTGCAGCGGCGTCACGATGCCGCCGGGGTGGACCGCAAAGGCGCGCCCGCCGTGCTCGGCCAGTCGCTTGTTCATGCCCACGGCGAACAGCGCATTGGCGGTCTTGGACTGGCCGTAGGCCTGCCACTTATCGTAGTCGCCGCTTTCCCAGTGGGGATCGTCCCACCGGATGTCGCTGATCTTGTGCCCGGTGGAAGACAGCGCGACCACGCGCACGTCGCTGCCCGGCAGCGCGGCGGTTGTCTCCAGCAGCGGCATCAGCGCCTGCGCGAGCGCGAAGTGGCCGAGGTGGTTGACGCCGAACTGCTGTTCCCACCCCGGGCCCACGCGGGTTAGCGGGCAGGCCATGATCCCGGCATTGTTGATCAGCAGGTCGAGCCGGTCATGCTGCGCAGCAAAGTCCGCAGCAAATTTGCGGACCGACGCCAGGTCGGCGAGGTCCATTGCCATGATGGTGACGTCGCCCTGAACGTCGGCGAGGTTGCCCGTCGCCTTCGCATGATCGCGCGCGGGCACGATCACCTTCGCGCCCACCCCGGCGAGGCCGCGCACGGTTTCCACCCCGATGCCGGAATAGCCGCCGGTGACGATGGCGACCTTGCCGGTCAGGTCGATCCCGGCGAGGATGTCCTGCGGTTCGGACGTGCGGCCGAAGCCGGACCCTGTCGGTTGTTGCATCGGCATCGTCGTCTCTCCCGCAGTGGTGTTTTTAGAGGTCAGGCAAGCGCCTTCTCGACCGGAACATATTCGTAGCCGAGGTCTTCGGCCACCGCCTTGTAGGTCACCTTGCCGTCCCACACGTTCAGCCCTTCGGCGAGGTGCGGGTTGGCGCGCATCGCCGCCTTCCAGCCGTGGTTCGCGATTTCGAGCGCGTGCGGCAGGGTGACGTTGTTGAGCGCATAGGTGCTGGTGCGCGCCACCGCGCCCGGCATATTGGCAACGCAGTAATGCACCACCCCGTCGACCTTGTAGGTCGGGTCGTCATGCGTGGTGGGCCTGGAGGTTTCGAAGCAGCCGCCCTGATCGATCGCGACATCGACCAGCACCGAACCCTGCTGCATCAGCTTGAGCGTTTCGCGCGTCACCAGCTTGGGTGCCGCCGCGCCGGGGATCAGCACCGCACCGATCACGAGATCGGCGGTCGACAGCGCATCCTGCAGGTTGGCTTCGTTGGAGAAGCGCGTGGCTGCGCGCGCTTCGAAATGGGTGCCGACCTTTTCCAGCACCTCGGGATCGCGATCGAGGATGGTCACGTCTGCGCCCAGGCCCACCGCCATCTGCGCCGCGTTGAAGCCGACCACGCCGCCGCCGATCACGATGACCTTGCCCGGCATCACGCCCGGCACGCCGCCCAGCAGCACGCCGCGCCCGCCATGCGCCTTTTCCAGCGCATTGGCCCCGGCCTGCACGCTCATGCGCCCGGCCACCTGGCTCATCGGCTTGAGCAGCGGCAGCTGGCCGCGCGGCCCGGTGACCGTTTCGTATGCGATCGCCGTGACGCCGGCGTTGACCAGATCGACCGTCTGTTCGGGATCGGGCGCAAGGTGCAGGTAGGTATACAGGATCTGGCCCTCGCGCAGCTTCTTGCGCTCGCCCGGCTGCGGTTCCTTCACCTTCACCACCATCTCGCATTCGGAGAAGATCGGGTCCGGCCCTTCAACGATTCGCGCGCCTGCCGCTTGGTATTCGGCATCGGTCGCGTCGATCCCCAGACCGGCCCCGCTTTCGATCCACACCTCGTGCCCGTGGCGCACCAGTTCGCGCGCGCTCTCGGGCGTCAGGCCGACGCGATATTCGTGATTCTTGATTTCCTTGGGACAACCGATGCGCATGGAGTTCGAAATGCCTTTTACTCGTTTCGCCCGGTTCGTTAGGTGGGCAGGCGACGCACGGCAAGACCATGCTGTGCCCCGCCGTAACGGCAACGGGTGTCGCATCCGGGTCATACAGGTGTCACAGCATCGTGGTTAGGCGGCGCGCAGCGGGGCGTCCCCGATTTTGAAGGAGTTGGCGAGAAATGAAGTTCACCAATGTGCTGGCGATGGCGGCCGCCGCCGGCCTGATGCTCACCGGGTGCGACAGTGGCGGCGGTTCGCGCGAGTCGATCCGCGCGGTCGGCTCGTCCACCGTCTATCCCTTCGCCAAGCTGGTGGCGGAAAGCTTCGCCCGCTCCAATCCCGACATGCGTTCGCCGCTGATCGAGTCGACCGGCTCGGGCGGGGGCATCGCGCTGTTCTGCAAGGGCGTGGGCGCCGCTACGCCCGACATGGTCAATGCCTCGCGCCGGATGAAGGTGAGCGAGTTCGAAACCTGCCAGAGCAACGGCGTGACCGACATCACCGAAATCCAGGTGGGCCTCGACGGTATCGCCTTTGCCAGCACCACCGGCGGCATCATGATGGATCTGACGCCGGAGATCGTCTACCGCGCGCTCGCCGCCAATCCGTTTGGCGAAGAGCAGACCAATCAGACGTGGTCCGACATCGATCCCTCGCTGCCCGACACGCCGATCCTGGTCTACGGCCCGCCTTCGACCAGCGGCACGCGCGACGCGCTGAAGGAACTGGTGCTGACGCCGGGCTGCCTGACCGATCCGCGCATGGAAGCGCTGGAGGAAAGCGACGAGGACGCTTTCGAGCGTACCTGCACCGAAGTCCGCTCCGACGGCAAATATGTCGACCAGGGCGAGCAGGACAACCTGATCGTCCAGAAGATCCAGGGCAACAAGAACGCCGTGGGCATCTTCGGCTATTCCTATCTGGAAGAGAACGAGGGCCGGGTGCAGGGCCTGCCGATGAACGGCGTCGAGCCGACCTACGACAATATCGCGGGCTTCCGGTATCCCGGTGCGCGCCCGCTCTACATCTACGTCAAGAATGCGCACATCCAGGCGATCCCCGGGCTGCAGGCCTATCTCGACCAGTGGATGCAGATGTGGGACCGCGGCGGTCCGCTGGCCAATATCGGCCTGGTCGCGCTGCCCGCCGGGACGATGGAAACCATGGCCGACCGGATTCGCTCGCACCCGGCGCTGACCGTCGCCGAGCTGGAAAGCGATACCGATCTCGAGGCCGAACGGGCCGAGGCAGAAGCCGCGGCTGGCTCACCCGCCGAATAGGGCTCTTCATTGCCTCACGCTGATAAAAAGGCCGCCCGCTCATATGAGCGTGGCGGCCTTTTTGTTGGATCGCGATGCGTCAGCTTTCCAGCCGCTCCTGCGCTGTGACCGACTCGGGCCGTTGCGGCAGCAGCGTCACCAGCAGCACGATTGCGGCAGCGAGGACGGCCGATGCGGCCAGCCTGCTCAGTTCCAGGCCACCATGGGCGACCGGCTTGTCCAGAAAATCGCCGACCACTGCGCCCAGCGGGCGGGTCAGGATGAAGGCGGACCAGAACAGCAGCGGCTTGGAAATGCGCGTGGTGTAATGCGCCAGCGCCACCAGCGCGAGCGCGCCGCCGAAGATGCCTGCCGCACCCAGATAGCCCAACGGCCCGTCCGCCACCCAGTCGCCCAGCGCGGTGCCCAGCGTCTGCGAGAAGGTGATCGTAACCCAATAGAACACCTCCGCCTCGCGCGTGTGGACCGAGGCCGCGGAGATGCCGCCGAGCGTGCGGTGCCATTCATAAAGCGATATGATGACGAGCGAGAACAGCAGGATCGACCCGCCGGGGTATCCGATGCCGAGCGAGCGGGTCGCGAAGTCGGCCAGTGTCGTGCCTGCGGTGGTCGAGGCGATGATTGTCGCCCAGTACAGCCACGGATGAAACCGCCTGGCGCGGATCTGGAAGAAGGCGAAGATCGCCAGCGCCGCCCCGAAGATGGCTGTCCCGACCACATAGCCGTTCAGGCCCGATTGCCCAGCGCTGGCCGAGGTTTCGCCCAGCCAGCTCATGCTGACCGTGTCGCCTGCGGTTTCGCCCAATGTGGTCGCCAGGATCTTGATGATCCAGAACCCCAGCGTGACCGCGGGCACCTTCGCCACGGTCTCGATCATGTCGTCTCGCGTCATATTTCCTGCTCCATTCCCGGCTCGCTCCCGATCCGAGGCGACAAGTTGGACGGCGGCGCTGTGGAATCTATAAGCACGCGCTTACGCGGCCAGGTTTCCGCGTGTGCTTAGGAGTGTGCGACAATGCGCCAGGCCCCCGAAGGACATGGACGATCGAAGCGCGGGGCCGCGCTGGCAGCGTCCGGGCTGGTGGCATTGCAGGGGATCGCAGCGCTGTATTTCCTCGCCGACGGGATCGACGACATCGCGGTGCAGATGCAATCGGGCATCGGGGCGGAGGCGATCATGGAATGCGTGATCGCCGTCGCCCTGCTGGCGGGCACCATCCTCGGCGGGCGCTACACGCAGCGGCTGCTGGCCGATGCGCGGCGCAGCGAACAGGCGCTGGGCATGGCGCGCGGCGCGATGGCGCAGCTGATCGAGCTGCGCTTCGCCGAATGGAACCTGACCCGCTCGGAAAGCGAGGTCGCCTTGTTTGCGATCAAGGGCAGCACGATCCCCGACATCGCGCGCCTGCGCAGTAGTGCGGAAGGCACAGTGCGATCGCAGCTGAGCCAGGTCTACGCCAAGGCCGGGGTCGCCAACCAGACGATGCTGCTCGCGCTGTTCCTCGACGATCTGATCGACCCACTTGCGATGCCCGGCGCGCAGGGCTGAGCATCCGGGCTGAATTTCGCGGTGCCGCGCAGAAACGAAACCCCGCGGGAAAGGTTTGGCAGATCATGGACCACAGCAACACCCGATCCGATCCAAATCCCGCAGTCGTCTGGGCCGTGATCGTCGCGGTCATCGTGCAGATCGCCGCAAGTTCTCTGCCTGCGTTCGGCATCGGCGACCCGATCGGCAGCCAGTCCGATGCGGTGCGCACGCTGATCACCCCGGCGGGCTGGGCATTTGCGATCTGGGGTCCGCTTTATGCCGGTTCGGTGGTGTTCGCGATCTATCAGGCCTTGCCCGCGCAACGCGCGAATGCGCTGCTGTCGCACATAAGACTGCCTGCGGCGGGGGCCTTTCTCGCCAATGGCCTGTGGGCGCTCTACACCCAGTTCTACGGATTGGCCGTGTTCTCGGTGCTGATCATCACCTTCGGACTGTTCTGCCTGATCGCGATCTACCGCGTGTACGCGCGCTGGCAGCCGCCGTTTTCTACCGCGGAGCGATGGTGTGCCGTCCTGCCATTGAGCGCGCTGGCGGCATGGCTGACGGCGGCGACCATCGTCAACATCGCCGCAACGCTGCTGTTCTACGGTGTGGGTGCGGGCAATCCTGCGCCGCTTATCTCGGCGTTGGTCGTGCTGACGGGTGGGATCATCGCTTCGCTGGCGATCGCCCGGGGGCGTGGCAATCCGATCTATGCCATCGTATTCCTGTGGGCGCTGTCGGCAATCTACGCCGCCGGTGGCCAGCAAGCAGAGCCGGTCGCCATCGCGGCGGGCGTCGCGGCGCTGTTGGTGGTTATCGGGGCGGTAACCGGCCTGCGGTCGGCGGGCCTCAAGCGCTGGTTCGGCGGGGCCTAGGCCGCTAGTCGCCGTCCTCCTTGCGCTTCTGCTCGTCCTCGCGCGCGTGCATGTCGGCCCACAGCTGCTCCGTCCCCGCCTCGACCGAGCGGTTGACGTATTGCGACGCGACGAGCCAGCCCTTGATCGGGCGCAGAGGCAGCAGGCACCCGATGCACATGCCCGGCACCGCGATCGCCAGCAGCAACCAGATTGGCGGCTGCAGGGCGACCTGCACCCACACGATCAGGAACAGCAGCGGAAAGGCGACGAAGGTGAGGGAAAAGAACGCGGGCCCATCGTCGGGGGAAGCGAAGCGGTAATCGAGCCCGCACACCTCGCACCGATCGCTGACCTTGAGCCAGGATTTGAACATCGCGCCCTTGCCGCAGCGGGGGCACAGGCCTTTCCAGCCGGACTTGAAGACCCATGCGGCATGTTCGTTGATGTTGAGCTTCATGTCTCGCCTTTCGGGCATTGTTCTATGGCGCGCGTGGACCTTTCGGCGCGAAGTCGCAATTGCGATGTCATCGATACCACTTGCATCTTCGGCAACCGGCAATTGAGACCGCAGCGCTCGCTAGAGTTCGCGAGGCCTGCCCATCTCTTCGGCGATCAGCGCGAAATAGCCCGGCAGCAGCCGCGCGAGGGCCGCCTTGCCCGCCTGCCAATCAGAGCGGATTGCCATCCTTGTCGCGATAGACGTCGCGGCGGCCGACGTGGTTGGCGGGGCCGACCAGGCCTTCGCTCTCCATGCGCTCGATCCACTTGGCGGCGGTGTTGTAGCCCACGCCCATCTGGCGCTGGAGCCACGATCCGCTCGCCTTCTGGTTCTCGAACACGACCTGGCAGGCCTGCCGGTACTTGCGCTCTTCGGGATTGTCGCTCGCGGTGAACTCGTCCTCGAAGGCGAAGCCGCCGCCGCTCTCGGGCTCTTCGGTGACCGCGTCGACATAGGCGGGCGCGCCCTGCTTGCGCCAGTGTTCGGCCACCAGCTCCACTTCCTCGTCGCTGACGAAGGGGCCGTGGACGCGCGTGAGGTTGCCGATATTGGGCTTGAACAGCATGTCGCCCTTGCCCAGCAGCGTCTCCGCGCCCTGTTCGCCAAGGATCGTGCGGCTGTCGATCCGGCTGGTCACCTTGAAGCTGATCCGCGTGGGCAGGTTGGCCTTGATGACGCCGGTGATGACGTCCACCGACGGGCGCTGCGTCGCCATGATCAGGTGGATGCCCGCGGCGCGCGATTTCTGCGTCAGGCGGCGGATCAGGATTTCGATATCCTTGCCCACCACCGCCATCAGGTCCGCCAGCTCGTCCACGATCACCACGATCAGCGGCAGCTCTTCGTAATCGAGCTCCTTCTCCTCGACGATCTCCTCGCCCGTCTCGGGGTCGTAGCCGGTCTGCACGCGCCGTCCCAGCGGCTCGCCCTTGGCCTTGGCGGCGCGAACGCGATCGTTGAACCCGGTGAGGTTGCGCGCGCCGACCTCGCTCATCTTGCGATAACGCTGCTCCATCTCCTCGATCGTCCACTTCAAGGCGCGGATCGTTTTCTCCGGCTCTGTCACGACGGGGGAGAGGAGGTGCGGAATATCCTCGTAGCTCTTCAGCTCCAGCACCTTGGGATCGACCAGGATCAGGCGACACTCGGCAGGCGTGAAGCGATAGAGCAGCGAGAGCAGGATGGTGTTGAGGCCGACCGATTTACCGCTGCCCGTTGTGCCCGCGACCAGCAGGTGCGGCATCGCGGCAAGGTCCGCGATCACGGGTTCGCCCGCGATATCCTTGCCCAGGATGATCGGCAGGTCGCCCGGCGCATCCACGAAGTCGCGGCACTCGGCCAGCTCCTTGAAGCCGACCATCTGGCGTTCGGCATTGGGCAGTTCGATGCCCATCACCGTCTTGCCCGGTATGGTGCTGACGCGCGCGGAAATCGCGCTCATGTTGCGGGCGATGTCTTCCGACAGGCCGACCACGCGCGCGGCCTTGGTGCCGGGCGCAGGCTCCAGCTCGTACATCGTCACCACCGGGCCTGTACGCACGGCGGTGACTTCGCCCTTCACGTTGAAATCGTCGAGCACCGATTCGAGCAGCCGCGCATTACGCTCCAGCGCCTGCCGGTCGAGCGGGACGATGCTGGCATCGGCGCGGTCGGACAGAAGCTCGATCGAGGGCAGGTCGAAATCGGCGAACATGTCCTTCTGGCGGGTGATCGCGTGCCCGTCCGCCTTGCGCGGCGCGACCTTGGGGTCGACGATCTGCGGCGCGCGGCGGGGGGGCTCGGCGGCGAGTTCGCCGGAGTCGAGATCGGGCTGCTGCGCGGCAGGCTTTGCCTTGGGCCTGGTG
>Ga0208450_1001495_pt1 | contig 10843 bp, 23 predicted proteins | sample MalvireepMed_908_FD_184249 | JGI IMG/M metagenome (GOLD analysis project Ga0208450, IMG submission 184249) | Marine viral communities from the Global Malaspina Expedition - Malaspina viral metaG DeepMed_908 (SPAdes) (version 2) | ecosystem: Environmental > Aquatic > Marine > Oceanic | place... | reverse complement strand
CTATATGACCTCACCAATCAAATGCAATTCTACTTGTCTGATCTTGAGGCATTGAAGCATGAGTTCGGAAGTTTCGATGCTGATCTTGACGAGCCGGACTTACATGGTAAGGAAGAATTCGATCACGCTGTTGAGCATGGCGATACGCACCCGACTTTACCTTAAATAACAATGACTTACGGAGATTTATCATGTTACACTATAGTGATAGAGAAGATACAGGCAGACATTTAAATATAATATGGGATGCTCTGTATGGAATACCAATTAAATCTGATCCAGAAAAAGATATTCGCAATGCAGAAATTAGTGATAACCAATGGTTAGATATATGTACTGCAATGGCTTGGATAACTGAAGACTTAGCTACGGAGATTAATCATGGATAGAATTAGCGACAATAATAGTATGTATATTATTCACAATGAAATAATAGATGAGGACTTAATGGAGCAGTCATTAGAGTTGGAACAGTGGGCGCAAGCATTAGAAGATGATGGTCTTGATAACTTTAGTATAGAACAGGAGATATAATGTCACACTTTTACGGATGTGCTCAAGGTAACAGACGTCATGCTTCAAGAGGTGGTACCAAGAAGTCAGGCTATCATACTATAGCTGCCAGTTGGGATGGAGCTATAGAAGTTAAGTTAGAGTATGATGCTAAACTTGATACGAATTTCTACGTAGTCTATCAATCGGAGTGGCATGGTAAAGGAATTAACAAGCTAATTGCCAGAGGTATTATTGGAGAGGAGGGGGATGCTTAGACTTCCTAGAATATTTAACTTTAGGTGTGACTGACTTGCTTGGGTAGCGGTTATGTTTAGCTACCAAGTTACGCCTCTTATAGCGTTTATTCTTCTGGGTTAGTTTGTCGTCATAATCCATTAGATGTTCCTGTTATACTTATAACCCATAAGCAATAAGCCATTGATATTAAAGGATAATTTAGCAAAGGGTATTTCGTATACAAGATTGCTCTCTATAGGGGGCAGGATTCATGCTTGACAAATGATTAAAAGTATGATATAATATACGCCTTACTAAACAATAAGTTAGAGGTCATGGGTTATAATATATGAGTCAGTTAAAAAGAATAATAACTAAGGCAGAGAATTGCTTTCAAAGATGTGTGATTGAATTAAGAAAAACTAAAGGAGTATCAGGCATACCTATAGATGTGTACCTTAATACCTGCCTGGATTGTGTAGAGATGGTGAACAAACTACCCAATTTATCCAAGACAGAGAGGCACAATGCGAGACAGAAGATATTTGCTGTATACTTTAAGCTACAGAAGTACAGTGGGCCAGAGAGACAAACTAGACACGCATTCCCAGATGGGAAGGAGACACATATGGAAACAATTGATAAGCCATTAGTATCAGCCAACTCTTACAAGGGAGGGCTGGGGTTTAGCAGTGTAGCAGATGGTTTATTCCTGCAAAATTCAGGGTCTAAGTCTAACCCATACTGGAAGCCAACTAAGACAGCACCAGTAAAGACTCTACCTAAAGAGGACTACCCTTCTATGATGTATGAGTATGAAGAGAGGCGCTTGGATGATGCTCGTCTAACTATGGCTGAATTCCATGAAGAAATGGAACAAGAAAAAAGGGAGGTGCTACATGACTTGCGACAACTGCGGGAGAAAGGCAACCCAAATAAGAGAAGAGTACCAATTATGTGACAGATGTTACACCAAAAGATTTAGCACCATAACTATTGACGGTAAGAATATGAAAGCGCCAGCAGCACTCAAGCTACAGCTAGAAAAGATGGGGCTTGGTCGTAAAGAAGGTGAGTCTATGGCTGACTGGTGTAATAGATGCAGGGCATGGGCTACTAATTCAAGATATTGGAAGTCGATGGAGGCGAAAGCATGACTACTTGGAAACACTGTGAACGCATGGTTGCCAAGCTACTGGGTGGTGAGAGAACTGGTTGCAATGGTGAGTCACGTAGAGATGTTGAGCATGACAGGTGGAGTATCGAGGTCAAACACCGCAAGACTCTACCCAAATGGTTGCACTCGGCTATGAAACAGGCGGAGATAGAGGCGGAACATAGAGTACCCATCGTGGTACTGCATGAAAAGAACTTGACATATGAGGATTCGTATGTTATAATGCGTTTAAATAACTTTACTAAGGAGACTGACAATGCAAAATAGACGGTACATTGATCCGTTCTTTGGTTCTTTAATGGATGAGCTATTCTCACCTATGAAATATGGGCAAAGAGCAATAGATCATGTAGGAACCAGAGACAAACCTACTATTGTTACAAGAGGGGAGTGGGTCGAGAAGAAGTACAAAGCATGGCGTGAAGATGATGGCTCTTACCATGAAGAGTTAGTTGATGATAGTGACATACCAAAAGGTGCCGAAATAACAAACGGAGACTGACATGGCTACAAAGAGTGAGTTCTTAAACGAGTTGTACAAAGATAACGGATTGGTTAAGGAAGAGGACACATATGAACTGTCCTTTGGTAAACGATCTGTTAATATCATAACCCGTACTGGTATCGAGAAGATACAGTACCATAACAACATCACTGTAACCTTTGGTGTGGAGTCTATTAGCCCTGAGTTTGTGGTGGTCAAGGCTACCGCTAAGAAGGGTGATGTGTCTGTTGAATCCTATGGTGAAGCGTCACCTCAGAACACACAGCAGAAGTATCCTGTTGCTATGGCTGAGAAGAGAGCATTGTCTAGGGTGATACTCAAGATCACTGGCTTCTACAAGTATGGAGTCTTTGGTGAAGATGAATCAGATGACTTTAAACAGGGGAAATAACATGGCTAAGTCTGACCGAAGAAAGAAGAGCAACAAAGAATGCACCATTGATATAGGTATATACAATGAAAGAGTAAGATTGTTTATCCAGTCTTCCGATAAAGTCTTTGAGCAGCTTGGTAGCTGGGGTTGCAAGTGGACAGACATAGGTATAGGTGTACTCGATAACATGCAGGAGGCTTATGAAGCGGTGGAATCAGCAAAGAAACAGAAAGAAAAAGAATACGTTGCGTCCAATATCGAAGGCTTATGGGACACTACGACACACGCCCACTATTACGACGATTACTCTACTTGATGAGCCATTCGGTGATGGTAGGTTTGAGGGTAGAAGGTACTGGTTTGCCAGGTGGTGTCATAGAAACAGACATAAACATGCACCATCTGGTAGCACATGGGAAGAAGTATTCAAAATAAAAGAGGGGGTAACCCTGCTTGACTATATTAAATTTGCTAAAGAGAATAAACTAGGAGAAAGATATGCCATTCAAGACAAGTCTAGGAGAGACAATCTTCAAACAAAAGTACGCATCTAATCCCTATGAAACATGGGAAGATAGAGCGCACACTGTAGTTAACTGGGTATGTGGTGACATGGATGGCGATAAGAATAATCTCATGGCAAAGAGTGACAGGGATGAGCTTACCCAATACATCAGCGAGTTCAAGTTCATGCCAGGTGGTAGGTACCTATGGTATTCTGGCAGAGATGCTAGGTTTTTTAACAACTGTTATCTGTTGAGGTTAGAGGATGATAGCAGGGAGGAGTGGGCTGGATTGTCACAGAGGGCAATGTCCTGTCTTATGACTGGTGGAGGTATAGGTGTTGATGTTAGTATTTGTAGACCATCAGGCAGACAGTTACGCAGGACAGGTGGTGTGGCATCCGGCCCCATTCCTTTGCTCCATACTCTCAATGAGATAGGGAGGAATGTAATGCAGGGTGGTAGTCGTAGGTCTGCCCTGTATGGTAGTATGAACTGGCAGCATGAAGATGCTAAACATTTATTAAGTGCTAAGAACTGGCACGAGATGTACTTAGGAAAGCAGAAAGAATATACAGTAGCAGACATGAAGAAGCTAGACTTTAACTACGCTGCCCCACTGGATATGATGAACATCTCTCTTAACTATGATGATGATTGGTTAAGCGGTAACGGTAGCAATGTATTCACAGAGAATTGCAGGCAAGCACTGATGACAGGTGAGCCTGGATTCTCTTTCAACTTTGGAGACAAACAAAATGAAACTTTACGTAATGCTTGTACGGAAATTACGTCGGAAGATGACAGTGATGTCTGTAATCTTGGCTCTATTAACCTTGCGAATATTGAAACGATTGAGGAACTTAAGGACGTGGTTAATCTCGCGTCTAAGTTTCTTGTTTGTGGGTTAATCAGAGCGCACCTACCTTACGATAAGGTTGGCAAGGTAAGACAAAAGAATTCTCGTATTGGTCTAGGCTTGATGGGGCTACATGAGTGGCTGTTAAAGCGTGGCTACAAGTACGAGATGAATGATGAACTAAAACAATGGATGAAAGTATATGATTCAGAAACTACCAGATCAGCTAATGAACACTGTGATAGATTGTTTCTTAACAAACCTAAAGGATACAGAGCCATTGCACCAACAGGAACTATTGGCATCCTTGCTGGAACTACTGGAGGAGTTGAGCCAATCTATGCAGTCGCATACCGTAGACGGTACCTTACAGATGGAACACGATGGAAGCATCAGTTTGTCGTGGACGGTACGGCTCAAGCCCTCATAGATAATGGCATCAAGCCAGATGATATAGAGTCTGCTGTTGATCTGGCAACTGAGCCGGAGAGAAGGATCAAGTTTCAGTATGAACTACAGAAATATGTGGATCATGCAATTAGTTCCACGATCAATCTACCTGAGTGGGGTACTGAGCTAAACAATGAGGACAAGGTGAAAGACTTTGCTACTATAGTAAAGAAGTATGCTAGTGGTTTAAGGGGCTTAACCGTCTACCCTGATGGATCAAGAGGCGGTCAACCAATCTCCACTGTACCTTATGAAGAAGCACACTCTAAGAAGGGTGTCATCTATGAGGACAACAGTGAGGAACAATGCTTATCAGGAGTATGCAACTTATGATTACTAAAAGATGTAGTGGACACAAAAAAGAATGGGCATGTATTGAAGACTACCCAGATCATCAGGTTCCAATTGAAAACTTTAGCGGAAACCCAACAAGTTATGATGGAAGGTGTTCTCGATGCAAATCATGTGATGCATTGCAGAAAAAGGTAGAAGGTTTTAATACGAAACTCAACCCAAAAAGCAATGCTATAAGCAAGATAGCTTATGATTATGTAGGTAGTTCATCAATGTTTTATAAGCTACCTAAAAACGAGAGGTCATATTATAGGAAGATGGCTACAATGGAGTGGTCAAATACTGTTCATATAGGCCTGCATTCTGTTAAGGCTAAACGAAAACAAATGGATCTGCATGAAGTAGCTAGGCCGAGCAGAAAAAGATCACCTCATACTGAGGTTGATGACCCAAGAGGTTCCGTTTATATCTTCAAGGATCACATGAAGTCTGAGCCTGACCTTTATAAAGTAGGTGCTTCTTGGAAACCAAAAGATAGATTAAGCGAAGCTAATGTATGGGGAGACTTTGAAGCTCTGTTCCAGTCTCGTCAGGTAGATGATCGCGCCAGCTTAGAGAAAGAAGTACATCAAGCTCTCTCTAAGTATAGAGTCAAAGGTGAATGGTTTCAATGTGATAAGGCTATTATAATCAATAAGATAGAGGAGTTAGTTGATGCTAGAAAAGAGCAAGCGGTGGCATAACAGAAAGTATCTTGACTGGATAGCTACCTTACCTTGCGCTAACTGTGGGCTAGAGGATGAGACTATAGTACCACATCATGCTATTAACATAGGATCTATAGCAGGGAGGGTAGGTAATAAAGGACTTGGTTTGAAATCAAACGACTGGTTAGCAATGCCATTGTGCCATGGTTGTCATAGTGGGCTACACAGTGGAGACAAAATAATCCTATCCGGTCAGCCACTATTTATTTTCGATACACTTGACAAAGCATTTAAATATGATATAATAGGAGAGGTTAATGATCTCAGAAGAAAGAGTAGAAAAGTCTCTAGTGTACCTAGCCGAAAGCGATGAGCCATATGCCCATGCCCACGCTACAGCCAAGGCAATAGAGAAAGAAGAGAAGATTGTAAAGGCTCAAGCATTCATCAATGCGAAGAGGCTATACGATACGATAGCAGAGGCTAATGCTGTAGCCGAGTCATCTCAGGAGTATAAGGATTGGAAAGAGAGATGGGAGAATTCATTAGCTGATGTTAAGTTGTTAGAAAACAAGCGTGAAACAGAGAAGGTTATCTGGGAAACGTGGAGAACTGAACAAGCAAACTTGAGGAATACATAATGGAATACGAGCAAAAAGATAATGAAGGTTCAGCATTCGCAGCCAAGGAAAAGAAGGAAGACTGGCATGACGATTGGTCAGGCAAGATCATGGTCGATGGATCTATGTACTGGATAGGCTGGAATGATAGAGTGTCTGCTTCTGGGAAAGAGTGGAAGAAGATCAAGGTCAGACCAATGGAAGATGCCTTTGCACCCAAGGCTCCATCTGATAATGGGGCTACACCTAGAGCGACAGAGGGTACCGACATTCCATTCTAACGCATTGTAAGGCTCGTGGTGGGCTTCTAGTCTTTCGGGTTATTCATGCCCCACTCCATTCGCTAGAGGCTCACCACAGTCAACACAGGAGGTCTGATGACAAATTACACAGTACAGTTCAAACATGGTGATGATGTAGAGCTAGAGTACAATGATGAGAAGCACACCTATATGGTGAAGGGCAAGCAAGTCCCTGCCGTCACCAGAATAGTGGATGCTGTGTCACCTAAGAGCCTAACTGAATGGGCTGCCAAGGCTGGTGCAGACTGGTGGCTAGATAACTATACAGATGATGTAGAGATGCAAGCTATTGTGTATGATGGTATCCGCTTTGCTCATAAAGAAATAAGTAGAGAGGCGCAGAACATTGGGTCAGATGTACACAAGTGGATAGAGTTATGGATTAAGTTTAAGATAAATGCTGGCTCTGCTGTAGCAGATTATCCATACGAGGTTAGGACCCCGATGGAAAACTTTCATAAGTGGGTTGAATCCAGGGAGGTTGAATGGGTTGCAAGCGAGAAGAAAGTCTACTCTAAGTTCTGGAATTACGCTGGAACTATAGATGCACTAGCTAAAATAAACGGAGAACTATATGTCATTGATTTTAAAACAAGTGCTAAGATATATAAAGAATATTATCTACAGGTTTATGGATATGCTCAAGCCATACATGAAATGGTTAATGATGAGAGTGGCAAACATTACCCGAAAGGTATGATCGTTAGGCTAGATAAGAATGAAAATAAGTTTCAAGAGGTAGCGTTTGAATGTGAGCCTAGAGTATTTCACAATGCTCTATGCATTAAAGAGTTTCAATCAAAGAGAATAAAGAAGCTAAAGATATGAGTAAAGATCAAGACGAAAGTATAGTATGGTTGATGTGCCATCATTTAAAAGGGGCTATCGCCTTAATGGAGGTAGCCCTGAAGAATGAATTGGTTGAAGAGAAGCTGCTCGATGAACACTTGGAGGAGTGGGAGAGCAGATCGGATTCAGTATGGGAGCAGCATATGTGGTTTAAATTTAGGCAAGCAATTAACAGGCCGGATAACGTGGTGTTATTCAGTCCAGAAACAAGAGGGCCAGATACATGAAGATAGCACACTTAGATTTAGAATGTTCTAATCTAAACGCTGATTGGGGTGTAATAATATGTGGTTGTATTAAGTGGGACAACGGTAAGCTAGAAACATTCAGGATGTCGGACTATAAAAAGAAGGATATCATGGATGATTCTGGTGTATGCATTGCCATAAGAGACGCTCTTAATACGGCAGACACATGGGTGTCATGGTATGGTGTAAGGTTTGATATTCCTTTTCTCCAGGCTAGGCTGCTGTACCATAGGCAAGCACCTATATCTACCTTTATATCTCACGTAGATTTATGGAGAACATCCAGGTACCAGCTTAAACTTTCAAGCAATAGGCTTGCTAACATAGAGAGGTTCCTTAATCTGTCGGCTAGTAAGACACCTATAGATCAGGGTGCCTGGATCAAGGCAATAGCTGGAAGCAAGAAGCATATGAACACAGTGGTTAAGCACTGTAAGGAAGATGTTAAGATGTTAGAAGAGGCGTATCATTTACTAAGGCCGTTAGTTAAGGGGCATCCTTTAGTAACCAATGGGGATGGAGAAGTTAGCTGTCCTAAGTGTGGGTCACATAAGGTTATTAAGAGAGGGACAAGAAGAACCAAGACAAGGTTCTATCAGACGTGGCAATGCAAAAGTTGTGGATCATGGTCATCGTCTAGGGTTGCAGAGAAGGTAGATCCCCCAGCCTTAGTCGCTTAATCTCCTGTACGCAGCCCTTGGGAAAGGCTGTAATACCAAAGGGGGTACCTTGTGGATCATCAGCATCGACCACGAGAGTACCCCCTATTTTTATTTCGTCTTCATTTTCTGAAACCAACCAGCCCACACTTTTAAATGTAGGGCAGCTAACCTCACTGGCAGGAGTCCAGTCAGAGGTTTGCAGTATGTCCTTCCAGACAACAAAGACTAACGTTTTTTCTTGTGTGTCGTCAGTGGACCCGGCAGTATCCAACCCAGAACCATTGGAACTAAGATAACTAATATCAATAACCATCCACCCATCTCCACAAGTTCTTGTAATAATGAAAAGAAATTTGAGGGAGCTTCTTGTATAATGGTAGCATCACCTGTTACTTCAAGAGGCTGAGTAGGCCCACTGTTCCCCGTTGAACCCGTCACGACAGAGGCTACAGAGGCACCGACCATGCTCCCCGCTATAGGTGCAATCGCACCCCCACCTATCACACTCCCTGCAGTCGCACCCAATCCGGCAGATGCCCCGATTATCCCCGCCTTCTTGATTGTCGAACATCCCGTTAGAATCGTTAAGCAAAGAGCCACCATACAACCAGTAAGATAGCGATTGCCCATAAAGGTTTTTCTGAAATTTCCTTCCACACCTTCTTGATTATGTCCATATAGTTTATTCTCCATTGTAGTTTTTCTATTTCCTTAGAATGCAAACGATGAACCACATCCGCAGGAATGCGATCCCGTTGGTGGTGTAAATTTGAATGAGGGTCTGAAAGGGTCTGCCTCCCAATCCATAACTGCATCTCCAAGTAAGTCAAGGGAATGGGCATCAGAATAGATAGTATCTGTAATCATCGTGGCATCGGACGGAAGCTCTCCAGTGGGCGATAGCCTGATTTTGTAACCTGAGCATCCGCCACCTTCCAGATATATTCCCAAGTAACCCTCTCCATTTAGAACGTCTGTGATTTTTGTTCGAGCTTCCTCTGTTATTGTCATTAGTCAAGTATCTTCCTCACCACTTCCCTTCCTTCCCAGTTATTTTCCACCATAACCTCATGCTTTTCACAAGCATACCTGGTATTGGTATTATCATTATCTTTCCACCCATTCCTGGATAGAGTTCTCTTCATAGCAAGGCACCCAGGCACACCCATCTCTACCCACTCACCCTGCTCATTCTCATGGTGGCCCATAAACTCAATGAGGTTACCATTAAGGAACAGCATAAGCACAAACATAGTTTTAATAATCATTGTATATTACCATTGTGTGCCTTTAAGTTTGCTACGTTATCTTTTAATGTTTCGACCTTACCCTCAAGAGTTTCTATTCTCTGCTTGTAGAAGTCTAAGGTGAGTGCTTGCTGTTGATCGAAGGGGGCCTTGCCTGTTTCAATGTTATGGAGAAGTTTGTCGAACTCCCCCGATAAGTGTTCAATTAACATGAACTGCTCCGCATCTGCGGGTAACGCCCCAAGCTCACCTCTAGGCCACTTGATCCTAAACTCTGTGTTCTTTACCAGATCAGACTGAACAAGAATCATCTCAGTTTCAATACGGTTAAGTCTTTCAATAATACCGAAGTAAGCCCAGACACCTACCGCAACCGAAGCAATCAATGAGATCAGATTTCGGATTGGCATAGCGAATTTAGTTTTATCGCTTACATCAATGCCGTCGCTCATCTTTCTTTCAGTTTACTTTCTATATATTTAATACCATCGGATGTTCTTCCTGTAAGAAACCAAGGTAGTATGCCATGTATTAATAAAATAACAGACAGCACCAACAGTTGTGCTGATACTTTGACAGTGAACCATAAGTGCTGTCTATATGTTTCCTTAACAAAGGCAAGATGATTACAGAACATTGCTTCCGAATGACATGCTGATACCTACAGATGCCTTTAGATCACCCCTATCCCAGTCTTCATCCAATCCCATGCTTAGAGCAGGGGTAATAGCCAGCCCATCTGCTACTGGTATCTCATACCCGGCACTAAAGTCTACACCATCAAATGAGAAAGAATCTATATCCCATTTAGATACGGCGGATGCTTGCGCTCCCCATAAATCTATGGAAGTTCCTACTTTTCCATTGATATCTGAGGCACTCAGGTTCCAATCTGCAGAGGTTTCAAGGCCAACACCCCTAACTGTGAGCGTGGTAGCTCCTCCTACAACGTGATCTCCGTTGCTCATCCAGTTATAATGGACACCACCATCAAAGATACCTACCCCTGCGCCATAGCCTACACCTACATTCTTTGAATCAGAATGACTAAGGTATACGCCAGACACACCAAGCTCCATATCATTATCACTGCCATCGAATGTGAAAGTATAGCCATCACCAGCTAGACCGAAGCTATACACCCCACTATCAGTCAAGCCTAGATGGATACCGTCTTCATGGCTTATCTTGGTGCTTACATCTATCTTGCCTAAGTCAGCGCCCAAGACTGCTAATGGTGCTAGTATTAATGCCAGTGCTAAAATTTTACGCATGTATTATTCCTCGTTTAGTGAATCAATTTGTTGTTCTATTC
>Ga0208450_1001494_pt1 | contig 10846 bp, 16 predicted proteins | sample MalvireepMed_908_FD_184249 | JGI IMG/M metagenome (GOLD analysis project Ga0208450, IMG submission 184249) | Marine viral communities from the Global Malaspina Expedition - Malaspina viral metaG DeepMed_908 (SPAdes) (version 2) | ecosystem: Environmental > Aquatic > Marine > Oceanic | place... | reverse complement strand
ATTTTACCCGCCCCCCCTTCGCTCCAGAGCTCACCGGATCGCTCCTGCATGCTCTGAGGCTGTTTTCAGTGCATGGCATGGCCGACACAGCCCTTGCCCGTTAGACGCGCTCCAGTCGCCGCTGGCTGGGTTCCTGGGGTCGAGCGGAACTACGTGATCCGCTACACTGGCTGCGCGAGTCACCCCTCGAGCTTCGCAATGCTGACAGACAGGATCGCGAGCGAGGATGAAGCGGCGCCACTGGCGGTGGCGTGCGTCGTAGCCGCGCTCCGCTGCTGTTCCGCGTTCTCTAGCGTCGTCACTGGCAGCCACCCTCGAGTGCGTCGAGCAGTAGCGCTCTCGACTGAGACTCGGACATCCTGGGTATGAGCACGGCGTGTCGATGCGTCTCGGCATGGCATCCTATAGCGTGCGGTCGCAGAGCTTGCAGCGCTGAGCTTCCGCTTTATTGAGCCAGCCGCACACACAGTCGAGTCCTTCGTCCTCGAGCGGCCACTTACAGAACACGCACCTCACCTCGATCGCTTCACTCGGCGTGGAACAGCGCGGACATATTTGCTCGGTGGTCGTGGCAGACATACCTCACCCCTGTAGTCGGTGGCTTTAACTTGCGACGGCGCGAGGTAGGGGGTCCAGTGTCGGCGTTTGCCCTCGAGCTCGCGAGGCGTAGCTTCGGCGCCTAACCTCGTCCCTAGAAAGATCGGGTAGATGATCCTAGTGGTCGTCTCGTTGGAGCGGTTCGGCCCTGATTTCTTTGCGGAAGACTGGGCTGGACCGCTCTGTTTATTTGGGATTCGTCACGAGGCCGGCAGCAGATGTCCGCCATGACATGCGGCACAGGTCACAGCGAGCCGCCGCGCTGCGCCGGCCCGTGGCACCCTGACGCAACTCGGCCCCCAGCCGCAGCAAGCGACCAGGGGCCGGAGCTCCTCGAGTTCGAGCGAGTCTATCCGGCTACCTCTCGGTGCCTTTGCCGGCGCTTCATCTTGTCGCTCATGCTTCCTCCTGTGCGGTGTGTTTTGATTTTGGCGCGGTGTGTTTTGATTTTGGCATCGAGTTCTTCTATCTGACTTAGGAGTTGTCTTTCCTCACCGAGGGTCATGGGATCTTCTACGGGACGCCATCGGGCCTGACCGTGGACCATAAGCAGGACGTCCCTTTCCTTTAGTAGTTTTTTTAACTCCTCGCCGTCGCTCATGCTTTCGCCGTAAATAAATCCACCTTGGACGACACAGCCGCTCCAATGTTTATTACCGCCTGCCGATAATAGGATTGCTTTAGCTCGACACCCACGAACCGTCGTCCTTCCTCAATCGCCACGTGGCCCTCTGATCCAATCCCAGCGAACGGAGACAGCACGAGATCGTTTTCGTTCGTCCATAACCTGATGGCCCTGCGGATTACTTGAAGTTGTAGGGGACAGATATGGCGTTCGTCTTCGTGCTCCCGCGCGCTGCGGTATTGGAGCGTGTCCGATGGGTTGATATCGCCCCATACGGGAGAGGCGTAGCGTTGCCACACCTTTACCGGGAAAGTTTCGTTCGTGTTCGTGACGGGGTCTGGGTTAACTCCGGGCTTCCTCATCGTCACCAAGTAGTCAGCGATGCCCTGGCGGCTCATGCACGCATCTTTCTTGAGCTGCTTGTGGAGGAGCCCCAAGGCCTTTGTGCGCTGCATCGCCGTCACGGGATCTTTCCAAATGCAGACCTCTGAATGGTAGATGAACCCGTGGTCCTGGAACAACCGGATCAATTCGCCGCGGAAATCGCGGAGACCGATCACGCCATCGCGCACCTTTGAGGTCGGCAGGTTCATGCAATGAAACGAGACCAGCCTGCCGTCCTTCGTCACCCGGAATAGATCCCCGACCAGAAAGCCGAAATGTTCGCGGAACTCCTCAGACGAGCGACAGTTGCCCATGTCGCGGTCCGTCGCCGTATATGTGTAGAGGCTCTCGAACGGCGGCGAGAAGATCGAATAGTCCACTGATCCGTCTGCTATGTCAGCGACGATCTCGCATGAATCTCCGTGGTGTAGCTTCCAACCATCGCCCTCTGATGAATCGGTTATATAAGGTTGTTGGTCTCTAGTCATTCCACTCACATTCTCCCGGATTAAGTCCCTCATGTGGGCAGTCATTTCTTCCGCCATCTTTGTGGCGGAGGCTTCTTTGCGCTTGATGTTAGCCACGACCGCGCCCTCCACGTCGGCGGTATAGATATGCACCTGCACTTCACGTTCCTGGCCGAAGCGCCAGCATCTGCGAACGGCTTGGTAGTATTGTTCCCAAGAGTCCGACAGCCCCACAAACGCGACGTTCGGGCAATGCTGCCAGTTCATGCCGTGGCCAGCAATCGACGGCTTGGTAACGAGCACGCGGAATGCGCTATCGGTAAAGCCCAGGAGCGTCTCTTCTTTGTCCTCCGACGACATGGCACCACGCACCTCCACCGCGCCCGGAATCGCTTTCGTAAGCGCGGTAGATTCGTCATTGAGGTTGCACCATACGACCCACCGCTCTGCGGATGCGTTCACGTCCAGGGCACACGCCTCTACTCGGTCCCTTATCGTGGACCTACGAGCCCCTATGCGTTCTTGAAGGGTTTGAGCTTCCACCGGGAACAGAAAGCCGTCTTGGACTTGGCTGGCGCTGACGACGTGATCGTGATAAACCACTGGCGGCAGCACGAACGCACCATCCTCGTAACCTAGATCAGAAGGTTTTCTGAGCATCACGGCCCAAGAACAAAGCCATCTCCAGAACTCGTCTCGTGCGTGCCCTTTGGGTCTCCATTTTTGAGTAGAGCCTCCGTCGTGAACGAAAAACGTGCTCAACATCTCACTCATCGTGAGTACGCCCATGAACTCGGAGTGGTTGCCTAATTCCGTAAAGTCATTAGGAGCTGGGGTCGCCGTGCAGGCGAGCCGGAACGGAGTATCTGAGAACGAGGAGAGCAGACGATTGCGAAACGCGCCGTCCTTGTGTTTGATGATGCTAGATTCGTCGAGTACGATTCCAGACCAAACGCTCGGATCGAAGCGATCTAGCATCTCGTAATTCGTGATGTAGGTACGCTCGCCGGGGTCGATTGGCTGCTCTCGTACATACTCAACGGGAACGTCAAACTTGGAACCCTCACGAACCGTTTGAGCGGCGACCGCCAACGGCGCGAGGATCAATACCGGACCAGGCACGTGCTCGGCCCATACGAGTTGAATTGGGGTTTTGCCCATCCCGCAATCCGCGAAAAGGGCAGCGCGTCCCCTGCGTAAGGCCCACCGCGTGAGATCGCGTTGGAACGGGAAGAGCTTAGGATTGAGCACTCCGGGGACTTCGATGCCCGTGACCGGGTCCACTGTGACCTTCCGCTCTAGGAAATCAGCGTAGCCCTTCATCTTGTCACTCATGCTGTCGCCTCCTGCTGCCTCTCCTCGAGGACAGCGCTGAGTGGGTCGAAGTGTGCGGCCTCACGTACTGCTTCCTTCCTAGCGTGCACGTAGCAATCCCGCACAGCTCTCACAGACCGCCAGCCGCCGCCCTGAGCGATGACCTCGAGCGGGAAGTATTCCGACCGCAGCGACGCGTACATGCGACGGTAGGGATGGAACCCGCCTCTCTCCAGCGACTCTAGGCCGGCGAGCTTCTCAGCTCGTCGGAGCCACTTGATGACTGTGCTATATGTCACCGGCTCCTGTGGGTCTCTAGCTCTCGGGAACAGCGGCACGCTACCAGCTCGGCCACGCCTCGAGAGGATGTCCTCGAGCATGAGCCGGAGCGGGGCGTTGATCTCGGCGAAGTTGTCGAACCCCATCTTGTCATTCTCCGGACGCCAATGAATCGCGCCGAGCTCAAAGTCTCTGTCGTCGTCCTTGATCGCCTCCAGGCCACTCGCGTCGAGGTAGATGTCGCTGAACGTGAGCTCGAGCACGGCTTCGATGCGGCGGCCTGTGTGAGCACACAGCATGAGAATCTCGCCGAGGAACGTCGGCACCTTGTTCCCGTCAGCGTCGTGGTATCGAGCCATCACCTGGCTCGAGGCGTTCATCACGTCGGCGAAGCGGTTGACGGTCGCGCAGGGCTGGAGCGGGTTCTTGATCCTCGGCGGATCGAAGCGCGAGGCGGCGAAGTAGTTGCGATTCAGCAGGAACTCGCCGTCGTCCTTCAGCCATAGAGTCGCCCAGTTGCCGACCGCTCTCAGATACGCGACGTCCTTGATGATGCCACCAGGCACGGGCTTCGGTGCCCGCTGAGCTACACCGGCCGGCTTCCCTCTGAATCCCTCGCGACCTTCTCTGATGCCACGGCTGTCGATTGAGCCCTCGAGTCTGCTGTCGTAGTAGTTCTTCCATGAGGCCGATGAGATCCTCGCGGGGTGCGTACCAGCTCCGAGCGTGCGCTCGAGGAGCTCCTTGCACCGTTCGTGCATCAGTTGCTGCTGTGGCGACTTCTTGGGCGTCTCGTGCTTCGTGTAGAGATCGAACAGCGTGCCGAGCGTGAGCTCGTCGTGAGCAAGCGTCTCGCTGCCGAGCACGAGCTTCGCGTTGAGCTCGACCGCCCACTTCTTCGCGAGCTTTTTGTCCTTATGACCTAGCGACTGCCAGGGGCGCGTGCCATCGGCGAGCGTATATCTCACATAGATCGGCTTCCCTGGTCCCCTGCGCTCGCTCAGCGCCACGATGTTCGGCTTCTCTCCGACTGAGTAGGTCCAGCGTTGTCGTTCCTGACTTGGCGAGTGTGCCATCGTCGTATCCTCGTTTATGAATGGTTAAGAATAGATAGTGCGCCGGCTGTGCTTAGGAAACTTTCGGAGCTCATGCTACCTCCTCCTCTCCTGCATCTTTCATCGGGTATAAAAGTCAGTCGGGCAGAACTCCCGATCAATCTGGCACTGAAGCGATTGGCGAATCCATTCAGACGTGGTGGTAGGCTTGCCGGTCTCTAGCTGAACCTTAGCAGCCGCCTTCTGGCACTCAGCCCAAAGTTCGTCTTCGATGAATAAGCTGCGTCGTTTATTAGTCATTGTCTTCACCTCCTTCTACGCCGCACAGGGGAATATCAAATACGGACGGCTGTTCAGTCCGGCTAACGCTTACCGCGTCTTTCATGTTAGTCACTGCTTGACGGTAGTAAGTGTCCTTTAGTTCGATGCCTATACCCTTCCTGTCGTTGATCACCGCTCCATACACCTCTGATCCCACTCCCATAAAAGGCGTGAACACCACTTCGCCGGGGTTACTCCACAGAATTACGCACCGCTCGATTACATCGAGCTGCAGCGGGTGAACGTGCTTCTCGTCATCTTCTGCGCGGGACTTCTTATAGGGCAACACGCGGTCAATTCGCACGTCGTCCCAAAACGCACTAGCGTAGTTGCGCCATATCCAATGCGAATAGCGGTTCTGGATCTGGTTGCCGGTCCACCCACGGTACTGCATCAACTCGCGCGGGATTTGTCTCGATCCCGCATATTCCATAAGCCCATGCGGATGAGCGATAGGTACAGGATTATCGCCGTCGCGCCGAAACATCAGTAACCAGTCGGCGGAAGCCACCGAGCATCGACTAGAATCCGTGACGATAGTCTTGTGCGCGAGGTTCTTCGCCATCGTCCTATTGCGGACGCCGAGCGGTTCTTTCCATACGGCATACCGAGCAACATACCGGAAACCCCTTCGCTCATGCAGCCGGATGATGTCACCAGGGAAGTCCACTAGGTAGTCCTTGCCGGAGTTGCCGGATGGAACGTCCATGCAATGCACCCCAGTCAGCCGACCAGGCATCGTCACCCTAAACAATTCCCGCACGATGAACTCGTAGTGCTTGAAGAACTCCTTATAATCTCGTGCGTTCGACAGGTCGCGCTCTGATGACGAGTAGTGATACAATCCACCGAACGGAGGAGAGTACACTGACAGGTGGACGCTTCCGTCTGGCAACGTAGGCATCACCTCGCACGAATCCCCGCAGTATATGGCGTATCTGTCTGATATTACTTGCTCCTTTACAGCCATGAGGGCATCTCCGTGTCTGTGTTATGATTGGTGGTAACCCGTTCGATGTGTAAGGCATCGGTCATGTGATGGAGTAAAGACGTGAACATCTCATCAGCCTTCACGCTCTTGCGATGCAAATTGTCGACTACCCGCGTCTCTCCCTCAGTCGCCACCACGTCAACGACTACAGGTCGCTTTTGCCCAAATCGCCAGCACCGTCTCACTCCTTGGTAGTATTGCTCGTAAGAGTGCGACGGGAAGAAAGTGACGTGGGCACACTTTTGGAGGTTAAGCCCAAAGGCACCTATCTTCGGCTTCGTCACCAGTACGCGAATATCCCCATGAGCGAACGCTAGAAGGTTCGCTTCTTTCTTTTCATCCGAGTCGGAACCGCTCACCTGTACCGCGCCGTCGATCATATTTGTAAGGAGATCGCCCTCGGCGTTAAGGTGACACCAGACGAGCGACTGGTCGGTGTGTTCGCAGATACCCGTCACCGTTTCACACCGCTCTTGAATTGTCCGGCGTCGTTCCACACGTTGCTCGTCAAGTGTGATCGCCGGCAGATCAAACAGCCACCCTGGGCGAACAGTTTTCGCCTTGATGATGTGCGTGTTTTCCGTCAACGGCGGCAAGACAAATCCCGCGTCATCGTATCCATAATCGGATGGCTTGCGGATCGCACGTGCCCAGGACGCGATCCACCGCCAGAACGGCACCTCTGCGTGACCCTTGAGCCGCCAGTCCACAGCTTTACCGAACTCGCGACCTTGGCTTGTAGATGTGTTACGTGCATTGCGGAAGAATCGAGAGAGCATATCCATGTGCCCCAGCTCCCCAAGTGCCTCTGACGATGTACCAAGTTCGATGTAGTCGTTCGGTGCCGCCGTCGCCGTGGATAGTAGTCGGAACTGGAGGGTGCGTAGGAACTCAGTCACTACAGCCCTCCTTTTTCCATTGAAATTCTTGAGAATCGAACTTTCATCGCATGACATCCCAGAGAAGTCCGCCGGATTAAAGTGATGAAGCCGTTCGTAGTTCGTCACTATCACTCGCGAACCGCTAGGAACATTCCCATCAGATACACGCACCGCATCTATCCCGAACTTCTCGGCCTCCTCCACGAGTTGGTAACTCACGGCGAGCGGCGTAGCCAGGATAACAGGCCTGTTGGTATGACGAACCACGTTCTCCGCCCAGACCAACTGCATAGGCGTCTTCCCTAGTCCGCAGTCAGCGAAGATCCCAGCGCGACCACGAGTTACCGACCATTCAACTAGCTCCCGTTGAAAGTCGAACAGGAAACTAGGAACGAACGTCGGCGTGAATCCATTGCCGTCGGCGTGTTGCGCCTTTGCCTTGAGGAACTCCGTATAGGCTCCCGTCCTAGGCCCCCTCCCGATTGAGGATGTGCCTGACGGACTCTTCTAGTTCGTCGATGGAGGCCATTGGAGAGGCAATCCCGCCATGCTTCTCAGCGAGGGCGTTGGCCCGCTCTTCGGTGATCCCGAAATGTCTCTGCGACTCCCACTCGCCGATCCACTGCCAGGTGCGAGGAGCGTTGGCCATAGCGGCTGCGATGGCGCGGAAGTGTTCGAGGTTTAGGTGGGCCGTTGAGAGGCTCCTTTTGTGTTGGCGGTCGAGAGTAACCTTTTCCATACCCACATTATATATACCGTATATACATCGAGCAAGAATTAATAAAGCTCTAAGCATCATCAAGCAGCGAGCGTCGAGCATTTTTCCGGATAGTGTTTATGCGGGCTCTCGGCTAATTAGAAGTCGCCGTCTGAGGCGATTATCGGGACGACGGCGGAATTAAAAGTTTTGCCCCGTCTGGGAGTCGCTCGAGCATTTTTCCGGATAGTGTTTATGCGGGCTCTGGCGCATCGAGCTCAGGGGCGTAGCTTCTCCTACGACAAAATCCCCTTGTGGGATTGGGTCAGTGCTCGGCTTCGGAATGGTCTGTGGAGACTTGGTTCCGTGGTCGTTTTATTTGATCGGTCTTCCCCTCTTCTTCGCGGAAACAGGGAAGGCCGATTTTTTCGTTGAGGCATGCTAGGCGGGTTCTGGCGCATCGAGCTCAGAGGCGTAGCTTCGGCGGACGGTCAATTCCGACCACCCAGACAGGGGGAGAACTGTGACGCTAAGAGAAGCCTTCCACACCGTATGCTCGGAGGCGCTGCCGCCCAGCCCTTACCGACACCTCAGCCTGTACATCCGCACGCCGTTCTATGGCGGACCCGAGGAGGGCGGATGGTGGGGCACTGACGTCGAGCTCGTGAGCACTCAAGAATTCCAGAGCGAGCAAGCTGCACGTGCCCAGCTCGAGCTCGTGGAGGAACTCGCCCAGCATCAGACTCACGAAGCGAAGCTCGCGTGGAGTGACCACTGCCGGCTCGAGATCGAGCAAGCCGAGCGTCGAGGCATCTCACCTGACGAGCTCCGAGAGACCGATGGGCCGGCCGAATACTTTGTCGTGCTCGAGCGCCTCCCTGGGGACTGCTCCCGGAAGGATGAGAGGTTCTACTCATGAGCGGCCGCCCGATGCTCGAGATCGAGCTCCTGCGAGCTGGCTGCGATGGGGCTCTCGTGTTGTGCAATGCTCTCGCCGAGATGAAGCTCGAGGCTCATCTACCTCCGGAGGTCGCGGTAGCGATCCATGACCACCTCGAGATCCTCGGGCCTCTGCTCGAGGGAGCTCTCTCTGTGAGCTCTGCCCGACAAATAGCCGAGGAGCTCGTGCGCCGAACAGCTCTCGAGGGACAGAGCTCAGGGGCGAATTGACTGACGAGCCCGATGTCGTGACGATCCCCTTGGATGAGGTTATGCGTGGTTTGAGCGTGACCCTTCCGAGAGGGGCATGGGAAGGTTTAGTGGCTTATGGCAGGGAGTGCGTGGCGGCGAAGCTCGAGGGTAAAGAGCCTCCTTCTCCCGACCCGAATATGACATATAAGGAATGGTTGGCCTCGGTAGAGAAATGCAAAGCCGACTATGAGCAGCGAGCTCGTGGCTGAATTGATCTCGAACGATGAAGCGCTCGCGATGCTCGAGGAGCGTCTCGCCGAGTGGAAGCAAGCCGGCGGGACGATCCGCGGCTGGTGCCGCTGGGTGTTCGTGAGAGACCTCAGAACCCTTCGGAAGTGGCAGTCGGGTGAGACGCCAGTGCCGGCGGCCGTGAGGTATTGGCTGCTGCACTCCGAGCAGCCGTGGCCCTAGCAAGCTCCAGCTTGCTCGGCACACATACCTCGGTGCACCCACTGGCGGTTGAAGGTGCGACCGACGGGCTCGCCGCAGATCACACAGCGGAACTCAGGCCCCTCGGCGAGCTTGCGCTTGCCGCCCTCGATGACGCGGACGGCCGTGTCGTGCCAGACCTTCACCTCGCGGGTCGACTTGTAGGGGAGCTCGTCGAGGATCTCGTAGGGACTCGGGCCGTCGTATCGCTTGCCGATCTTCTTGCCTCGGACCTCTGCGACGTAAGCCTTCACGGCTCGCTTCTCGAGCTTGCTCACACTACCACCTTGACGCGGTCGAGCCCGTTCGCTCGAGGAGCTCCTTCAGACGGTCGCCGCCACTCGAGGGCTGTCGTGTACAGCGGCTGGCTCGAGCCGTCGATGCCGCTCGGTTTTCTGAGTGCCTTCAGACTGAACGGTTCGCGTGGACTGAGCCAGCCAATCAGACCAGCGTCGACCATCTCTCGAGTGTTGCGGACAGCGAGCTCGATGTCCTCGTAGGACTGCCCATATTCGGAGAACAGCTTGGCGATGCTTCCGGAGTTCATCTGCTCGGCGCGTTCGCTGTCGAGGTGTGCTACCGTGCGAATCACTTTCATCAGCCTATCCATCGAGAGCTCGGCTCTCGTTCTCTTTAGAGAACGGCTGTTTTCTTTTTCTTTTTCTGTTTCTGTTTCTTCTTCTTGGTCGATGATGGTATCGGGTATGGTATCCCCGATGGTATCCCCGATGGCATTGAATCCGTATCGCTGAGCGAATGAGTTCACGAGCTCCACGGCCGGCAATCCCTCAAGGTGCGTCTGCACCGACTTGCAGTGGTTTACGTTTTCCAGATTGAGCGCAGGATTGTATCTCAGGCCGTTCGGCAGCCAGAGCACATTGCCCTCGACTGCGAGGTAGCCCGAGGACTGTAAGTCCCTTAGAGCGCCTTCTACGGCTTCGACCTCGAGGCCGGTCACTTCGGCCAGCGCGACCACGTGAGCTCGCACGACGTCGATGCCGGTCGCACCGAGCATCAGCTTGAGCGTGTAGAACACGAGCTTCGCTTCCGGCGTGAGCCCGACGAACTTCAGATCGTCGACGAGCGCGGTGTGGATCGACTGATGCTTCCCTCGGCGGTCAGCCATCACGCTCCTCGCATCAATTCGTGGTAATTAAAGCCCTCTCCCAGCGCCTCAACTATATCAACAGTAGTCGATTCCATCCCAAGTAGGCGATCTCCTGGGCTGGCCACATAGGCGTGGCTGGGGACCTCGTGAGTGCGGAGCACGAAGGCTCTCCCGTCGGCCGTGATCCTCCAAATCCCAGAATCGCGCTTCGTCGAGTCTGACTCACTCGGTCTCGCTTCAGCCAATCCCCAGTGAGTCAGCTTGCTCGTGTCCCCCTGCACCTCGGCGACCAGCGCGGGAATCGTTCGACCGAGATGGACCCAGTCCACGGCGTGATAGAGGGCGATGAGCACACGCGCCTGACCCGAGTTGAGCTTGCGCCGATAGAGTTTCGTCTTCCCGCCGCAGCAGTCGCACGTTTCGGGCGGGAGACGTGACCTGGCCCGCAGCGGATGCTCCTCACCGCCCTCGAGCATCGAGGCCGCTGCAGCGTGGGAGGTGTTCGGG
>Ga0208450_1001492_pt1 | contig 10855 bp, 5 predicted proteins | sample MalvireepMed_908_FD_184249 | JGI IMG/M metagenome (GOLD analysis project Ga0208450, IMG submission 184249) | Marine viral communities from the Global Malaspina Expedition - Malaspina viral metaG DeepMed_908 (SPAdes) (version 2) | ecosystem: Environmental > Aquatic > Marine > Oceanic | place... | reverse complement strand
CGGGCACTGAGACTTCGGAGTAAGAAGAGAAACCCCGCGTCGCTACGCTCCGATGGGTGGCAGCCTTGCTCCGGTCCGGGTGGCAGGCTTCACGTGGAATGGGTGGCAACCTTCAGCGGTTTACGCAATCAACCAGACCATCGATGAGATCCTTCATGTACATGCCTCTATCCAGAATCATCTGCGTGGCTTTCTGAGCATCGACCGTGTTAACAGATTGAAGTTGGGCATAGCCGAGAATGGCGGTTAGTGGCGACCTCAAATCGTGGGTTACTTGCCCCAGAAAATTCACCTTTGCCTGACTGGCCTTGCGTGCCGTTTCCAGAGCGTTTCTTAAGTCTTCCGTTCGTTGTTTGACGGTCTGCTCTAGGGATTTTCGGCTCTCTATTTCCTGAGCTTTTAGGGCTTTTTTAGCTGTCAGGATCTGACGTTTTTGTTGCCAGCTATAGGTTAGTATCAAAGCCAGCGCGGTTACAGTTTCGATACCAAGGCGATAAGGCGCAAAGTGGGCGGTGTAGTAGAAATTAAACGTGTAGCCCAGCAACAGAAACGATGTGATCAACCAATATACTGACAACAACAGCATCAATAGTATTGAGCTTTGACTAGCGGGACGAGTTTTCAGGGCAGCGGGAATGATAAGCGGCCAGGTGATCATGTAGCCGGTTAGGCACAGGATTCCCAGTTTTCGTATAGTGCTGCCGTCGACAATAAACGTAAGGCATGCCATGGCAGCTGCGGCAACTCCTGTCACAATCAGGTAGTTGCGCCAGCCACGTTGGTAGTTCAGCCCTAGGACGAAAACAGAGGTGGCCAGAAAGAGTTGTGTAGAAAGCATTGCTGCGCTTACTCTCAAGTTGACCGAATAACTTTCGAGTGATGGCAGTAGATAGTTGGTGAAAAAGCCGTTTTTCTCAGCTTCTCGAATAAATGCCACCAGTAACCATGTGCCCGTTACCAAAAGGCTAGCGTTAAGCTGGAAGGCAAGAACAAGTAGAAGCGTGAGAATGCCCGCGAAAAGAGCCGCCAGAAAGATCCGGTTTTCGGTGAGTCTTTCTGAGTAGGGCACAGGCTCCCAGCTTTCTATACTAATAAACGGAAGGTTGTCGCTATTTATTTTTAGAAACAGTTGCTGTGCTTGGCCTGCGTTGAGTCGTATCGGAATGATGGTTTTGCCATTGCTGACAGCACGATTTTGTAGCGGGATATCCAGACCTGTGGCTGTTTGATGTAGCGTTTTTCCGGTAGCTGGGTCAACAAAGTAGGCCTGAACCTTGTTTAAGCGCCAAGGCTCGATAGCCAGCCAGCGTATCAGTGCCTGGTTGCTGCTGTTGTGCAAGGTCGTTTTAAGCCAGGTGGTCGCATGGCGGCGTGTGGCGCTCAAGGTGCCTGCTTCAGGCTGGATCCAGTCTGCGGCACTTTGGGCGTCATTGAGGCTTTGAATGGCATTATTGCCGGAGATTGCCTGCATGAATTCAATCAGTTCACTACCATCTGGCTGTGTGGCCAGATCCAAGTAGGGACTCGAGTAGGTTTCGGTCTGTGCCTGTGAAATGGTCGATAAGGTTAATAAAAAAGCGGCGAAAATGGCGACGCATGTGGCAATCCAATTGCGTTTGGTCAAAATGTGTTCCCGGTCTCAACTATGTTGTTTTCGAAAGTCTCGCGGAGTTAGCCCAAAGCGCTCTTTGAACGCAGTGGAGAAGTTAGCGCTGTCTGCAAAGCCAACCTGATGAGACACATCCTGCACGGCGAGGTGTGTCTGCTGAAGCAGGGATTTTGCTTCCTTCATGCGCTCCTCTCGAAGGTATTCATAAACCGTTGTGCCAGCGCACGCCTTGAATGCTGCATTAAGGTGTTTGCTGTTCGTTCCTGTCAATTTCTCTAACTCTTTCATCGACGGTGTAACAGATAGCGATTTCAGCAAATGGGTGCGTGTGGAGTGAAACACGATCATATGACGGTTATTTATTGCAGCCGTATCGGCCTCTGAACTTTTTCTGCAGGCCTGTGCTGGTGGTTTGTGTCTCAGATGTATCGCGAGCCGCAGTTTAACCTCATTAAAATCAAAGGGTTTGTTGATGTAGTCAACAGCGCCCGCAAGCAGTCCTCTGACGCGATGCTCGGGCGAGGTCATACCGGAGATAAAAATAACAGGGATGTCGCGCGTTCTCGGATCTTGAGTGATTATTTTGCAGGCATCATGGCCGTTATAGCGAGGCATCTCTGAGTCCATCAGGATCAGGTCGGGCTGCAGGGCGCGGGCTTTCTCGATGCCTTCAAGGCCATCTTGGGCATGAAATATCTGGCAACCGTGTCGTTGAAGGTAAGCAGAGAGCAGCATGCGGTCTGCTTCCTCATCATCCACAATCAAAATGCGCCTGCGTTCCAGCGTCTCCATCTCTGTCCTTCTGAATTGTTGCTGCCCGGCTCCGCGGGCACCTTTGTATTGAGCCCATGCTTACACTCCAGATTCAACAGTATGTAATGGGCTGTGTGCGCAATCAACTGGCGGCAAGTGGATAAAACTTTCCCTTCGAGAACAGGTTTTGCCGCGCTATCACAGGTTCTCTGCTGTGCAAGGTATAGGATCAGGCCATTCTGACACTAATAACTCGTTGCTTTGGGATGGAGCTTTCTAGCTCAGGTGTGCTCCGAGCTTCCGGTTTCGCTCGCGCCCGCCAAGCTTCTGCCCATTCCCTCACAAAGCCAGCGTACTGATCACAACCGCTCCAGGCCTCTCGCCTGTATCGGCGGCCTTGAGGATATTATGGCTAGAACTCCCTCTCTCGCAAAATTAGCACTTGCCGTTTCTTTGAGTTATTCCGCAGCTGTTTCGGCGGCAACAATGCCACAAGACGACTTGTTGAGCGTTGTGAAGGAGGCTTTGGAAACCAACCCAGAGGTACAGATTCGTTTGAATGCGTTTCAGGCGTCGACCCACGACCAGCGGGAGGCCTTCGGCGGATACTTGCCTTCGTTGGATCTGAATGGCTCTGTCGGCATGGGCGATCGTGAATTCGATGGTCGCGGAAGCTATAGCCGCAATTTTGCCGAAGTGTCGCTCACGCAAATGCTGTTTGACGGGTTTCGGGTGAGCAATGCTGTGGCCAGAGCCGAGCATAGTAGCCGAGCGCGCTACTACGAACTTTTGGATGAGGCGGAAACCAAAGCGCTTGAGGCGAGTGAGGTTTATTTGAGTGTTCTCAGGCAGCGGGAGCTGGTTGCCCTGGCACAAAAAAATGTGGCCAACCACCAGCGGGTGCAGCGTCACGTCAGTGATCGTGCCTCCCAGGGTGTAAGTAACCGAGCTGACTTAAAGCAGATTGATGGGCGCTTGTCGCTTGCACGCTCAAATTTGATGACAGAAATTGCCAACCTGCAGAGCGTAACCGCCCGCTTTCAACGCCTGGTAGGCCGCTTTCCGGCTGAAGAATTAAGTCCTTTTGAAGTGCAGTCGCAGTTAGTGCCAGAGGAGTTGTGGCAAGTTCTTACAACGGTATATGCAAATAACCCTGCACTGTTTGCGGCCTTTGAGGAGATTCAAGCGTCCGAGGCATCCTATGGCGAAGCGAAATCAGGCCGTTATCCCACACTAGAGCTGGGTGCCCGCCATGGTGTCTACAAGAACAACAACAGCTTTGACAGGCGCACAGACCCGGACAGCTACGGCGGCGATACGGTGATTGAATTGCGTGCGCGCTACAACCTGTACCGCGGTGGTAGTGACCGTGCGGCCGAGCGTGCGGCGGAAAGGCGCATAAGCCAGGCTGAGAGTATGCGGGACAAAACCTGCGTTGATTTGCGCCAGACCGCAACCATTGCCCACGACGATGTGCTTAATCTGCAGGTTAAGCTGGATTCCCTCGAAGCCCACCGTGAGAAAACGGAAGGGGTGCTTGGCGCCTATCGTGAACAGTTCGATATAGGCCGCCGCTCTTTGCTGGATGTCCTTGATTCCGAGAATGAATTCTTCCAGGCCGAACGCGCCTATATCAATGGCTCCTATGACCTTGAAATCAATCGCCTGAAAACCCTGCACAGCATGGGGCGTCTGCTGCAAACCTTAAATGTTACCAGTGACGAACTGCCAGACCTGGGTGATATTAATCGCTCTGTAAATCCGGGCTCCAGTCGTTACTGCACGCTTCCGGATGAGGGCGCCAGAGATTTTGACCGCTTCCTGAAAACAGCGGATACCGAAGAGGTTCTGAGCTTTGGCAGCGACACCTTGTTTGATATTGGTAGCGCCGAGTTCAAACCCGAGGCTATGGCCCGCCTGCAGCAATTTGCTCGCCGGTTGCTGGAGCGTGACACAGTCAAATCTATCAACATTGTGGGCCACACCGATAGTTCGGGTACTGATGCACTGAACCGTGAATTGTCGTTGGCCAGGGCGATTGCGGTGCGTGATGCGCTAATCGATAGCGGCGTTGACGACACCGTAATGCTGGTTTCGGGCGTGGGGTCTTATCAGCCCAATGCAACCAACGACACAGCTGAGGGCAGGGCACTGAACCGCCGTGTTGAGGTGCGCGTTACTCACACCAGAAAGTGAGCTTAAAAGGCTGTTATGGATCAGACAAATGACCCCCTGAGCGCTTGCCTGCTATGGCTTGCGGCTGAAAATGGCACCGCGACCAGCCACGATGCGCTGGTCGGGGGCTTGCCATTGGTGGACGGCCGTTTGTCACCCTCGGTATTTGCCCGTGCTGCGGACCGGGTCGATATGAAGGTAAAGCTGGTGCGGCAGCCGTTGGAGCACTTGAATAGTTTGCTGCTTCCCTGCGTTGTTTTGCTTGAGGGGAATCGTGCTTGTTTACTGGAAAGCATCGATCCCCAGCAGCAAACTGTGCAGGTTCGGTTGCCGGAACTGGATATGGAGATCCAGCAACTGGAGCTTGCCGGCCTCAAGGAGAGCTACACCGGCATCGCGCTCTACTGTCGCCCGGATTTTCGTCTGGATCAGCGCAAAACAGGTGCCGGCTCCACGGTTGGTAATGGCCACTGGTTCTGGAGTGTCATCAAGGCAAACCGACCGGTGTACCGGGACATCCTGATCGCCGCCTTCTTTATCAACCTGTTTGCTTTGACCATGCCCCTGTTCGTGATGAACGTTTACGACCGGGTGGTGCCGAACCATGCCACGGATACTCTGTGGGTGCTTGCCCTTGGCGCGTTGATCATCATCTGTGCCGATTTGGCGTTGCGGTTGCTTCGCAGCTGGTTTGTTGAGCTGGCGGCAAGCCGTGCAGATATCACCTTGTCTGCCCGCATTATGGAACGCATTCTGGGTACCCGGCTTGAGCATGCGCCGCAATCGGTGGGCTCATTTGCAGCCAATGTGCAATCGTTTGAATCCGTGCGCTCGTTCATTGGTTCCATGACGGTAACCGCGCTCATCGACCTGCCATTCTTTCTGCTGTTCGTTGTCATCATCGCCTTGATCTCCCCGGTGATGGTCATTCCTGTGCTGATCGGCGCGACCATCATTATTCTGTACGCGCTCTCGGTGCAGGCAACCATGCACCAGCTATCAGAAACCATGAGCCAGGCCAGCGCCCAGCGTAACTCCGGCCTGGTGGAAAGCCTGGTGGCCGCGCCCACGCTGAAAAGCTTCAACGCCAGCAGCCGTATGCAAAGTGCATGGGAGCAATCCACCCGGTTTTTGTCTGGCTGTTCCGGCAAACAGCGCCTGCTTGGTATGTCGGTAGGGGCAGGGGCTTCCTGGATACAGCAGGTGGTGTCGGTGGCGATGATTATCACCGGTGTGTATCTGGTGATTAACGGTGATATGAGCCAGGGCGGGCTGATTGCGGCTTATATGTTGTCGTCCCGTGCCATGGCACCCGTGTCACAAACCGCTTCGCTACTTACCCAGTATCACCAGGCCGCTACGGCCATGACCGCCGTTGAGCAGATTATGGATGCCGAGCAGGATCGTGAGCCCGGCAAGCAGTTGATCAGCCGAGGCAAGTTGCGCGGCGAAATTGAGCTGCGTGATGTGTCCTTCCAGTACCCGGGTGAAGAGTGGGATGCCTTGAAAGGGGTTTCTCTGCATATCCGTGCCGGCGAGCGGGTGGGCATTCTAGGCCGGGTGGGCTCAGGCAAGAGTACGCTGGAAAAACTCATACTGGGTTTGTATCGCCCAACCTCGGGTACCTTGTTAGTGGACGGTGTGAATATCGGCCAGATCGACCCCGCCGAACTGCGTCGCAACATTGGCTACGTTCCGCAAGACGTGCAGTTACTCAGCGGCACCGTGTACGACAACGTCACCCTGGGTATAGAGCATCCCAACAACGAGCGCCTTTTACAGGCCATTAACCTGTCCGGCTTGAAAGGCCTTGTAGGCGACCATGCCGATGGTTTGTCGATGCAGGTAGGGGAGGCAGGCAATCGCTTGTCCGGAGGGCAGCGCCAGACCATCGCCGTGGCCCGCGCGGTGATGGCTGATAGCAGTATTTTATTGCTGGATGAACCAACGAGTGCCATGGACAGCACGCTGGAGAATCACGTAAGCAAAGGCCTGAACCAGTTCGGCCAGGGCAAAACCGTATTGCTGATAACCCATCGCACCAGCTTGCTGGATTTGGTCGACCGCCTGATTGTGATGGATGCAGGGAGAATTGTGGCAGATGGCCCCAAGGCAACGGTGCTTCAGGCACTTCAGCAGGGAAGCATTCAGCGAGGGGCGCAATGAGTATCGACCCGAAGATTGCTGAAAAAGCTGCCCAGAAGCAGATTGAGCAACAGGCATTTGAGCGCTTGAACAAGGCTGATGCTGTTGGGGCGCGGGGGAAGGGCTTTGTTGATCGTCTGTTCCGGCCGTTTTTCTCAGCTTTCCGCGGTAATTCACGGCATTGGACTACGGATGCAGATCAGGCCATGGAGCAGCAAAGCACCCTTCGCGCCCGCAGCCTGCTTTACGGCATTGCGCTGACCTTTATTGTTTTGATTGTCTGGGCTGCGTTTGCGCCCATAGATGAAGTAACCCGGGGCGAAGGCAAGGTGATTCCATCCCGCCAACTCCAGGTTATTCAATCAGCCGATGGCGGTGTGATTGAAGAGGTGTTTGTAGACGAGGGCGCCAGAGTGAGCAAAGGCGACCTGCTGGTACGCATAGACCCAACACGGTTCGTAGCCAGTTTTCAGGAAGGCAGCGTGCGGGCATTTGCGCTGGCCGCCAAAGTTAAACGACTGCGGGCCCTGATCCATAACGAACCTCTGCAGCTCAATTACAGCGAGGCGGTAACGCCTGTGCAGGAACAGGTGCTACGCCAGGAAGAGGGCTATTACAAGGCTAGCCTGAAGGAACTGGATGAGCGCTTATCGGTTGCCCGGGAGCAGATTGCTCAACGGCAACAGGAACTGAGCGAAGCGCAGGCGCGGGTGTCTGCTGCGGAGCAGTCCTATCGCATGTCGACGCGAGAATTACAGGCGACGGAACCCCTGCTGGCTTCCGGTGCTGTTTCAGAAATAGAGATATTGCGTTTACAGCGGGATCAGGCAGCTGCCGATGGTGAGCGCCTGCAGGCGGCGGCCCGTGTCCGGCAGGTGAAAGCCAGTATTCAGGAAGCAGAGTCCAGGTTGCTGGAGGTTGAGTCTTCCATGCGCAATCAATGGCGTGCGGAGCTCAGTGACGCAAGCTCACAGTTAAACAGCCTCAATAAAAGCGTTGCCGGGTTGGCAGATAAGGTAAAACTCTCGGAAATTCGTTCGCCGGTGAATGGCACAGTCCAGCGGGTACTTCTGAATACCATCGGTGGGGTTGTTCAGCCGGGGAACGCGGTTGTCGAAATTGTTCCCACCGATGATCGCTTACTGGTAGAAGCTAAAATTGCGCCCAAGGATATCGCATTTTTACGCCCTGGCTTACCGGCAACCATCAAACTACACGCCTATGATTTTGCCATCTATGGTGGGCTTTCAGCGACCATCGAGCACATAAGTGCCGACACGATTACAGATGATCGCGACAACACGTTTTATCTTGTGCGCGCACTGACCACCGAAAAAGACTCGACACAGCATTTATCCGTTATCCCGGGCATGACCGCGCAGCTGGACATCATGACCGGCAAAAAAACCATTTTATCGTATCTGTTAAAACCATTATTGCGCGCCAAAGCCAATGCTTTGAGCGAACGCTGAAGTAACTTTATGTTGAGGTCCTTATGACTACTCTGGCAATTGTTGTAACCCTGGTCGGACAAGCTTGGGCTGAAAATGCCAATGGCGAACGCCGTGCACTGGAAGTAGGTGATCAGCTGGCGGTTGATGAAACCCTGATCATGGCAGAGGGTGCCCGTATTGATCTGGATTTTGGCGACAACCAGCAGTTGACCTTCTTGGGTGAGCAGCAAGTGACACCTGAAGTCAGAGGCGACCTCATTGAGCAAACTGAAAGCCTTTCCTCTCTTGAGACCAATGATCTGCCGGAGCCTGTTACCCCCATAGAATCGGACCGGGGTGGTTTATCTGAAGGCCATAGATTTGTTCAACTGGTGCGCATTGGCGAAATAATCGAAGCGGATGGCTACACCCCGGTTACTGTTGCGCGAATTCAGGAAGTCTTGCGCCCCTTCGGCATGAGCATACCGCAGCAGGAATTTGTGCGGGGCAGCGAACGCGACGGCACTCGTTATGATGAACAAAGCTATCCCGAGACAGGCTTAAAACTTGCAAAGCTGAGTATTTCCATTGATGCGATTACCGGTGACGACATAGTCGATGCCACGGAGGCGGGGCAGCCGGTTACGCTGACAGGTACGGTGGGCGGTGGCGTCTCGCCCGGTGATACCGTCGCCGTAACCGTGAATGGACAGCTCTATAACACCACTGTGAATGCCGATGGTAGAACCTGGCAAGTGGATGTTCCGGGCAGCGAATTGGCTAAAGACAATAAGGTTCAGGCGACGGTTAACAGTGTTGAGCCAAACGGTACGCCTGTTTCTGAAAGTGCAGAACGCCCCTATTTGGCTGATGACATAACGCCGAGCGTTAGTGTTGAGCTTGAGCAAGGGTCTGGGCCAAGTGGGGAGTTCAACGAGAGTGATACCAACGACGGCAAAGTAGAGGGCAGGATTACCTTCGGCCCAAATTCCAAGCCCGGCGATACAATCACGGTTACCGACAAAGATGGCAACCCGATTCTGGACGGCAAGGGTGACCCGATCACCGATTACGAAATCACTCAAGGTGATATCGACAACGGCATTACTGTTGAGGTGCCAGTAACTCCCGGGCAAACCGATGCTGAGCTAAAGGTTGATATTACTGACTCCGTGGGTAACACCAGCAGTGCCAGCGATAACAAGGCAGTGGATAATGTAGGGCCTCAATTACGTGTAGAAATTGAGGGTGAAGGCAGCATCGCGCATTACGATGCAGCCAAGATAACCAATGGCCAAGCAAAAGTTACCGTTAAGCTCATAGCCGGAGCTGTTGAGGCCGGTGATCAGTTAATCGTTAGAGATGGCAATGGAAATACCGTTATCAACCGCCCGGTAACGGATGCGGAAGTAGCCAGCGGCGAAGTTGATGTGTTGCTTTCAGTAGCTCAAGGGCAAACAGTAGTTAATGTTGAGGCGGTTATCACAGACCCTGCTGGTAATAGCAGCAACGATACTGACGGCAAAGTGATTTTGTCTCCAGATCTCGCAATCGATACAGCCCAAATTGACGACGCTGCAGGCACTATCGACATCAGTGGTAGCACCTCCGATGTGGCGCCGGGTAGCGATGTTGTCATCACCATCACCGATAAAGACGGTAATACCGTTTCCGTCACAGCACAGACCAATGCTAGCGGCGATTATACGATTACTGGACAAGATATTAGTGGCCTCACCGACGGGCCGTTAGATATCAAAGCGGAAACCACGGATCACAATGGCAAGACCGTTGATGACAGTGTGGCCGATGCGATAGATCACATTGCAGGCGGCCTATCAGTGGACACCACCACGGTAGCTAGCACTGGGCCAACGGTTGACATCAGTGGTAGCAGCACCGATGTCCATCCGGGTGAAACGGTCACCGTTACGATCACCGACCAAGATGGCACTACCGTCACGACCAGCGCCATCGTACAAGCCGATGGCACTTACACCGTTACCGGTACAGACATCAGCAGCTTGGTGGATGGTCCTTTAACCATCGACGCCAGCGCGACTGACAACAACGGTAATCCTGTTAGTGGTTCAGATACTGCTGAGTTGGATAGCCTAGCAGGCAGCATGACTGTTGCCTTCACCAACGATCCGATCGCTGATCCTGCATTAGCAGAAGTGACGGGTACGACGGCAGACGTTGCCCCAGGTGAAACTGTTAGCCTAACGTTCACCGATGTGAACAATCAGACCACGACTGCGACTGCGGTGGTGGCCAGTGATGGTACCTATACCACCACGGTTGATTTACGTGGTTTAACCGACGGTGATATTACCGTTGATGCTGCAGCGACCGACCGCAACGGTGATCCGGTGAATGCAACCAACAATGCAGAACTGGATGCGATTGTTGCCGACATTGCGATCAAAGGCACCAGTGTTGATGACGTGTCAGGCACCATCGACATCAGTGGTAGCACGACCGATGTTGCACCGAACACGACGGTTAACGTCACGATTACCGACAAAGATAATAATACTGTCACAACCATAGCCACGACCGATGCCAATGGTGATTACGTTGTTAATGGTACCGACATTAGCGGTTTAACCGACGGTGATTTAACGATTACTGCCGAGACGACTGACCATAACAACAACCCAATTAATGCCACCGCGACTGACGCGCTGGATTATGTGGCAGGCGCTCTGGTTGTTGATACGACCACGGTTGATGACGC
>Ga0208450_1001489_pt1 | contig 10863 bp, 17 predicted proteins | sample MalvireepMed_908_FD_184249 | JGI IMG/M metagenome (GOLD analysis project Ga0208450, IMG submission 184249) | Marine viral communities from the Global Malaspina Expedition - Malaspina viral metaG DeepMed_908 (SPAdes) (version 2) | ecosystem: Environmental > Aquatic > Marine > Oceanic | place... | reverse complement strand
CTGGAAGCTATCGCAGACTATATGGGCAATCCTGCTGCCAGAACCGTCACGCCCACACTCTGTCTGGCATACCGCGCCCACAAGCTCCAAGAGGGCGCTAGCAAGAAAACCCTGAACAACCACCTCGGTTATCTGAATGCGGTCTATAACCAACTGCACCGGCTGAACGACATCGACTTCGACAACCCGATTAGAAACGTCGAGATGATCCGCCTGGATGAACGGGAGCTATCGTGGCTCACTATCGAGCAGATCCGGCACTTGCTGAAAACCATCGAGGAGTTCAGTCAGAATCCACACGTTCATCTGCTGACCAGAATCTGCCTGGCGACCGGTGCCAGATGGGGTGAAGCTGAAAACCTGCAGCTACGTCACGTCCAGGAAGGAAAACTGACGTTCGTGAATACCAAAAGCGGAAAATCCAGATCAGTGCCAGTTGCACCGGAGCTATTCAAAGAGATTCGGAAGCACCTGGAGAAACACGGAGAGTTTTCCTTCTCGCTCTCAGCCTTCCGTCGAGCCCTGGACAAGTCAGGTATCAAGCTACCTGCAGGACAGGCTGCACACGTGCTCAGGCATACTTTCGCGAGTCACTTCGTGATGAATGGAGGTGATATTCTTAGCTTGCAGAAGATCCTGGGGCATTCAACGATCACAATGACCATGCGTTATTCACACCTTTCCCCTGACTACTTAAAGCATGCAGTCTCCAAAAGCCCACTACATGAATTGACGTGTTAACTTGAAAATTCGTTCGATGTCCTCTTTAATTACCAGCCACCGGGCCCCCACCCGGTGACTGAGTAATTACTTACGTAGTTGCCTTAGTTCGGGGTAGAACGGTAATGCTCCCGGATCTTGATCCTTTTACCGTTCTTACCTTTCTTCTCGTGCGCTGGCACGTGCACTTTCTTTTTTCCTTTGACAGTTTTAGCCATCATCGTCCTCCTAAGCGCATGCTTTTTCTGATATGTGCTGGTGTATCCACGCCCAAGCAGCTTTTGGCAACCAACCTTGGTAATCATCAACCACTCGAATGATCAAAAATTGATCGTTGTAATCGGTGTGTTTTAGCATCCTTTCGCTCATTTGAGTGGCTGATAGGCTGGTGCTTACTAACCACATCGAATCCAGGTAATGCCAATACCCTCCGAAGTTTTTTATCTCCTGATATAGGCCATCGTAATTCTGGCCTGGTTTGTTGAGGTCGTAAGAAATTGCGTATACGCTCATCTTCATTTCCTTGTTACAAAAGGTTACGCATCCATACCAAAAACTCCTTGATGCCCACATTTAGTGTTAATCCTTTGTCATTATGACAGGATGTAGTGTTCTGTGAAGCAGTCAGCAACTATTGGTTGTCGCGTTCTAGCAGATAAAATCAATGAAAAACTGCTTGAATTCCCCTAATCCCGCGCCATCGAAGTCGTTCGCAGCGATCACTAGATACTGTGGTTGCGCTTGGTTGGCGTTACTTGTGCGGAAAAGTGGGGGTGGACACTTTGAGGATAGTTGAACTGAAAATGCGAGCGCATTAACGAAAAAAGCCCCTGAAATCAGGGGCTTTTCTCTGGAAGGTGGTGGAGACGGCGGGAATTGAACCCCATGCCTCGGCCTTTCAAGGCACCACACAGAACCACAAACCGCCACAAAACAGAAACTTGCAAAAACGGGCAAACACAACGAACCACAGAAAGCCGCTTATTGGTTGACACTTTGTTGACACCTTGGGCATTCTACAAGCTTGCTAATCAAAGGAGTGATTCGTGTCCTGGTTCAAGATTTTCTCTGCCGTTGTTGTCGCAAACGTTGTTTCCTGGTTAATCGTTTCGGCTATAGCCTGGTTATTCTGGATATTCTTTTTTGCTGCACTTGCCCAGGAATTCAAAACCGCTACGTCATCCCTTTCTAAACCTGTTACTACCATAACCGCTCCAGCCTCTCGACCAGCTCCAAAGATTCAAGCTCCCAAGCCTCAGGTTCGACAACGGGGTTTCTCAAATTCGGCCATTGCTGAGAATAAAAAGATGTGTGAGTTCTGGACAGAGCAGTTTAGGAAAGATGGTTTGGGAGAGAGTGAGGCATATAGGGATCTTGCCTGCCTTCGTTATCAGAAAAGCCTCACTACGTATAAAGATTAATCCAAATGCCGGTACCGCCACCTCACCGGCAATCATGTTTCTTGTTCTTCTAGTCGGTTTTCATACCATGCCTGGCTGATCCGCTTCGCCAGGCTGAAACCTATCCTGTTTTCAGGTTGTTCTCTGTTCGGGCTTTTTCCATCTTCGGGCTTATCTGCCCAGCTTCTGGAATCGTTTGCCCTGTCGTTAGCCAATAGGCAAATTGTGGATATGCCTGGTTAAACGCTTCAATGTCATCTTCGTTGACACGTCTCCGTTTTGCCCTGACAGCATTCCACTTGTCTCGGTCTATCCCTGTCTGTTTTTCCATTTCCTTAGACGTAACACCAGTCACATTAAAGAAATCTATCAATCTGTCTCTTATCATTGCGCCAATTCGTTTGTATATAGTGCAATTATCTACTAAATTGTAGATATTGCAATGAAGCATGTTCATTCTAATGTGTATAACAGTGTAACAGAGTGCAAAACAGTGGACGAACAAAAGCACGTAATCCTGATAGCAACCCCGGTCATGACGCAGGAGCGCTTTTCCCAGTTGTCTGGTTTAACAGAAGGCCAGGTACGCGGGCAGATAGAGAAAGGGCACCTACCGTCTTTGAAAATTGGCCGTGTTCGCCTGGTTAACGTTGCTGCTCTGTCCCAGGACGCTCTTGATAAGGAAGACTTTCAATGATCAGTTCCGAACTCCGTAACCGTAAAGCCCGGCTCATTTCGAACATTGGCTATGAGTCCGCCTGTGCTTATCAGAATTCCTGCCTTGAAGCGGCGCATGTTCTCGACCGTCAACTTTCCGCGTTCCGTCTCGCTTATCAGGAAGTTGATAGTGATCTGTTCTGGTTCTCTATTTACGTGTCACGCATGGTCGGTGAATTCATCGTTTCCGATGCCCGCAATTTCACTGCCTTCGCCATGCTCAAAGCCTGCCAGGCTTTCCAAGGTCTCCAGCTGGATGAATCCGACGAACAACCGGAAGAACAGCCTGTTCACTATCTCACGCCGGAAGCTGCTGCTGAAAATATTGAGATTGCTGAACAGTGGCGCGAAGAAACCGAATACAGGTACCAGGGCGGTTTAGTCATTGTGTTCGGCGGTGAGGCTACCGGCTGGATCAATCAATTACGTGACCCAAATCATTGGGAACCTGGCGTAATCGCGGTCGATGAACACGGTAATCAATATCAGGCCATTGGCGGTGATTCATATAACGGCGCCACCTCCTGGCAACCCGTCTGGAATATTCAACCTCTTAAAGGAGCTGCCGCATGAAACTTAACTCAGAAACCGGCATCCCGCCGCGTAAGAACCAGGTGAAAGACGAACCCAAGCGTTTCTACATCAGCGCCAAACGCTCGGTAAAACTCGCCCTGGAACAGGAAGCCTTCAGCCGTGGTACTGATGCCTGGACCCTTGCCGGTCTTGTTGTGGAGTCCTGGATCTCTGCCGGTTGCCCGGACTACGGTTTTTCGACTCAACCCCCCGTGTCAGAAAACCCGCCCTCGTCGCCGTCACCATCGCCGCTCGCGGACGATCAGGGAGGCAAGGCATGACCGGCGCAAGGCTGCGCAGCACGCGCAGCGCTTGGCCTTGCGCTGGTCGTGGCTTGCCTCACAGTCCGCAAATAGGAGCGGCTTTGGTGACGGTGCCGAGGGCGGGTGACCCCCGCCCTTTGAGCCAGAGCCGGAGTTGTGAGCATAGGCGGCAAGCGGAGCGCGCAGGGCAACGCCCGGAGGTGACAGGGATCGTTACCCGGCAGGGCCGTAACGGAGTTACGGGGAGCGAAGCGAGTAGAGCCCGCCCCGAAGGGGTCACACAACCCAAGATTACCCTGGAACTGACCAAGCAAGAAGCCAGGCAGCTCCAGAAAAGTCTGGAACGACAGCTGAAGGCCATACAGTCCAGCCTGTCGTTTTGGAAGCACGAAACCGCCAACTACGGAACACAGCCGCCATTTTATATGGCTGGAAAGCTGTACGAAGCGGACTTAATCAAGCGCCTTTATCTCGAACTGTTCGACGCAAACAAGGCAATGAAACTCAACGAAACGGCCTATAAAGCGGCCAAAGACTCGGAGCAATAAGCCATGCAATTCGAAATGACATCTACCGTATTCAGCGCCACCAAAGTCACCGTAGAGGGCCGCACTTATTGCAGCGTCTTTACCGGACAACCGCCAGTAGGCGACAACGCAGAGAATACCCTGGGCGTTGAAGTCACCAAAATCAGCGCAGAACCGCAAGTTTTCGACCAGCTGAAAGCCGAAGGATTTAAACCAGGCCAGCAGCCACAAGTTTACAAACTCGTCGCCATGCTTAAAAAGGCGGCTAACGGCAAATCACAGCCGCAAATTGTTGGCATCGTCCCAGGACAAAAAGCCCCGGCAGAACCTCAGAAAAAGGCCTCGTAAGGGCAGGGGGTTAACGTCATGGGGCTACAGGCAAACGTGATGGAAACCGAACTCGGCCTGGAACGTCGCTGCACCAAGTGCGGCGACTACTGGCCGGAAGATCGAGAGTTCTGGTTTATCGGCAACCGCAAAGATCAAAAGAAACCCTGCATACAGCAACCGTGCAAGGCCTGTTACTACGAACTGCCCTCCGTTATGGCAAAAAGGGCAAAACGACAAAGGAGTTACACAATATGAAATTCCTTCTGATTGTGACAGGCGCTTTCCTGGTTGGTTATCTGCTGGGTGATTTCAACGGCTATACCGAAGGCCTCCAGATCGCGGAGGTCATTCAGTGGGCAAACTAATCTCGTGTGACGGTGATTGGACAGTAACGGCCAGTGGCTGGGACTGCACCGGAGCCGTTACACAGATCGTGTATTCCGCACCTGTGGAATACACGTGGGACATGGCAGCAACAGCACTATTCCAGGGCTTTAGCGTTGTGTTCCCTTTAATGGTGGTCGCTTGGGGCGGTCGCCAAATCCTAAAAATGTTGAGGTAAATAGCTATGCGTAACCTGAAAACTAAAGCCGCTGCGGCGGTAGCACTGGCTGGTGGTTCTGCTTCTGCCTTCGCTGAAGACTGGACTGCCGTAACTGGCGCCGTTGACCTGTCTGGCGAAATCACTGCCGTTATGGCCGTGGTGGGTGTCCTGGCTGGTTTCTTTGTTGTGCGCAAGGGCGGTCGCCTGCTCCTGAGCATGCTCAAGTAACAGCGCTTTGCCTGGATCGCGTGGCGCAATGTGTCGCCGGTCCAGGCTCCTTTTTTTTACTAGTAGCAGCGTGAGCGAAATGGCGGAACTTTGGGATTGGACATTCTTTATGATGGGGGCCGCGTTATGCGTCTATTTATTCAAGGATGTTTGATCCTGCTGCTCTGTTTTTTTTCTCTGCCTGGCAGCCTTCGGGCTCCTTTTTTTTGGGGTTCTAACGGTGCCAGCATGAAACGTTGCGCGTATCTTTCCGGCCTTTTGTTTGTGTTTCTCAATCTTTACGCCGCTACCGCATCTGCTGGATGGACAGGTGGTTCTACATACGCTATGGGTTATTATTCTGATCCTAGCGTTTCGCCTGATTTTTATCTTAACACTTGCACTGGCTCCGGTTTGCCGAATTGTTATATTTGGTCAGATGGTTCTTTGTGGCAAGTTCGCTATGGTGGTGTTTGCGAATCGCCTAATGATATTGATGTTATATCTGGGGAATGTGTTCCTCCTCCCCAGGAACCCGCTGAATGCTATGAAAACGGCTTGTCTTACGACAACGAGACTCAACAGTGTGTAGAAGTTTGTGAACACGGCGAACTGAACGGCGCTTGTCTTCTACCTCCTGAAGATAATAACGAGTGCACAAAAGAAAGCCCTGATTATCGGGGCGAAGTGGTTATTGCCTACGGGAAGCCGCCTATTCCAGCGTGTGGTGATTTTGACCAGTGTTCAGGTGACCAGCCTGGTCAGGTTGGTTTGTTTAACGGTGAACTCCGTTGCCTTCCGGAAGATTTTGGCGTTCCTGAGTGTAAGGGCGACTCTATTACCGTCGTCGATGAATATGGTTTTGTCTGTGAGCCTCTTACTAACAAACCGGAAGAGCCGGAAACTCCCGAAGAGCCCAACACCGATACTGACGGTGACGGTCAACCCGACGAATACAACCCGGATAATGATCCCAACATTCAGCGCAAACAGCTGGACCGTATGAATGATAACCAGGAACAGGCAAACGATTCGCTGGCCAACCTGGAAAACATCGGCAAGGGTACAAACAGCCGCCTGGATGATATTAATTCCGGCGTTAGTGAGCTCGTACAGATGGGCCGTGATGGTGAGTTAGGCGGAGGTGGCTCCGTTGGAAGCTCTGACGGACTCCAGAATGATCAGGGCGAAGACTACCTTGGTGACCTTGCCGATATTAAACAGAACACAAAGGACACTGCCGACGCGCTGCAGGCTCCTGAAGGCGGCTTTGATACTTCTGGCTGGCTGAACGCTCCAACCTTTGAGCAAAGCATAAACGGGTTCGGTAACGCCGTTTCACAGTCTCAGATCGGCCAGCTCGTTTCGGGCGTCAGTAACATTCCGTCCAGTTCAACATGCCCGGTCTATGTCATACCTGGTACCGATTATTGGGAGCCAATGAACATGGACGTTCATTGCGACATTCTCGAAAAACAACGAGCAACGCTGTCTGTCCTCTTCATGTTCTTCTGGACGGTTAGCGCGTTGTTCCTCTTCTTCAGGGCTTGATCATGGGTGACATACTTCAAGCATTACTCGATGCCTGGCTTGAAATCTTTCTTTTTTTCCCTCGCCACATATTCAGCTGGAGCCTCTCGGCCCTGGAATACGCGATTGATAACTTGCCAGTTATCGACATTGTAGACCCCGCCACTCTCACCAGCGGGTTTACCGGTGACCTCGTGTATTTCCTGTCGATTATGGAGTTTGACTACGGCATGGGCGCAGTATCCACGGCGCTCATGGCCCGTTTCGTCCTTCGCAGAATACCGCTAATCGGGTGATTTATGTCTATTGTCGGTTACTCCGGCTTGCCTGGATCGGGCAAAAGTTACGGTGTAGTTGAAAACGTCATCATTCCCGCCCTGGAATCAGGGCGGCATATCATTACGAACATACCGTTAAAAACCGGTCGCCTTTCTGACGACTTTCCACAAGGCAAGGTAACTATTTTTGATAACCGGGACGCCGAAGGTGATCCCGATTTTTTCAGTTTGGATGCACACCCGGGCGGAGTTATCTGGATCATTGATGAGGCCTGGCGCTTTTGGAAGTCCGGGATGAAGTCCGTGAACATTCCCCAGGTACAAAAGGAGTTTTTCACCGAACACCGGCACATGGTCGGTGAAGATGGCCGCACCAACGAAATCGTATTGGTTACCCAGGATTTGCAGCAGCTGTGCGCCTTTGTCCGTGACCTTGTTGAAGAAACCTATAGAGCCGTCAAGTTAACCGCCGTCGGACAAAAGAACCGGTACCGCGTCGATGTTTACCAGGGAGGCGTTACTGGCCAAAAGCCTGGAAAACCAATGCGCCAGCTGTACGGCAAGTACAAGCCGGAAATTTATCAGTACTACAAAAGCCACACCCGAAACAAAACGGACTTTGCAGCGGGCATGGAAGAAAAAGCCGATGATCGCGCCAACGTTCTCAAACACCCTCTGATTCGTTTCGGCATCCCGGCTGCGCTTTGTGTACTCGGTTTCGGTGTGTACCAGGTCTATTCCTACTTTGCCGCCTATAACGAATCTGAAACAGACGCGTCACCCGCCGTACAGACCGAACAACCCCGCGAAACCGTCTCAGAACCCCTGAAACGTGCGGTTTACACGTCTAACAGGGAAGGCCGTGCACAGTACCAGATCAAGCACGAAATCGAACCGGAATGGCTTCCGGTGTCCGATAAGTGGCGCATCGTCGGAGAGGTCAACGGCGTTTATTGGATCTGGGGCGAGGGTGGCACCAGGAAAATACACAGCCGCATTTGCGCGAAGATGCAGCGCACCGGTGAACCCTACTGTGTTATAGGCGGCAAATTGGTGACCTATTACAGCTTCAGGCACCCTGATCGCGAGGTTCGTGAAGTCCAGGCCACTGGTTATGACTTGAAGCCCGGTTCTGACGGCGCGTGAATGCGAGCGGAGCGACCATCACGCGCCGTCAGAACCGGGCCTTAGACGTCCCTGTAACACGTCTCATAGATAAATCAAAAAAGAACCGTAGCACCACAAAGGAGCACAGAAATGCACATAGCAGATTTTGAACGGTTGGATGTTCGTACCGGTGAAACCGGCAAAGGTGATCTGTTCGTAGGTCCTGAAGGTCGTCAGTTCAATTTGCAGGGCGTTAACCTGCTTTGGTCCGGTGTTGATACGGTTCGGCAGTTGTATCAGGGCCGGTTACGTCCTGAAGTCCTGGCCGATATTGTGACCGCATACGAACAGGGCCACGGCGCAATTATCCGTATCAATAACTTGGACTGGGCTGTAATGTCTGGTCGCCGTGGTGGCTTTCGGTACCTGCTCCAGAACCGTGAATACGGTCTGACCATGCTGGTTCAGAACTTCTACGCCGAACCGGACTCCCTGGGCACGCACGTCAAAATAGAAACGTCTCCTACTTGGTTGTATGAGCGCGGAAGCCAACAGGTTCAGGATGAGCTTAATTTCTGGGCGCGTCATTTTCTCGAAGGGCTTCAGCCTTCTGGTGTGGCTATTCACCTGGCGGCAGACTTCCAGGGCTGGCAACCTCCGCAGGATTTTGCGCAACGCTTTGTAACACGCGCAAAAACGGTCAGTGTTTACAACGGGGTCAGTGATCTGGAATGGGAAACCGGTTCAACCGTGAACGGTCGCGGTGAAACCTTCACCTTTGGCAAGGCGAATAGCCTTCAGACCTGTCTTTACGACAAGTCCAAGGAAATCGACGTTTCTGATAAGCGAGCATTCATGGAAAGCATCTGGGAGACTGCCACCAATGAACAATGTTTCCCGAATTCTTGCTATGACCAGGAACAACCGGTTTGGCGTCTTGAAATCCGGTTTCATCACCGCATCATTAATGAAATTGCGGACGGAACCGAAGGAATGCCGGTCATCAAGTCGTTTATCGAGGCTGTACCGCACCTGACTGGCTTTTGGCAGTATGCCCTTCGCGCCAACCGTCTGGAGGTCAAGAAAAATTGGGTTCATCCCATATGGACTAAGCTTCGTGACGATGTTGTTTTCAGTCATCCTGCACCCCAGCTCCTGTACAAACGCGCAAAAAAGGAACCCGGTTGCGGCAACGAAAAAAACGTTTCCCTGGCCTTTGGCAACCTTCTGTCAATTTATGCACGCAACCGGTTTAACCCTCGCCAGGCTTGGGACTGCCTCAAGAAAAGCGGCTTGTGGGACGATCTGACCAACTATTACCGAAACCGGGACATTACCGAAAATGAACTGTTCCAGCTTGTTCAGGACGGTCTCATAAAACGGCGGCTATTGGGTAAGGTCTGCGCGTGATCACCAAAACCCCTAACGGTCGCTGGCGCGTTGATGTTCAACCAGGTGGCAGAGGTCAAAAGCGTATTCGGAAAACGTTTCTCTCGAAACCTGACGCTCTACGTTTCGAACGCTGGGTGCTATCGCAGGCTGACGCCGGTACGCTCGGTGATGTTCTCAAGAAGGATAAACGGAAGCTCTCGGAACTCGTCAAGGCCTGGTATCTGGCACACGGTAAGTTTCTGCGTGATGGTGAGCGCCGTTATCGGCATCTTCTCCGCATGGCAAACGGCTTGTCTGATCCTATGGGCTCCAGGCTTACCGCTGAAGCTTTTACAGTGTACCGAGCTGCCAGGATCGACGAGGGCATAAGCCCGAAGACCTGTAACAATGAACTCGGCTACCTGAATGCGGTTCTGAACGAACTGCATCGAACCGGGGAAATTCGTTATCAGAATCCGTTAAAGAACGTCCGCCCTATTAGCATTCCTGAAAGGGAAATGGGCTATCTGGAACATGATCAGATTCGGCTTATACTTTCCGAAATCGTCGAACGGTCTAAGAATCCACACGTTTACCTGGTCGCTCGTTTATCCCTTGTAACCGGTGCCAGGTGGTCAGAAGCTGAAAGCCTCACCCTTGCTAGGCTGAAACCGTTTCGAGTTACGTTCGATCAAACCAAGTCCGGGAAGAATCGGACGGTTCCTATTTCTGAATCTTTTTTCCTTCAGCTTCAGCAACACCTGGAACTACACGGCAGTTTCGGAACCTCTACCATCTCAGCGTTTCGCCGTGCTGTTGATCGGACCGGTCTGAAGCTTCCACCAGGTCAGTGCGCCCACATTCTGCGCCACACGTTCGCCAGCCACTTTATTATGAACGGCGGCAACATACTTACGCTTAAGAAGATTCTAGGGCACTCGTCAATTTTGATGACTATGCGTTATGCTCACCTTGCACCGGATCACCTGGAAGAGGCTGTAACGCTCAACCCGTTAAGCGCGGTTGACACTTCGTTGACACCTGAAGAAAAAACGAAGGGCAGAAACGAAAAAAAGCCCCTAAAAACAGGGGCTTAATTCTTTGAAGGTGGTGGAGACGGCGGGAATTGAACCCGCGTCCGCCAGCACTAGGCCTTGAGATCTACATGCTTAGTGTCCTTCTATTGATTTAACCTCAAGCGACCCGAAGGCCAGGGTGCAAGAGGCGAGCTCTTTAAATCTTAGCCTTTAGCCAGTGAGCTCTGGATAAAGGAGCATCCCGTAAGCGATGACGTCC
>Ga0208450_1001486_pt1 | contig 10872 bp, 5 predicted proteins | sample MalvireepMed_908_FD_184249 | JGI IMG/M metagenome (GOLD analysis project Ga0208450, IMG submission 184249) | Marine viral communities from the Global Malaspina Expedition - Malaspina viral metaG DeepMed_908 (SPAdes) (version 2) | ecosystem: Environmental > Aquatic > Marine > Oceanic | place... | reverse complement strand
GCGATATCCGTGCCCAGGCCCAGGCGGTCTCCGGACGCCACAACGCCCTCATGGACGCCACCTTCAACCCCATCGGCACCAACATGGGGGCCGAAGAGCTCCGTGACCAGCTCGACCAGGGCGACATCCTGGAGGTCCCTGACCGGAGCTCCGTCTGGCGCATGGAGATACCCCAACTACCCCGCTGGATGTTCCAGACCGAGGAATGGCTGGCCCGTGACATCGAGGAAGGCACCTTCTCCAGGGCCCTATCAGGCGTCCGGGAACAGGGCGTCTCCACCGTGGGCCAACAGGCCATCCTCTCCACAGCGGCGGGCCGCAAGTTCGTGGGAGTCTCCCGCCAACTTGAGCACCTCGCCACCGTGGCGGCATCCCAGATACTGCAACTCACCGACCTGCTCGACCTGGACCTCACCGTCCGGGGCAAGACGCTCCGTCCTTCCTATGTAGAGTCCGACTACACGATCCACGTCTCCTTCGACCTGGTAGACCCCGTCCTACAGCTCCAGCAGCGCCAACTCGGTATGCAGGAAGTAGCCGCCGGTCTCAAGTCTGCCGAGACCTACTGGTCATCGGACGCCCATCTGGAGGACGCCACCGGGGAGCGCAAGCGCCTGCTCATGGACTGGGTACGCAAGAACCCCCTCGTCCATCAGGCCATGGCGATGGAGGTGGCCCGAGAAGAGGGTATCGAAGCCCTGGTAGAACGTGCCATAGGCATGGCCCAGGGAGGCGGTGGCGGTGGCCCCATGGGAGGCGGCGGTGGCTCCATGCTAGGCCCGGATGGTATGCCCCTCGACCAGTCCATGGGACAGACGGGAGGGGCCCCGGCAGCGGAAGGCCAACTACGCCAGGGACTGACACCCAACACGGCCTCCCCTGGCCGCACAGGAGCTAACCTTGCCTAACAAGAACGAGTTCACCGAGGCCGTCCTATCCATGAAGGACGAGCTTGACGACATGCGTAAGAAGGCCGACAAGTCCCGGCCCATACCATTCATGCAGCGCCGTGTCCGTGACCGGGCCAGCGCAGCGTCCCAGTTCCAGCAGCTCAGTCCCCAGGAGAAGCAGGCCTTCATCCAGGAGAACGGGCTTGAGGCTACATTGAAACTTCTAAGAGGCACGGCAGAGGGGGCATAATGGACCCACATCCACTGACTAAAAGACATCCGAATACTCCGGAAGGCGAGGCCGCTGCCAAGTCAGAGGCTAAACGAGCGTTTGCGCTTCCTCAGTACAAAGGCAAGGTAGACCCCGACGATTTTGACGTGCTCTGGAATGACACCGAAGGGCGGTGGTTCTTGCACTTCACAGACCTCGCTCCTGGGGCTCCTGGTACGATAAACATCCAGCAACAACAGGTCAGGGATGCGTTCTCTGGCGACATGTACACCGGCTTCTTCCAGATAGGCGCAGACGGTAAGCCCAAGCTGGTTGGCTTCAGAGCCTCCGAGAAGAACATCCAGGGCCTCGACCCCACCCAGCTCCTTGAGATCAGAGCACAGAACGTGGTGGGCAATCAGATCGTCTATGAGCTCATGGATGGCACCAAGATACGCCAGAACATCGAGAAGCCCGACAAGGTCATCTCAGGTGCCGATATCCGTGAGCTCCGCACTACCATGCTCAACGACGGCAGCAGCCTACAGTGGTATGCCGTAGGCGACGAGGTCAAGAACTTCCATATCCCGGCAGACGTGGACCTCACCAAGGTGAAGTTTTCCCACGCCGAGCGCCTGGGTAAGCAAGGAGAGCCTGGCTACAACGAGCTTGTAGCGGTCATGACGGACGGCTCCAAGTTCCGCTTCTCGGCTGACACCGAGGTCATGGACCCTACCACCATAGCCATAGCCAATGAGATAGAGCTCGATGACCGCACCGTGGTCATCCTCAACGACGGCACCAAGGTCCAGATACCCCATGACGAGGACCTGCCCACCGCCGAGATTCTCCAGGACGAGCAAACAGGCGAGTGGTACGTCAAACAACCCAAGGGCAACCTGACCTTCTTCGAGCCCTACCGTGAGGGTAAACTGACCACACTCCCAAACGGAGAGATCGCCGTCATCCAGCCCGATGGCAGACTAGCGCCCTGGCCTACCAAGGTCAAATCAGGCACGTTCCGGGACCCCAACACGGGGCGCTGGTTCGAGCAGCAGACCACAGGCGCAATCCGGGAGATGGACCCCCGCACCCAACCTGGCGTCGTACAGATGGGGGGGCGTGAGTTCCTCCAGCAAGGAGATACCACCCTAGAGGAGCTCGACCCTCGTTTCCAGCCTGGCGTCATCAGCCGTGATGGCGTACAGCTCATCCAACAGCTAAGTGGTCAGGTCTCACAGACCCGTGCCGCCAACCTGGACGAGGTCATAGCCCAGGCACTTATCGACGGCGACTTCGACAAGGCCTTCGCCTTCCAGGACTTCAAGACCCGCCCCACTGCCCTGGAGGCATTCCAGGCCGCTGTGGCCTTTGCCCGGTCCCCCGCAGACCAGCAACTCATATCCTCACTGGCCCGTGGTGAGACCACCGTCGAGCCCCCGCCCCCAGGCACCATCCGCAGGGTGGGCCCACAACCCGACTTCCTTGTGCAGGAGTACAACACCTTCCAGCAGCGCCTGCGGGCTGGGCGTCCACCTTCGGCAGCGGAGCAGCAGCAGTTCATGACACGCTTCCAGGAGGGCCGCACCCCCCTCACGGACCAACATGAAGCAACCATCAGCCAACAACAACAGCAGCTCCAGCAGGCCCAGCAACAGGCCCAACAGCAGAAAGCCGACTTCGACCTGCGTATGGCCAAGCTAGAGACCGCCAACCAGAAGCAGGCGCAGAGCTTCCAGAAGCAGATCGAGACCTTTAGGAGGACGGGCACTCAGGGTAGTTCCACTACCGATGACACAGAAACCTATCAAGAAACAGTTGATGGTGTGACCCGTACATACCGTGGGACAAAAGGAACCTCTGCCGTTGATCCGACTGCCGCACTGTATGTGGACCCTGCTACCGGCCAGCGCATAGACAATATGGTGGACTTTGCCTCCTCTCTAGGGGCCTTTGACATGCTCGTAACTACTAACCCGGACGGCAGCACGTCTGGAGCCAGCGCACTTAGCGTAGACCACATAATCAATATAGCCCGGCAAGCCGCCAATTCAGGCCAGAACGTAGGTACTGCCATCAGAAACGCTATAAACAAGAAGAGAAATGACGTAAAGGCCAACGCCCCTCCTGGGAGTACGGTGAGCCAGGGTAGTTTCTCTGGTGCAAGTACCCAGGTTGCCCCTGCTCCTATTGCTGCTGAACCTCCTTCTCAGGCGGCTATTGACCTCAAAGCAAGATTAGATGCAGGCATAGCAAGTGGGCTAAGTTTCCAACAGTCCCTAGCGCAGGCAGAGACTACTGAGGACGGCCCCCCTGATGATGTCATTACTGATGTCACATCGTCTGCGGCGACGGTGTCGGCTGATTCAGTTGGGCTAGATGAGTTAGAAGGGTTGGAGGAGTCTCCAGCTTCTGACTACACGATCCCAGAAGGGGGATTCCAACGCTTCGCCAAAGGCGGCATGACCAGCGGCAAGAACCTGGAGATAGTAGGCGAAGAAGGCCCCGAGCTCGTAGACCTCCCACCCGGCACATTCGTCCTTCCCATCAAAGGGCTCAACCAACGCCAGGTGCGCCAGGCCAAGCGTCGGGGCGTCCCAGGCTACCAGTCCGGCGGCGTGGTCTTCGAGGGCCTGCCCTTCGGCCTGCGCCAACTTCAGGCTGGCCGTGCCATCACCCCGCCCCGAGGCTACCTGTCCCGTGCCGCTGGCCTGACCCTGCCCTCGGCCCAGGCCTTCCAGAACATCACGCCCGAGTCCAGGGATGTATTCATGGACCTGGCGTCCCAGGCAGGCATCCCGCCCAAGTCCTTCGCCCAGGAGCTCCAACTGACGCAGCCCAGGGGCGCTCGGCAACCCACCGTCCGGATGCTGCCATTCAGTAGTAGAGGTGCTAGATAATGGCTTTCGACCTACCGATCCAGACCGCTGGCCGACGCCGCTTACAGAAGATAAGGCTAGAGGAACAGCGCCTCAGGGAACAGGCTGAAGAAGAGGATTACGGGCTAGACCTGGTGCGCCCGCCTGCCTTAGAGCTGCCTCGCCCCCCTCGCATGGGCTCCTGGGACCGCTTTGCCCCCATGGACGAGGATATAACGGAAGGCGAGTTCCTCCAGGACAAGCAGGCCCGACAACAGCCTCTGACCCTGGAAGACTTCAACAGCGCCCGTAGTAACCGATTCCGTCAGGAGACGCTCCGCAGGAACGAGACCGGCGTAGATGTAACGGAGGAAGACGAGAGCTGGAGAGCCCCGCCAAGGCTGTTCCCTACGGCAACCCAGGCACCAGTATCAGCTCCCCCCGAGATAACCCTGACCGAGCGCCAACTGAACGCCGACACCACGCTCCAGCGCATACAGGAGCAGTACCCGAAGGCTGCGTTCCGTCAAGAGGAGCCTTCATTCCCACCCTTCGGGGAACTGAGCGTCGGAGCGGCCCAAGTCCAGTCCCAGTCTTTGGGGCAGAACCTCCTGGGCCTGGCCACGGGACCACTGGGGGCGCTAGAGAGTGTCTTTACCCCTATAGCCAGGTTTGGAGCCGAGATAACTCCTATCTCCAGTCTTCCTAAAGCAGTGACACCACCCCTTCTGGCTATAGAGCAGGCAACTAATATACTGGAGTTGATCCGGAACCCCACCACCGACACGGGCAGACTACTGGCTGGCCGGTCCAACCTATATGAGTTCATGAACGAGTCTGTGGAGACCAGCCGTACACTGCCCTGGTACCAGAACATGGCAGAAGGTGCCCTATATGACCCCACCATCGTCTATGGCTCTGCCAAGTCGCTGCTCCGGGGTATCGTCTATGCCAGTGAACTAGGAGGCATCACTGTCCCCATAGCCAGGGCATCAACCAAGGCAAGGCCCAACCTGTCTCCTTGGGAGAACAAGCGCCTTGGCCAGATAAACAGTGCCCTCAATGCAGGCAAAAGGCGCATGAAGAAAGCAGCCGACGCCGGTAACGTGGATGAAGCTGCCAAGATAAGGGAGCGCCTGAACACACTTACCAGGGACAAGGCAAGGTTGGTCACCAAGACCCCGGAAGCCCAGGAGCTCAGTCAGGAAGCCGCCCTATCCAGCCGTTCCACGCCTTCCACTCAGACCGATCCACTCCGACGTACCCTCATCCCGGAGGGAGCTGTCGATGTGGACATCAGCGGTGCCAGACGGGCCGCTATGCTGGAGGAGTTCGAGCAGACCCCCTTCGAGGGGATGATGGTAGAGGATGTCTTCCTGGGCCAGGACCGCTCCTACATGATAAAGGAGTTTGGCCTGGAGAGCGCAGCGGCCCACAACGAGTTCGTAGCCCCCCTACTAGACCTGTCCGAGCGTATAGCCTCTGTGAAGACCGTGGACAACCCCGCCATGCGCCAATTCCTGGCTAAGACCGGCGTAAACCCCGGTGCCGCCATGGACAGTGATGTGGGCAAGGCCTATCTAGGCTTCATGCAGCAGCGCATATCCTCCGATGAGATGGTCAGTACGGTGATGAGCTCGGTCTTCGACTTCCACATGGGCAAGGGCTGGAAGGGAGGCCAGCTCGGGCGCAGCAGCCATCTACTCCCTCTGGACCGTGATGGCTTCTGGAAAGGCCTCAAGCTCAAGAACGGCACCTCGTCCAAGCAGCTCTGGTACAACGTCCTGGAACATCCCGACAGGTACGACCTCACCGATGCTCAACAGGCGTTCATAAAGGACTACAACCAGGTGACCAACGTGGAGATTCCCGCCCTGCTGGACTTCCATGGCATCAACCAGCGTATGCGGTCCAGGACCCAGGGTGAGTACTACGTCCCCCGCTCGGTAGACGAGATAAGAGGCGTCCTGATCCGTGGTGCTTCCGACCCCGATATACGCCGCCACATAGACGACGCCACCGAGGGCTTCCTCAACCAGGGCGTCCGGTACTCCAACGACCCCCGCAAGGTGCTGGAACTGCACCTGCGCTGGGCCTACAGCAAGGTAGCCAAGAAGCAACTGGATGACACCCTGGAGCCCCTGTCCATCACGGCCACCGACCTCGTCTCCAAGCCCACCCGGTCTGCTTACCAGGAAGCCTGGGCTCTCAAGTCAGGCCTGGAAGTGGAGCTCCGCAAGACCCAGCGGGCGCTCAAGACGGTCCTGGGTCACGTCAAGGTCACGGGTGCTCGTGAATCAGGCTTGAGACGGTCCCGGTCATACAGCATAAGGAATGTCCACCAACTGAATAAGGTCATCAACGAGCTGGAGAAACTGCCCTTCGAGGAGTCCCCAGGCATCTCCCTCACAGGGGAGGTACAGCCCGACCAGGTATTCGAAGGCCTCAAGTATGCCGCCAACCGTGGCCGCATCATGGGCAAGATAAGCGAGGCCAAGAAACAACTCAAAAGGGTCGAGGCCAGGGAACGTGTCGAGGGCAAGATGGAGGGTACAGCTTCCAATCTTGAGGATAAGCTCAAGGCCAGGATGAAGATACTCACTGACTATCAGGACGCCCTCAAGACCGAGCTCAACTCCGCTGACATGACATGGAAGCTATCCAAGACCAAGTACCTGGAAGAACTTGCAGCGGCCAAGAAAAAGCAGGGCTCTCCCAGCGAACTCTGGGGGGTGAACCAGCCCGACGACATACCTATAGCCACCTGGCACAACAAGTTCTTCCGGCGTGAGGACGCCGACCTGCTCAACAAGAGGCTCCCCATGATACTGGGCCAGGAGCACATAAGCGACAAGGTCTTCAAGTCCTTCGAGCAGTTCGGTAACTCCGTCCGGTTCCTCTCAGCCGCACTGGACTTCGCCATGCCCTTCATACAGGGACTGCCGGTGATGGCCACCAACCCAGCCGCCTTTGCCCGTGCTACCTTGCGTCACTACCAGGCCTTTCTTGACCCCTCCGTACAGGCCCGCCTTATCAGGGAGAACATCAACGAGTACCAGTGGCTGGCCCAGCACAGCGTGTCCGTGGGAGACCCGGAGTTCTTCGCTGCACTGCAAGCTGGTAAGGGCTTCTCCCCAGGAGCACTACTGGAGTATCTACCCAAGGTGGGCAAGGAGACCCGAGACGTGATGCGCTGGGGTGGCCGTCAGTCCTTCGGCAGGTTCATGGCCTCCTACAACGTAGGTCTGGGCTGGTCCAGGGTGCAGCTCCTCAAGGGTATGCGTCAGAGCTGGAAGAACATAGACAGCGCCGATCCCGCCCTGAAAGCTACAGCCGAGGCTGAGATAGCCCAGCATATACGCAACCTGACCGGCGCACTGGACTCCCGTGCTCTGGGTGTGGCCCCCAGCCAGCGGGCCGTCGAGGGCATGTTCCTGGCCTTCTCCCCCCGCCTGCTACGCTCAACCGTGGCCCTGGTCAAGGATGCCACCTTCAACCCTACCAGCCCGGTTGGCAGACGAGCAGCCCGCTCCCTCGCCGTACTGGCCTCTGGCGCAACCAGCGTCTATGTGATGACTGGCTTCGCTCTAGGTAAGGACTGGGAGGACATCCAGGCGGGACTCAACCCGCTCAATGGCAAGCGCTTCCTATCCCACAAGATAGGTGACGATTGGATAGGAGTGGGGGGCCAGGTCCGTGCCATCTCCCAGCTACTGGCGGGTATCACCATAGGTGCTTTCACGGAGCCCAGCTCCCTCATCAGTATGGACCGCTACAACAACCCCCTGCTCAAGTTCCTCAGCGGCAGGGGTGCTCCCATAACCGAGACTGTAGGGGCTGTTGCGGAGCGGATCACAGGAAGAGACGCCCTGCCCTACGAGGAGATAGACGGTGACCTGGACCTGGCCAAGCACATAGGGACCCAGGGTGTGCCCTTCGTCATCCAGGGCAAGCTGGAGGGCGAGAAAGCCCTCACGCTACTGGCCGCTGAATTAGGTGCCCGCACCTCGGCGGGCAATGTCTACGACGAGCGGGAAGTGGCCCGCAACCAGGCCATGCTCCGTCTGGGCTTCGTCAAGGAGAAAGGCTCCTTCAGCTCCGGTTGGCAAGCGGCCCAGGAGCGCATTGGATTCCGACAGCTAGGCCCTAATGAGCGGGTGATGGACTGGAGTGAGCTCAACGTAGAACAGCAGAAAGAGGTCATGCGCCAGGCCGAGCTGGAGGATATCACCGGCAAGATCGAGCGCAACCAGCGGGAGAAGAACCTGATCACCCGCAACTACCGGGACAACATGGACCGCATCAAGGATGACATGTGGACCCAGGTAAGAGGTAGGGCTACCCTATATGGCAGGGGTAAGGAGTTCCGTGAGGCCCTACCCAAGATATATGCCGAGGCCAGGGGAGCCCGGAACAAGTTCCTGGAGTCCAAGGAAGCTGTAGAGGCTAAGAAGGTATTCCAGGAACGGGCCAACGATAAGGAGAAGCGGGACAAAGAGCATATCGAGAACCGGGCCATGAACGACTACATAGACAAGTTTCTCTCGGCAGACCTGACCAACCGCTTCACAGGGGAATATGACTGGGAGAGGGCCGAGTCTATCATGAAGAGTCTGGAGGATGACTATGACCGTGAGCTTGGCAAGGAGGGGGCAGGCAAGGAGCTCATCCAGAGGATGCAGAACCTGCTCCGGGAGGGTGAGCCTCCTATAATAGCCGAGCTCCGTGAAGCCAGGGAGGTGCTCCGTCCCTACTGGGCGCTGACCGAGGAGGCCAAGGGCTTCCATGACGAGATAGAGGTGGAAGCCTTCGAGGAATGGTTAGACGCCAACCAGAAGCAGCGACGTATCCTGGAGAATGACCTGTACAGCTACAATCTGGAGCCTATCTTGAAGACCTGGCGTTCACTCAAGGTCAGTATGAGAGATGACCCGGATAGTGGGATCGAGGATACCCTTATCACCTGGGGATATGCCGAGACCCCCCATACTGTGGCTGGCCTGGAGGCTGAGACCCTGGGCATCTACGAACAGCAGGAGCTGGAGAGGGAGCGCCAGGTACAGGACCCGCTTGCCGAGCAAGGAGTGCTGGCCGAGCCAGTGGGCGCTACGTCCCCGTAGACTTTTCAGCCGAAGTATGTTTACTATCTAACAAGTGATCCCTCCTATAAGGAGCATCATGCAGGAACAACTGGATACCCAGATACCGGAACTTCAGACTGAGGAGCCTCAAACTAATGAGGAGCCCCAGGAAGAACCCGATTACAAGGCCAAAACCGAGGAGCTGGAGGCCCTGGTCAGCAAGCTACAGAACGACCAGAAGTCCAGGGACGGGTTACGCCGGAAGGAATCGGACAGGGATGCGGAACTAGCTGGTTTTCGAGACGAGATAGCGGCTATGCGGAAGGTGCTCACCGTTACCATGGAGTCATTCCAGGGCGGTGACGAGTTCCAGAGCCAGATATCCCAGATAAACCAGGAGGCTGCTAAGAACCAGGCTGACCGTGATTGGAATGGCCGGTACGACAAAGAGCAGGCCCGCCTCCTATCGACAGTACAGGACGAGGAAGGCAACCTTCTCATCAGTGAGGAGGATGCCACCAAGATTCAGACCCAATGGCAAGCTGCCTGGAACAAGGCCCAGCAGGGCAACTATGACGAGGTCTATGACACTCAGATAGATGCCCAGCGAATGGTCCTTCAGGAAGAAAGGCGCAAGTCTGATGCCGAGAAGAAATCGCTCCGTGAGGAGTCGAAGCAATCGGCAAAGAAGGCCCTGGAAAAGGCTGGCGTCAACGACCTGGACACAGGCTCTGCCATAGCTGGGGGCAATGAAGACCTCCATGGTTCCGCTCTCATCGAGCGGGGTCTGAGAAACCGACAAAACCCACTCTAGAGGTAATCAAATGCCAACTCTTTCTGAATACCAGAAGTTGGCCAACGACGATGTCATAGCCGGTGTTTTTGACAACATCATCACGGCATCCGAGCTGGCCCCATTCCTACAATTCCGTTCCTTCTCAGGCAACTCCCTGGTTTACAACCGGGAGAGCACACTCGGTGCCGCCGCCACCCATACCGTGGGTGACACATGGTCCGACACCGAGCCTACCTACACCAAGAAGACGGTCTCGCTGACCACCGTGGGCATCCAGCATCCGCTGGACCGCTTCGCCATGCAGACCGTGGACAATGTCCAGTCCCAGGAAGCCGTCCTGCTTTCCAAGATGGCAAAATCCATCGCCCGCAAGCTGGAAGACCTCCTCGTCACCGGCAACTCCGGTAGCGTAAGCACCGAGCCCGAGGGACTGACTTCCCTGCTCATCAGCGATTCCCGCCTCCTCATGATGGACGACGGCTCACAGCCCTCCACCATCGCCGGGGACGAGACCGAGCTGACCCTTGACCGCCTGGACGCTTTGATCGACCTGGTGGAGAACGGCAAGCCCGACTTCCTGATGATGAACAAGACCATGCGCCGAAAGCTCACAGCCCTGGCTAGGGCCACTGGCAGCGGCGTCATCCTTAACAGCGCCGAGATGTTTGGGCACCAGTACGTCCTCTACAATGGCATCCCTGTGGTGATAAACGATTACATCACCAACAGCGAGGAATACGAGAATGCCGGTGCCTGGGGCTCCTCCTCCGCAACGACCATCTATGCGATCAAGACCGGCGAGGAGAAACAGGGCTGGACGATGATCCACAACGGCGGCGTCCTGGAACCCGACGTGCAGCGCCTGGGCACCAAGTTCGACAAGAACGAGGATGTCTACCGCATGGCCGTCTACTTGAACGCCGTGGTCTACTCGGCCAAGTCCTGCGCTGGACTGGCTGGGATCGACTCAGCGGCCTAAAACCGGAACATCCCTCCTGTTGAGCATAGTTCCGTAATCTGATGATGGGAGGAAAGC
>Ga0208450_1001482_pt1 | contig 10877 bp, 9 predicted proteins | sample MalvireepMed_908_FD_184249 | JGI IMG/M metagenome (GOLD analysis project Ga0208450, IMG submission 184249) | Marine viral communities from the Global Malaspina Expedition - Malaspina viral metaG DeepMed_908 (SPAdes) (version 2) | ecosystem: Environmental > Aquatic > Marine > Oceanic | place... | reverse complement strand
TCCTGACTGGTTTGAAGAAGCGGGATCTAAGCCGACTGTCCAGACGGTCCCTGACTGGTTTGAAGAAGAAAGGCCTACTACCTTCGACCCCGGTCCATACCAGGCACCGTCTGGATATCTCGGTGAGGAAGAGGACACTTATTACGAGCCAACGCCGCCAGCAGTTACGAGATATGAGGAATACGAGAATATGGCAGGCGGCGGCACGACGTTCAGGGACACGATGGCCCTCGTTGGTGAGGAAGGCCCGGAGTTGGTGCATCTACCTGCTGGAACCGAGGTCATTCCCGCCGATTTCACCGAGGCTATGCTCCATGGCAGGAAGGCCAAAAGGATGGCTAATGGTGGGACAATGCCCTCTAATCTAACCTGGGGCGATGTTAGACAGGTAGGTGGCACTGGTGGCGCATTGGTTACTACGCAAGGTTTGGCAGACCTACGCAGTGGAAGGCCTGCCAGGGTAGATCTAGCCCAAGACCCTACTGGCATGGCTCCTACCCGGTTCGACCCGGGTTCTTTGAATCCTCCTGAAGACCGCAGCCGGTTTGAAGAATATCCGTACCGCGTGAGTCAGTTGATGAGCGGCAGGCCGATAGCACCGAGCCGGTCATTGTTCCGTCCTGCGGGACTAACGGTGCCGTCAGCCCAGGCTATGAGAAGGCTGGTGCCCGAAGAGGTTGAGAGTTATCGCGAGTTGGGCCGTTTGGCCGGTATCCCTGATAAGGCTTTTGAGCGGGAATTCCAGGAAGCCGTGCCTGGTGGTAGCCGTCCCAGACAGGCCCGGATGCAACCGCGCCGCATGAGGAGACTGTAAGTTGGCGGAAACATACGTTGACATCCCGATAAAAACCGCTTCCATGAAGCGTGCCCAGGCTAACGACTTTCGGGAGGCGGTGGGGCAACCAGGGCCACCGCCTGAAACGCCCCCGGAATTCGCGCCGACCCCCGCACCGGTGCCTGAAACGGAGAGGGAAAGAAGGGAACGCGAAGCCCGCGAGATGTTAGCGCAGCGCGGGACTCGCTTCCAGACCGTTACGGAAGAAGGGCTCGTTCCTGCTGCTCCAGTGCGACCAGACCTCGGTTCTATCTATGGGTTAGCAGGCATATCCGATGTGGATCAGCTTGGGCCACCCATGACTTTCCCGGAGTCGATGGCGGGATTGGGTAGGGGTGCTTACTTCCCGGTACAGGCTGGCTTCGCAGGACTGGATGTATTCGGGGAAACACTAACGGAAGCCGTTCAGGGAGAGATGCCCACCCTCTTTACGGAAGGTTTCGAGGCATCCCTTAAGAAGTTCGAGGACCGGCCCATCAAACAGCAGATACTTATCGGAATCCTAACTGACCCGTTCATCGTGGGGAAGGGGGTACAACTTCTTGCCCGTGGTGGTCGAGCAGCGTTCAGTGGAGGGAACAGAGCGAGAACGGCAGAGGAACTGCGTCAGGAGATCTTCAGGATATCTGAGCCGAATACGCCGACCGATGTACTGAACGAAGCTGTTTCGGTGATGATGGAGCAAGCGGAAAAGCGTGCTTTGCGGCAGACTGAAGGCTCCATCGCGGGAGAGATACTTGAAGCTACCGGTATACCCGCAGCGGCTGGGCGGGCCACCGCCCGGACGTTGGAGGCGTTAAGGCCAGAGAAGGCATATGGTAGAGAGATGCCGAGACTGCCAAGTGACTTGGTAAGGGCTGCGCCGAGATATCGTGATTCTGAGGTTGCCTTCGCTAATGATATAGACAAAGCTCTATATATCATCGCGCAGCGCAAGAAATCTCGGCGTGATGCCGACTACCTTGCCTTTGTTATGGATGCGACTGGACTGGATGAAGTTGCCGCTCGTGCTGCCGGTAGAGAACTTCGCCTCAGCATGAAAGATGTTTATGCCCAGACTCCCGCAGGCGAAACTATGCAAGTGCCCTTCAGTAATCCAGGGATGATAGCAAGGGAGGCTACCCCGGAACAGGCTGCTGCCCGACGAGCCGCTGCTGAAGATGATGTCGTTCCTGACCTTGGAGATGATGTCGCTGCTGCCCCTGTGGCGCAGGGCATCGAATATGCACAGGGCGTACCTCAAGGCGTTGGTCGGTCAGTGTTCATCGACGATATATTTGGAGACACGCCATTGCGTGTTATCGATGATTCTGATCCAGAGAATGTCTTGCTTGAGACACCTGACGGCATACGGGGATTCAATCTCACCGATATCGACCCGGAGGTTCCTGGCCCCGCCGTCGCAAGAGCGGTATCTCCTGGAGTAGCGGGGCAAGTTACTAAAGAATCTGTAGCTGGCCCAGATGATTTATTTGATATCCGTGATGTAAGACAAGGAAGACAAAGAAAAGAACGATGGAAAATATTTTTCAAGGGTACAGATAATGATGTTGGCGCATTATCTGTTACTGGTGCTTTTAACGAGTATCCGTCTCTAGATAAAGCAAGGTCTGCTGCAAATTCACTAGCATCTAAGGCTGAAAACAACCCTAGTTTACGGGGTGGTGTAGGAAATCTGTTTGGCACAGATGAACTTAGAGAGGAATTCGCTGACCGAGCGTTAACTGGTAGAAAACGGCAAGTACCGCCTGGGACTCCCGCCGCTCCTAGCCCAGCGGCTGCTGCGCCCACTCCCACCGCCGCAAGAGCGGTTGCGGAAGTCGATCTTGAGCGTCGCGTAGAGGATCTGGCCGACCTGCTAGACCCGGATAATAAATCCACTAGCTTGGGTCGTTTGGTTCGAGCGATGGACAAGTTGCCTGAAGATACCGTAGATGGACTGGAAATAGTAAGGGAAGCCGTCGATGGATATAAGGGGATCCAGCGCAAAGGTCTGACTCCCGAAGAATATGTCGATGAAAAAGCTAACGCATGGGAGGCTGTAGAAGAAGCCCTTGGAGGCTTGACCGTTCTTGAAAGAGAATTGGTGGAAGAGGTTGTCGAGGAAGTTGCCCCGGACGCAGACAGCCTTGCCAGTGTGATACGAGGGACGGCTGACGAGGTTGTTCCTGAACCCCCATCTGGCATCAGGGTGACGTTAACGCCGAAGCCTGACGCTACGCCAGAGGAGCTTCAGCGACTCCAGGATTCGGCACGGGCCGCATTTGGTGAAGACGCAATCATAGATATGCCAACCGTAGCCAGAGAGGCTGGGGAGTCGGCAGATGACCTCGCTGCATTGACTGGCAGGGGTGGTGGTGAGGGTGCAGGAAGGCCGCCCAGAGGGCCAGACGGGCCAGACGGGCCAGAAGAGTTTGCTGCTGCCGCCGGTGGCGACCTGCCGCCCCATCGTCAGGGTGTGATAGACAGCCTGGTAAGAACGGGTGACTCCAAAGAAAGTATATTCCAGAAATTGGGAAGGGGGCTTCCGTGGTTTAAGCGGGAATTCATGGATGATGTCCATGCCATCGAGGAATTCGCTCGCTTGGCAGAGAAGTTGCAAGGGTTGGGGAGGGGTGAATTAGCCGCTGAACTAGACCCATATATCGCTGCCCGAATGACCAAGGGCTCTGCTGGTAAAGTCGAAGTTGCGATCGACCACGGCACCTTTGCAAAGGAATACTGGGAGAAAGGCGCAGATGGAAAGATGGTCTTCAAGAAGACGGGAGCCAGCCTTTCCGAGGTGTTAGAACCCGTCAAAGGTCGAGACCTATGGTTCCCCTTCGTTCAATACGTCACTGCCAAGAGGGCGGTGGAGTTATCTGCTAGAAACATCAAGACAGGCATCAAGCCATCTGATGCAAGCATGACAGTACGAGACCTGGAAGCCCAGTACCCTAAGTTCTCCGAGGTTGCTGAAGAGCTTTATGCGTTCCAGGATCGCATACTGGATTACGGTGAGGAGATGGGCATATTCTCACCGGAATTATTGAAGAAATTAAGGTCGGCCAACAGCAACTATGTGCCCTTCCAGCGGCTGATAGAGGCCACTGAGATCCGAGGGGGCGTCGCTGGGCGGTTCGCTGATATCGCCAATCCATTGCGTCGCATCAAGGGGTCAGAGCGAGTCATCGTTAATCCACTGGAAGGCGTCATCAAGAACACCTACGCCATCATCAACGCTGCCGAGCGGAATCAGGTTGGCGTGCTGATGGCAGACCTGGTGGATCAGGTGCCAGAACTTAGTGATGTGTTTAAGCGGATACCTACGCCAACGGGGAAGGTCGCTACTATCACCGCCAGGAAGATGCTCCAGGGCATCAAGGGGATACAGAAGGACGAGATCGATGAGGTTATCGATCTTCTGGGAGAGGGTCAAGCCGATGCAACCATAGATATCTTTCGGGCATCCATGTGGTCGAAGGAAGAGAACGTCCTGACCATCATGCGGAATGGGAAGAAGGAATTCTATGAAGTGGACCCGGAGATATATACGTCCATGTTTAACCTCAACCGGAGCGACTTCGGTTTCTTGTTGAAGTTCTTCGGCACCCCTGCCAAGACCCTTCGCGCCGGGGCTATCTTAAATCCCGACTTCATGTTGAGGAACCCGCTGCGGGACTCGATGTCGGCATTCATGTTCTCCCGATACAATTTCATCCCGGGATATAACACGATGCAGGGCGCGGCACAGATGATCGGGAAGACCGATGAATACTTGCTCTACAAGATGTCGGGGGCAGAGTTCGCTTCACAGGTAGCAACCGACCGAGAGTTCTTGCAGAAGAGTTTCAATCAGGTGATCGAAGACCAGGGATTCGGGGAGCGTTGGGTACATCCCGTTGCGGCACTGCAAAAAATAAGCAGTGCCACTGAGGTGGTCACCAGGATGGGAGAGTTTTCGGCAGGCATAAGGGCTGGAGCAACTCCCCTGGAGGCAGGCTTTGCGGCCCGTGACTTGATGGACTACAACAAGATGGGCACGATTGCTCGGGCATTGAATCAGATAATCCCCTTCTTCAATGCCTCGATACGGGGTACTGACAAGTTGTTCTCTGAGTTCCGGTCGCATCCGACACGAACGCTGTTCAAGACCTTTGTGGGTGTGACCTTGCCGTCCTTGCTGCTGTATGGCATCAATAGAGATAACCCCCGGTATCAGGAATTGCCCGCGTGGCAGAAGAACCTATTCTGGATAATCATCCCACCGGGAGAGAACTCGCCCATCATCAGGATACCCAAGCCTTTTGAACCAGGGATATTGTTCGGCTCCATGCCAGAGCGTATGTGGGAGAAGTTCGACCGTGGTGATGAGGTTTCCATGACGGAAGCCTTGAAACAGGCAAGGGATGTTATGGCTCCTAGCTATATGGCTCAAGCGTTGTTGCCCCTGATGGAGAATGCGACCAATCACAGCTTTTTCACGGGAGGTTCGATCGTTTCTCCTGCCCGAGAGAAGTATCCGAGGGAGTTACAGTATGGTACATACACCTCGGAGACTATGAAGATAGTAGGTTCATGGGTCAATTATTCTCCCGCCAAGATAGAGAATCTCTATAACGGATGGACCGCCGGGTTGGGTGGGTATGCCCTATTCGCCATGGACGAGTTGCTGGAAGGAACAGGCGCAGTCCCTAAAGGGCCGTCTATGGCCCTTTCGGATGCGCCTGTCGTTAAAGCATTCGTAGCCAAAGACCCTTACGGGTCGAGCAGCCATTCGGTCAGTTTGTTCTATGATGAACTGACCAAGATGGAGAGGGCGGAGAATAAGGTGCAGGAATTTCATAAATTGAGCCTTCGGGATCCACGCTATATAGCTAAAAGAAACAAAGCGATCGCGGATAATCCGAAAGCATCCATAGCCTTTGATTACGAGACCGACGATTATTATTCCTCGATAGCCAGGGGGCATCGGAAAATAGCAAAGGATCTCTCTGATATTCGCTCGGCACAGGAAGTGGTGCTGCGAGACCCATCCCTGTCTGGGAAAGAGAAGAAAGATCGGATCAACCTAGCGAATAGACGTATGACTTATATAGTGCAACAGGTCATGGGCACCGGCGATTATGCGCCCGGAGCGGCGGAGAAGCCACCGATGCCTCGGACTGGAGGGCCAGGTGCCCCTGGTAAGCCTCGTACTCGGCCCACTGGAACCCAGCGCGTTGCACCGAGGCGCATTAGGCCTACCAGGCAACAGCCATCCCAGAGTTTCCCGGTTTCCGAATCCTTCAGGCAGCTTGTAGGCCCGAGGTGATTTGACTTTGTATAAAAACAACTCCTACAATCTAGGGTAGAACAAAAACTCCAATCATATGTTCTAGATAGTGACAACCCTCTACGAGGTAACTCACATGACCCAACAGACAGACCCGGAACTGGCGGAACAGCCTGCGGAGCAAGAGGCCGAAGAGGTCGATTGGAAGGTAAGAGCCGAGGCCGCCGAGGACAACCTGAAGAAGGTCGAGAACGACCTGAAGTCACAGCAAGGCAGGAATCGTCGGACAGACGAGGTGCAACATCAACTCGCTTCTATAGGAGACAGACTCAGCACGATAGAGAGTGCCAACCAAGCGGTACTGCGTGCTTTCTCCAGTGGCGACACCGATGCTCTGCCCACGGAACTGTCCACGATCCAGGCCAAAGCGCAACAGACATCGGCCAACCGGTCCTACGAGGCCCGCTACGCAGACCTGTCTGAAGAGCTACGGGAAGCTGTGCAGGACGGTGAAGGGAACCCCATCCTAGACCTCTATGAGGCACCTGAACTGGAAAGCATCAGGCAGGAATGGGTAACCGCTCATCGAAATAAAGACACCGCCGCACTGGCGTCGGCATTGGCTAAAGCCCACCGGGTTGCGAGGGCTGCTGAACGGACCACCGGTCGTAGTTCAGAGCAACAGATACGCACCGAGGAAAGGGAAGCTGCCAAGGCCCGCCTGGAAGAGGCTGGTGTATTTGACCTGGACACCGGGCCTTCGGCTGCTGGTGGTGGCAGAAGTGACGAGCGTTGGTTCAACGAGGTTTACGGTAGCCAAAGCTACGACCCCACTCCTGCTGACCACAAGCGTGCCAGGGATTATATGCAAAGACTTTCTGGCTAATAAGGAGATTATTCTATGGCAGCAGGGGATACGATCACCCAATCGCTGACCGACTCCCTCGATACGGTTGTCGCGTCGGCCCGTCAGATCCGCGAGTTCGAGGGCGTCATGCCCAACCTCGTAGACAAGATAACCCTGGCTGAAGGGACCGGCCTGTCCTGGCGCGAAGTCTCGATGGACGCACTGACAGCACAGACCGTTACAGAGACAACGGTCCTCGACAACCCGCAGCAGATGTCAGACTCTCTGATGACCATCACACCTACTGTGACGGGCATCCAGACCCTCATCACTGACCGGGTTGCCAGCAGGCTCAACCCCAAGGCTTATGCCCAGTTGGGTAGCTTGGCCCAGAACGCCATCCAGCGGAAGAAGGACGAGGATGGACTTACCGTTCTTGACGGTGCCACCACTTCCTTGCCGGGTGCCGGGAATACCCTGACCTCCGGGCATATCGCTTCTGCGGTATACCGCATCAGTTCCAACACCACTGAACCGGGAAACCCACCTTACCGGTGCGTTCTCCATGGTTTCCAACTTAAAGATATCTTCGATGAGATAGTCCAGGGCATCGGCACCTATAACGTGCCTGAAGGCCTGACAGCCCGTGTCTTCGCTGAAGGCTTCCGGGGCCAGATAGCCAACGCCCAGCTTTACGAAGACGGCAATATCTCCATCGATGGCAATGATGATGCCAAGGGCGGGGTTTTCGCCCAGGAGGCCATCATCCTCGTACAGGGCCGAGCCCCTCGTACCGCCACCGTGCGCCGTGAGGACATCGGTGGGGGCGCGACAGTTCTCTATTTATATGATGAATATGCGTATGGAGAGAGGTCATCGGGCAACTGGCTCTATGAGATCATGAGCGACGCAACGGCACCAACCAGTTAAATGCAGTAGCCGTGTTGAGATGTATTGCACGGCTAACTAGCCATAGGAGATGTATACATGGCTGTAGCACAAGGCGGAAGCGGAAAGATAGAGATCTTCGAGGACTTCGTTGGAGCGGAGTGGATAATTGCTGAGACCGCAGCGTCTGGCAAGATCGGCTCCCTCCGACTCATCGGTGACGGCATAGCAGAGACCGACTCCGGTGCTGTTAGCGTGGAGTCCGGTGGACTGAGCGGAGTCATCCGACTGACCACCACCAACGAGGACAAGCACGGCGTTTATATCGCCACTCCTCTCATGTTCGACGCTGCCCTTATGGGCACCCTCGTTCTGGAGGCGCGGATCCGGGTAGAAGCCGTCGCTAACCGGGAGATCTTCGTAGGGTTCAGTGATGTCAATGCTGACGATCTGTCCCTTGAGGATGACCTGGTTCATGGTGGCACTGCCACCATCACCCTGACGGCATCCGACATATGCGGGTTCCTGGTATCGTCCGAACTGTCGGACTCCACCGACTGGCATACCGTCTACAACGGTGGGACCACCACCGGAGAGACCACATCCACCAGTCTGGATGTAGGCGACGTTATCGCTGCCGATGTCTGGCAGATACTGCGGGTAGAGGTTGCCCCTAACGGGACAGCGTTCTTCTACATCGACGGTGTGGCTGTTGGCGGGAGTGATTCTGCCAAGTCCAGTGGCGTATCGGGAGCCATGGCAACAGGTGTGGACGTAGCCGCCATCATAGGCGTCGAGTCCAAAACCACCACGGCCCTCACCCTGGACGTTGATTATGTCAAGATCATGGCTAACCGTGACTGGACAACCACCGACTAGGTGTGACTACTAGACGAGGATTCCGCTACGACAGCGGCAGTTCTAGGTTAGAAGTAACTGTGGACGGCACTGTCGTAGCGAGGTTCAATAATGTGTCACCAGGCCTATCCGTAGTGGATGGGCTCACGGTGGAAGGAACGGTAACGCTGGATGATGCTGCCCATTGGACAGCTAATGCCAGTGGCACCGTCACCATCAGCAACGTCGCTCCGTCAGGAGTGGGTACTGCCACGATAACCAAGTGGCTTACTGTCACTGACAACAGCGGCGTTGTGATGTACATACCGGCATGGACATAAGGGGCAAAGATGCTGTGGGCTGGTGCAACAGAGATACGCCCGGATGAGCCGGCATATAGTCTCAGTGAATTAAATATACAGTCTCCCTACGGGGATATGCGTAGATACCGGGTCATCTGTGTGGTGCGCGGCGACAAACTGGCACAGCACTTTGAAGACCTGGGTCCATCCAAAACATTCACCTCCCCTCTATTCCGCATCCCTGGCGGAGTGTCAGACGGCAAGAAGATAGAGATCCTGCATTCCGTTGCCGAGTTGACCGATATAGCCCAGCATATGGTAGACATCCCGGCCCTGCCAGATAGCTATGAGCCGAGAGATATCCTCCATGAGTACATCAACAACCGCGACCAGTACCATCAGATAGCCAAGGAGCAAGGTTTATGACCACTGAACAAAGTGTAGTAGAGATGGTCCAGGCAGCCGAAGAGGCCCCAGAGCCAGGTACGTTCAACAGGAACATGACCATCAATTCTCCTGATGAAGGTATGCCGTTATCGGTAGAGGCGTCGTCCCTGGAATCTGCCGGCTATGTGTATGTGTATGATGTTCGCACAGGGAGTCAGTCTCGGGTGAATAGAAATATGCTCCCTTCTCAGTTAGAGAAACGTGATGAGAATAATGTGCGTATCTTCACCACTATCAAGCCTGACATCGAACCACTGAAAGGCACATACAGATGCTTGCTCCACGGTGATGATCCTAACCGCGCTCACTATGACCAGATGGGACTGGCCCGGTGCAACAAAAGCACCCTAGTCTCCGAGTACCAGGTGAACCGACACATGGCGGTGCGCCACCGTACCGAGTGGGAGACAATCCAGCAGGAACAGATGCGGGCCGAGAAGGACGAGGAACGTGCCTTCCAGCGCACATTGATGGAAGCTATAGCCCATGGAGGCGCCGCCATGGACACTGCCAAGTCAGTGGTCTGTGATGAATGCGGCCGAGCGTTCAAGAATCCACGGGCTCTAAGCACCCACATGAATATGGCTCATAAGGAGGATGGAGATGCCGTTCGTACAGACTAGCGTGGTCACATCCGATGGCAGTATCACGTCTGCTCCAGCTATCGTCTATGGCGTACTAGCAGCAGCCGGGGCGACCGGCGGATTGTGGCAACTGAACGACTCCACCGATGACAGCGGGACCGACAAGATAAGCGGATTCGCAGAGGCTTCCAGTCAGACCTACATCGATCTGTCGGGGAGTCCGGTCCAGTTCGACGTAGGCATACGGGCCGACCTTCCAGGCAGCAACCAAGTCCTAACTGTTTTCTATACAGCGTAGATAGGCGGGTACGATGGCTAACGAGTTCAAGCATAAAGACCCTGGAGCAACGATAACCCAGTCCGAGTACATAGCCTCGGATGGGACAGGTCATATCTTTGACAGTCAAGCTTCTGGCGACATCTTGTATGCTTCGTCCACTACGGTTCTAGCCCGTCTTGCCAAAGCTACTGACGGCAATGTGCTGGAGTTGGCATCGGGGCTACCGGCCTGGACAGCCAGTCCGACCATCGGCTCAACCAGTTGGGCTAATGCGAACCACGCTCACGCAGCTAGTAACAGCGGTGGAACTCTCAACACTTCTGCCCTTGGTGCAGGAACCCTTGGCGTGGATCGCGGTGGTACTAATGCTACTACCCTGGCAGACAAGTCCGTGCTTATCAGCCAGGACTCCGGGACGGATACCGTAGGTGCCGTTGACCTGACCACCAGTGGCGAACTGGTCATAGGTGGTAGTAGTGGGCCGACAGGAGCCACCATAACAGCAGGCACCAATATCACAGTAACTAATGGGGATGGGACTATAACTATCGCTGCTGCTGCTGGTGGCAAGAATATTGGCTTCATCCTGGCGATGTCATAAGG
>Ga0208450_1001475_pt1 | contig 10916 bp, 9 predicted proteins | sample MalvireepMed_908_FD_184249 | JGI IMG/M metagenome (GOLD analysis project Ga0208450, IMG submission 184249) | Marine viral communities from the Global Malaspina Expedition - Malaspina viral metaG DeepMed_908 (SPAdes) (version 2) | ecosystem: Environmental > Aquatic > Marine > Oceanic | place... | reverse complement strand
ACGGCTATGATGTGCAGGTGGACGGCGTCTTCAGTACGGCAACTGCAGCAGCGATACGCGCCTTTCAGCGGCATTTCCGTCCGGCACGGGTTGACGGTATTGCCGACGCATCGACCATCGGCACCTTGCACCAGCTGTTGACCGCCCTGCCGACCGTCGCCTGACCGTTGATGGCCCGCGTAACCGGGCGTTTTCTGTGAAATATTACAGAGTGAAACGCAAGTTTATTGCGATGCAGCAATTTGTGGGTTGCCTTGCCATAAATCCGCCAGCCTCTGCCCTGATTGAGTGGGCTTCCACGCATGGAGCGGGCGAAGGCAAAATGCCTGCCGCGGCTCCGGGCTGACAATAAACGCGCCAAGGGGTTTGTCCCGTCCTCGTCGATGAACGGTTGGGCAAGGCGCCATCGGAGTACATTACATTATGCGTCTCATTTTCACGGCTGCTGCTGCGGCCTTGCTCTCGCTTGCGCTCTCGGGTTGCGAAACCACCGGTACGTCAAACGAGACGACCGGTTCGATTTCAAGCGGCAAGATCAAGAGTTCCAGTATGAGTTTTGGATATTCGTCGCGTCCGCATGGCAAGCTTATTTCCAAATACGCCAAAAGCAACGGCGTGCCCGAATCTCTCGCCCATGCGGTGATCTCTGTCGAGAGCAACTACCGGGCAAACGCACGCGGCGCGGCAGGGGAAGTCGGGCTCATGCAGATCAAGCCGGCAACCGCGCGCATGATGGGTTACAAGGGCTCCACCAAGGCGCTCTACAATCCTGAGACCAATATCAAGTATGGCATGTTGTACCTTGCCAAGGCGCATAAACTTGGCGGCGGCACCACCTGCGGAACCATTCTCAAATACAATGCCGGACACGGCGCCAAGCGGATGAACCCGGTTTCGAAGCGCTATTGCGGCAAGGTTACCAAGCTGATGAAGTGAGGCCGGAAGTAAACCCTTTTCATCTGCCTGGCTGAGGTTTTAACGCGGCAGGGCGAAAAAGGTTCCGGACAAAATCCAAATAGTTTACGGCCGCCATTATGGCGGCCGTTTTGCATTCCGGTGCGCGGGGATCGCGCGGTCCGGTCTGGCGCTTTTAGGTGTATTGCGGCAAGTGTGGGATCATGCCCTTTGGCAAGGGAGAGACTGCATGGTGTATGATCGCGAATTGATCTCCAACGGCAACCCGATGGAGGCGGTTGTCGGTTTCAGCCGCGCCGTCCGGGTTGGCCCATTTGTGTCCATCGGAGGCACAGCACCGGTGGGCTCCGATGGCAAGACGGTGGGCGTCGGCGATGTGGCGATGCAGACCAGGCAGTGCCTCGAAATCATCAAGGCAGCGCTTGAAAGTGCCGGTTCGGGGCTTGGTGACGTTGTGCGGACACGCGTCATACTAACTGATATCGACAACTGGAAAGCGGCGATTGACGTGCGAAAGGAATATTTTCGCGATGTCCGTCCGGTGGACACGATCATGGCAATCGATCGTTTCGTTAATCCGGAATGGCTGGTGGAGATCGAAGCGGATGCAGTGATTGCCGGATGGAGCGATTAATCCATCCGGCAGACTGCAGCCTGTGGTGGCCGGAATTCAGCGTCTGCCTTCCAGGAGTCCCCAGGGATTTCCGCCGGACCTGCTTCGATGCCGCAGCACAAGCACGGTCGTTCCCAGCACCAGGAATTCGGCGGCGATGCCCGCATACCAGATGCCCGGTTCTCCAAAGCCGAAGGGAAGCAGGAAGGTCAGAGGCAGCGCGAACAGATAGGTTCGTGACAGCCCCAGCAGTGCTGCCCTTGGAGCATCGCCGATCGCCTGGAAATAGGAGCTGATCATCATCAAGGGGCCGAAGATGACCATGGTGATGACCACAAACGGCAGGATTCGGGCGATTTCGCTGATGATGGCCGGATCGTCGACAAAGATAAACCCGATTTCGGAGCGGGTGATCAGAAAAATCAGCTCCACGGTGACGCTGTAGATCAATGCCATGCTGATCGCGAGAACAATGCTCCGGTCGGTCCGCGCCGCCATTTTCGCACCGTAATTGTTGCCGGCGATGGTCTGGAACGCCATGCTCAACCCCAGCAGAGGCAGGAAGCTGAAGGTGATCAGGCGGGTGATGATGCCGAAAGCGCCGGCGGTCGCAGCATAGGTTTCTCCGGTCCAGAGCTGCAGGCAGTAGAGTGTCAGTGCTGCCGATAGTGCCAGCCCAATATAGCCGAGGCTGGATGGTGCTCCGAGAGACAGAAGTTCACCCCAGTGGCTCCACCCGGCACCGAGCAGCCGCTGCTGCGGCCCGGCAGTCTTCCTGAGGCGTGACCGGTAGAGCAGCAGAACCGACATCGCGCAGAGTTGTGCCAGCACCGTTCCGTAAGCAGATCCCGCGACGCCCGCGCCAAGTTCGACAATGAAGAGATAGTCGAAGGCGATGTTCAGAAGAGCCGACATCAACGTGATTGCCCCCATTGCTGCAAGCAATCCCTCGCTGCGCAGGGCGGCGATGCTGATCGAGAGCACAAAGACCAGCGGCGAACACAGGATCAGGATGGAGATATAGGTATAGCCCATCCCCGCCAGCGCCGCATCGCCATTGGCAGCCATCAGGCTGAGCGCGTTGCCGAAGATCAGAAACATGCTAATCAGCACCGCACAAACGACCAGAGCCAATTGCACGGCCTGAGCGAAAACGGTGTGCGCCAGATGCCGTTCGCCGCCGCCGATCAGCCGCGCAAAAACGCTGGCGAAACCGTTTGAGACCAGCGTCGAAAGCGCGACCAGCAGCATGTAAAGCGGGAACATCAGCGTCACCGCGGTCAGCGCATCGGCACCGACATAGGCGCCGAGGAAATAGGCGTCGACCACGGTGAACAGGCCATTGACCCCCATCACCACGATAATCGGCGTTGCTGTTTTGGCAAACAAGAACGGCAGCGATCCTGCCAGATAGATATTTTCATCGGGTGTCGACAATCCTGTCATCACAAACCTCATTCAGTGTCTGGATGCGGAAACAAGAAGGGCGCTCGCATTGCCATCAGACCGCATTCAACTGAAATCGGTGGATGAAAGAATTGCGAAGGACTTCACCATGGACAAGCCAGCGAGCGGCAGGGGCCTTCACCCTGACAAGCTCGATATTCCGGCGCGCGGTCATTGTCAATTGCGCCTTATTTATCGAACGGTGCTCTAATCGTCTGCTGACAGGTCGCGGCGTTCAATCGCTTCTCCGTCGAGAATGACAAGCGAGATATCGTTGTAGGCCTTCACATCCTGCAACGGGTTTGAGTTGAGCAGAACCAGATCCGCCTGCTTGCCGGGTTCGATTGTTCCGATCCGGTCTTCAAGCCCGAACATCCGCGCATTCTCAACGGTGGCCGAGCGGAAGATCTCTGCAAGCGGGATGCCCGCCCGGGCCCAGCTCTCCAGCTCAAGGTAACCGTTGAGCCCGGGAGGATTGCCCGGGCCGTCCTGTGCCGGGGTGTCGGTGCCGAAAAGCAGCTTGCCGCCGATGGCGTGAAACTCCGTCATGCTGGCCGAGGCGCGGTTGATTGAGCTTTCAATCAGCGAAGCCGGTGTGGTTTGCGGGTCCGGATTGTGCTTCCGGTAAAGCTCGATCATTTCCCTCTGGCTCCACCGGCCTTCGTCCGACTTCAGAAAGCTGCGCAGATCGCGGCTGAGCACATGGTCGAGCCGGTCATCATCCAACAGGTCCCATGTCAATGTGCTTCGCTCGCCCTCGAGCACCCGCATTGTGGGTTGAACGGCGACACCGCCGTTCGCCGCGGCGCTGATTGCTAAGCGGGCGCTGCCGGTGAGGTTCGGGTCTGTGCGGGCTCCTTCCCAGTGCCACATGCCATGGGCAATCACATCCGCACCGGCGTTGACCGCACTATTCCATGCATCGGCGCTGTTGGCGTGAACCACAAAGATCAAACCGTGACTGTGGGCTTCTGCAGCAAGTTGCGACAGGGTTTCGGAGTTTGGCACCGGCCAGTCGAAAGTGCCTCCAAACCCGGATTCAACATAGGTTTTCAGGCAGATCGCGCCGGATTTGCGAACCCTGTCGACTGCGGCCTCGACTGTGTAGGCAGCAGGATCGAGTTCGGCGGGCCAGGTGTCCTTGTGGCTGTCTTCATAGACCAGGTTGGGAAACACGCGATGGGCGATGTGTGGTGGCACGAAGGCCGGACCATAGCCGCCTGCAACTCTGACGCCCCGGCCGCAATGATAGACAGAAGGCACATGTTCGGCGTCAGCGGGCCAGGCGTTTCTTTCTGCCGAGTAGTCAAGATCGATCAGACTGGTGAAGCCGTGATAGAGATAGCTGCGCGGCAATTGCCGTTTGTAGCCGTCGATCAGATGTTCATATTCCTGCGCCTTGGCCCTGTTGATGATCGGGTTGTGTCCAAGATGAACATGGCTGTCGATAAGGCCGGGCATCAGGAATTTTCCGCTTCCGTCAATCACCTGGTACTCGCTTGCCGGGCACATGTTCCCGACTGTGCCAGCCGGCACGATTGCGCACAGCTTCCCGTTCTTGATGAAGACATCTCTATTGGTTTGGACCTGATCGAGATGCGCCGATATCACGTCGACATTGGTGATTACGGTTGCTGGTGGCTGGCCGGCGTGCTGTTCCGCAGCGGCAACATCCGGGGAGATTAGTGCTAGCAGAGCAATAATCAATGTGGTTTGATTGGTCATGGCAGGACTCCTTTTCCTGCCGCCCCAATAGGCGGTTTCCGGGGCGCTATCGTCCTTGATCGCGATACAGGACAATTGTTTTTGGCAAGGTGAGAGGCCGCGCATCCCGAGGGAAGAATAGAGGCTGTTGTTCGTGACGCTTGTCGTTCTGATTGCCACCAGTGCCCTGGGGCTGGTCATGGCTGTTTATCTGCTCGGACTGGCAAGCCGGATGGGCTATTTTTCCGCCTGCGGAATTCTTGCCTTGGCATTTCTGCTGATATCAGTCTCGTCGGCTTTGCTGAGTGTCCATCTGATCCATGACATTGCCTTGCTGTTGCGGATCCGCGGAGCGCTCGCACTGGTCATAATTCCGTGCCTGTATCTCTATTTCGTGGCGGCGGGCACGCAAGGGCATGCTCTACCCAAAACGAGCCCGTTGCACGGCCTCTGGCTGCTGGGATCACTGGGCGCCATGGCCACCAATATGGCCTTTTTGCTCGATTACATCCTGATTGCAGAGTTGATTTTCTACATCGCGGCGCTGACCCTGATCTGGCGGGATCGGGAGCGTGCGTTTGCCAATCTGAAGCAGGATGGCGGCAAGACTGTCTGGTGGCTCGGGATCATCATTGTGTTCCTTTCGATCAGCGTGGTGCTGGAAATCTTCATCCTTGTCGATCTGTCGGGCGGCGGGTTGCTGCAGGCATCCATGCCCCTGCTGCTTTCCCTGCTGTCGCTGGCGGTGCTTGTGTCCATCTCGCTGATCGGTGCGCTTGGCCGTCCTTCGCTGTTTGAACATCTCTACGCTCTTGCCGTGGATAGCAGGCTCAATGGATCGCCTTCAGACCAGTCTCCTCCGGGCCCGGAAGAACGAGAACTGGTCGCCAAAGCGCTCGAATTGCTTGGTGATCCGGATGTTCTGGCGGACCCGTCGCTGACCATCACACGGCTGTCGCGCAAACTGGGCGTGCCGGCCCGCCAGCTTTCGCGGGCGATCAACAGGGTCAGGAGATGCAGTTTCTCGGATCTGCTGAACGACCAGCGGATCCAGTTGTGCAAGGCGATCATGCAGGATGATCCCGGCAGACCGCTGATCGATGTCATGCTTGATGCCGGCTATGCTTCCAAATCGAATTTCTACACCCAGTTCGTCCGGCGAACGGGCGTTGCGCCTGCGGCGTTCCGAACAAGGATGAGCCTTGGTGGCGGGCTGGAGGTTGCAGACGATAGCTGACATCTCGTGGCCTGGTGCCGGGCTGCCATGATTGCTCTGGTCATGGGCTGGCTGTTGGTCTAAGAGAAGCGCGCCAGTCGGCCGGGCAGCCGCGCCTTGCAACGTCGAAAGACAGCAGGGGGAGGAAAGTCCGGGCTCCACGGATAAACGGTGCCGGATAACGTCCGGCGGGGGCGACCCCAGGGAAAGTGCCACAGAAAGTAAACCGCCCCGCCTTCTGATCGCCGGTGCCTGAGCTTCAGCTTTGGCCGGTGATGAGATGGCGGGGTAAGGGTGAAAGGGTGGGGTAAGAGCCCACCGCGCGACCGGCAACGGAAGCGGCACGGTAAACCCCACCGGGAGCAAGACCGAATAGGGATGACGCAGGACGCAAGTCCGGCCCTTTTTCCGGGGTTGATCATCCGGGTAGGTTGCTTGAGGTGCGCAGCAATGCGTATCCCAGAGGAATGGCTGCCACGTTTTGACTCGCAAGGGTCAAGGCCATACAGAACCCGGCTTACAGGCCGACTGGCATTTTTCTCTCACTTGAAGAACCGCATCGGCTTTGAGGATGACCATCGGGTGACCTTGGATTGCGAACCCGCCAACCGGTAGAGCAGCGACGGCAAGGCTGTCTGCCGGCTTCCCGGGCCCTGGTCTCACCCGCTCCTGGTTTCAGCCGGCTTACTCAATCGCCTTCCGCGATCATCACCTTGTCCGGCCAGAACGCGAAATGCCCGTCCAGCTGCTCTGCCCCGTCAAGCGGCAGGTCATAGGTCCAGGCGATTTCATCGCCATCCAAGGCGACATAACTGGCATCTCCCTTCAGCGGGCAATGGCTGGTCTTGTCGAGAGCGGTGAAATCGGCGGTTATGTCTTCTGCCGGAAGATAGATCGCGGGATCATACAGCGTCTTGCCCATTTCCATGACCCGGAGCGCGCCTTTCGTCTCTGCAATCAGGTCGCCGCCGGCATAGACCCGCACCGTTCGCTTGACCGGCCTGATGACCATCAGATGGTTCGGGTTTGACCGGTTTCGGATTGCCCCTTCCAGACTGGGAAAGTTGGTGTTGGCTGCATCTGATGATGGCATTGTCTGACCCATTTGCGCGCTCCATGCCGGATATTGGCTTTGGCGCAATTTACTCTGAAACAACCGTATTTGATACCAGTCAGGCGTAGCTTTGCCGGCACAAACTCAGGTGAGGGTGCTGTCTGTGGGACGGGATGTGACGCAATCAGGCAGGTGAATGCGCCGGGTTCGGGTGTTAACTTGGTTTCATGACCCAAGATGATGAGGACGAACTGCCGGGGTCGCCGGTGTGTCTTGCGCAGATGTTGGTTGATGGCCATGTCATCGATCCACAGACATGGAAGGATGTTTCGGTGTTTCGCAAGGCCGAGCGAGCGCGGCTCTATGCGGCACGGCATGACTTGTCGGCCGATGCGCGCAAGACGATGGCCGAGCGGATTTCCACCCGATTGACAGACAGTCTGGGCGATGTCTCGGGCCGGACCATCGCCGTGTACTGGCCGATCCGTGGCGAGATCAACCTGCGTCCGTGGATGGTGGAAGCGAGTGGGCGTGGTGCGCGGGTCTGCCTGCCGGTGGTGACCGCGAAGGACCAGCCGGTGGAGTTTCATCTGTGGACACCGGACTGTGCCATGGCAAAAGGCATTTGGAACATTCCTGTGCCCGCCGAAGCGATTCCGGTGGTGCCCGATTTGGTGATCGTGCCGTTGTTGGGCGTTGACGCGAAAGGCTACCGGCTTGGAAATGGCGGCGGCTACTACGACCGGACGCTGGCGCGGTTGCCAGAGGAGTTGCCGACCATCGGTGTCGGGCACTCGTTCGCCCGGATCACCACGATCTTCCCGATGCCGTGGGACATCCCGATGAAGCGGGTTGTGCTCGGCGACGGCTCGGTCAGCGTGCATTCGCCGGAGTGACAGCCCGTTCTCGAACAGGGCGAAAGTGTTCCGGTCGGCACTGCCATCGGTTTAGCTGGTGCCGATGACCTCACCCAAGTGCCGCGATCTCGCGTCTCCCGGTTTGGAGGCCTGCCCGTCCTATCTGCAGCGATGCCGATCTTCAGCGTTGATCCACGTCAATGCAGCTTGCCGCTGCCGCGGGCAGATTGAATGACGGATATCGATCGTCATTTCCCGGAGGTAATACACATGGCTTTCTCGATCAGAGCCGCTTTGTTTGTCGCGTCGCTCGCAGGCGTTGGCGGTCTCTCAACTGGACCGGTTTTGGCGGGCGATTGCACCGGCTATGTCGTCGGCGTCAAGCCGATCAGCCAGTACAACCACGCGCGGGGCAACGGTTTCCTTGCCGTGCGCACGGGACCCGGATCAAGCTATCAGCAGACCGGCGAGCTTTACCGCGGCGACGAGGTTTCGGTCTATGACCGGCGCGGCAACTGGTATGCGATTACCTGTATGTCGGGTCGTTGCATGAACCCGATGTGGGGTACGCCAATGCCGTCGGGCTGGGTGTCGGGGAAATATATCGATGCAGCCGGGGTGTGCCCCTGACCAGAGAGCCGGTTGGCCGGGGTAAACCGGTGCCTCCAGCCGGGTCCGTCCTGCCGGTAATTGGAAATTGCGATCAGGCTTCTTTCATGCGAAGACGGCGCTTCAGAACGACGATCTGAATTCAAACGCTGTTGGGAGAAAGCACTTGAAAAGCAACACGGTCATTCTCGCGCTGGGGCTTTGCGCCAGCTTTGTCACCTCGAGCGCGCTGGCTGAAACGCGCATTACCTACAAATCCGCGAAAACCGGGTCGTCCTACTACCAGATGGGTGTCCAGCTGGCGGAAGCCATGAAAGCCGGCACCAATGGCGATGTGATCGTCACGGTGGAAGAAAGCCAGGGCTCGGTCCAGAACGTCATGGAAGCCAAGGCGCGCGGTGGCGATTACGTGTTCACCACTCCGCCGGCGCTGGTTGGGCTGGCGCAGGCCGGCAAGGCCATGTTCGAAGGCAAGGGCGATCCGAAATTCGACGAGATCCGGGCCCTGTTTCCGATTCCGTCGCTGACCATGCATTTTGTCATGTCGGCAGAAAGCGGTGTTACCGATTTTGCCGGCATGGAAGGCAAGACCATCCTGCTCGGCAAGGGATCCTTCGGGGCGACCGAAGGCGAGAAATATCTCAAGCTGTTCGGTCTTGAAGGCAAGGTGAACCTTGCTGAGGTTGAGCTGTCCAATGCGGTTCCTGCGTTGAAGAACGGGCAGATCGACGGCTTCGTCACCGCCGGTTCCTGGCCGGCGCCGAATGTCATCGAGGCCGCAGCTTCCGCTGACGTTGTTGTGCTGTCATTGAGCGACGAGCAGATCGCCGAGACCAAGCGGTCGAAGCTGGTCATCCCGGCTGGAACCTATTCCGGTCAGGCCGCCGACATTGCCACCACCTCGCTGCCGGTTGCGGCATTCACCACCACCGCGATGAGTGATGATGCGGCCTACCAGCTGACCAAGACATTCTGGGAAAGCAAGGCCGCGATGGCCGAGGACGCGCCGTGGTGGAAGGGTGTCGATACCGACCTGATGGCCAATATCAGCACCAAGATGCATCCGGGCGCCATCCGCTACTACAGCGAAGCCGGCATCGAATTGACCGCCGAGCAGCAGTAACAAGCGCCCGCCCGCGCACCCCGTTCTCAAGACCGGGTGCGCGGGCTGCTTGGTTTCACCAATATCAGCAGCAAATAAACCGGGAGCCTGTCGGATGCGAATGGCCATGATTGCCAGCGCCGCCTGTCTGGTGGCATTTCATCTGGGGCTTATTTTCTGGGGGCTGGTTCCCAATCTGGTCAGCCGGCCGCTGCATCTGGCGCTGGCTCTGCCGTGGATATTCCTGTTCGCGGAGGGCGGCAGGGCAAGCCGCTGGTCTGGTGCCGTGTTTTGCGCGCTTGGCATGGCGGCAAGCATCTGGATAGCCTGGCAGCATTCGGCGCTTGGCGACCAGTACGGGTTTCTCGAAGGTGATTTTCAGGTCGGAATCGCTGTTGTCCTTCTGGTGGTGGTGCTTGAAGCGGCGCGCCGGGCGATCAGCTGGCCATTGCCGCTGGTGGCACTTCTGGCGCTGCTTTATGGCCTGTTCGGACAGCATATCCCCGGTGAATTCGGGCATTCCGGTACACCGCTTGCCAGCTTTCTCGGCACATTGACCATCGCTGAAGGCGGTGTCTGGGGCAGCCTGGCCGGCGTCTCGGTCAGCGTCGTGGCGATCTTTGTTATTTTCGGGGCGGTGCTCAATGCCGGCGAAGCCGGGCAGGGCTTCATGAATATCGCCTCTGCCGCCGCCGGCCGGCTGAAAGGCGGCGCTGCCAAGGTTTCCGTCATCTCTTCGGCGCTGTTCGGCTCCATCTCCGGTTCGGCCTCGGCCAATGTGGCGTCGACCGGGGCGATTACGCTTCCGGCAATGACGAAGCTCGGTTATCCCAAACGGCTGGCCGCCGCGGTTGAAGCCGTCGCCTCGTCAGGCGGGCAGATCATGCCGCCGCTGATGGGGGCCGGCGCCTTTGTCATGGTCGAACTCACCGGCGTTCCCTACACCGCGATCATGGCTGCGGCAGTGCTGCCGGCGCTCTTGTATTTCTTTGCGGTCTGGGTCGGCATCAACGCCTATGCCGGGCGTTATGACCTGGCCGGCCTTGCCGCCGAAGACCGGCCGTCGCCGCGCGCCGTGATCATCACCTCGGCGTTTTTCGCCGTTCCGTTCGCGGTGTTGATGTGGGGCATGTTCGTCACCGGCATGACGCCGCAATACGCAGCCTGCATGGCCATCCTGGTTGGCTTTGTGATGCTGTTTTTCCACGCTGATGGCAGCCTTGATCTCGGTCGCACGCTGGGCCGGCTTGAACATGCGGTGATCAGCGCCGCGCGTCAGGTCTCGATGATCGCGGCGATCATCCTGTGCGCCTCGATTATCATCGGCGTGCTGTCGATTACCGGGCTCGGGGTCAAGATCACCTCGCTGATCCTGTCTGCGTCGGGCGGCATGCTGTGGC
>Ga0208450_1001454_pt1 | contig 11017 bp, 24 predicted proteins | sample MalvireepMed_908_FD_184249 | JGI IMG/M metagenome (GOLD analysis project Ga0208450, IMG submission 184249) | Marine viral communities from the Global Malaspina Expedition - Malaspina viral metaG DeepMed_908 (SPAdes) (version 2) | ecosystem: Environmental > Aquatic > Marine > Oceanic | place... | reverse complement strand
CCCCCCCTATCCCTACATCACCAAAATAACTTTAGTTAATTTCCTCCTAATGAAATTTTTTTTGAAAATTTTTTGGAATGCGATGAGAGAGGGTTTCTTGTATACAGACCCACCCCCTAGGAGGGGGGACCCCCTCCCCGGGGACGCAGGATTCCTTATACAAGCGCCTAGGCCCTAGTCAAAGCCTAGCCACTAGCAGCCACTGAGCGTCGTACATCTCCAAGCATAGGGAGAGGGACAGTACTGGAGACAGTAGAGAGGGAGACACACCAGGGCCAGAGACAGAGACAGACTCCCGCGCGCCAGACGTTAAAAGCAAGGGAGATACTGTCCCTCTATATGACCTTACCTTACCTGGGGAGATGATCCTATCTTCCTTATCCCTTAAGACTGATCCCTATATCCCTTATATATCTTGCTGATAAGAGGTATTGACACACACTCATAATAATAGTATCTTGTATCTAGATTCTTAAAAGGAGGCAATCATGGCATACATGGCGATAGAGACGAAGTACCTAGGGCCGACAAACTACCGCGGATCAAGGATCAAGGCGACCGCGCTTGACATATTCCACAGTGACGAAAAACCCAAGAGCGTCACAGTGTCCATTGACTACGCACTCGACACAGACGCTAACCATGAGCGCGCCGCGATGGCGCTTCTCCCCAAGGTATGCAACAGCCCGGACGCGGTGACGATGCATAAAGGCGCGACCCAGCGCGGGTATGTGTTCGTGGTAGTGCCGGCATAGCTTCAACCCTGGACAATGGCAGACAATGCGGATTGTCTGCCACTTCCAGCGCTGTAGTGCTGAGATTAGAAGGAAAGAGGCCATATATGTTAGTGAAAGAGGCCAACAATATCACAGGGGGATTATCATCTCCCGGAAAGATGCCAAGCTATACTTTCTCGCTTGACGCGAGGGGATGCAATACTGGCGCGAAGCTTGCCAAGGTTCCGGGTTCGGTATGTGCGAATTGCTACGCCTTAAAGGGAAACTATATCAAGTACCAGACTAACATCCAACGCGCACAATCGCGCAGACTTGACGCACTGGCCAACAATCCCCAATGGGTTCAAGCAATGGTCAAGCTAGTGGGACGCGATGAATACTTCCGATGGTTCGACAGTGGAGACATTCCAGATATGCGAAGTCTGATCAAGATTGTCGCCGTCGCAATGCTTACGCCTGGCACTATGCACTGGCTACCAACAAAAGAATACAAGTTGATCTATGACTATAAGAAATCCGGGGGAATAATTCCCCGGAATTTAATCATCCGACAATCGGCGCCAATGGTCAACGGTATCCTTCCGAGTAGTTCTGGAACTTCTAGCATGGTGATAACCGAAGGCGCGAAATTACCAGACTCGACCGCGCTTTGCAACGCATCGCATCAAGGTAACCAATGCCTAGACTGTAGGGCTTGCTGGAACCCTGCACAACTACGAATAGCTTACCCCAACCATTAGACAGTCAAGACATACGAAAGCGAGGAAAATTATGACCACGGAAAATATCGTCCAAACATGGTTAGAGGGCATGGCAGAATCAAATCAAAGCACTATGGCAGATAGTGCCAAGATGCAGAACCTACTACGCCGCGTAGGATTTCCTAAGGCAGTCGTGGTATCTGGCATTGTGTACCTTGAGGGCCGTGGCACTATGCAAGCACCGCCAGCATCAATACATAGTGTGGCCAAGATGCTCGCCAAAATAACAGCATCGCCCGACTCGCCGGATGGGGCATAACTCCAACCCTGGCCGATGCCCTGGAGCAATCCAGGGTGCGGGCCAGCGTCGGAGAGGCGTTGAGACTATATCGGATTGAGAGGTGAATAGTGGCTAATAAATCATTCAAGGTATCTTGGAAAACGTGGGAAGGTAGGCGATCAGAGACAGTATCGTATACAGAATTCTGCAACAAATACGCTCACTTACTAGAACCTGGAACTATTGGAGATGATGTACGAGAGTTGATCAATGACAGTAACCCCGGGTCTTCATTTGGGTGGAATGAGGAAGAGGGCATGGTTACCATAAAGCATTTGAGAAATAGCGAGCTGAATGATGGATAAGCCAAGAAATGAGTACGTTCAAGGAAAGAGGGAAATTCTAAAAACTTTCAGTGTCAAAGGTTATAAGTCATGGACGGCGCGTGAGGGAGTTGGCGCACAAACTACCTTATATAAGGATGGCAAGAAAATTGGTTTGTGTACAGATGAAGGACGTGGTGGGGAAGTAGAACTTAGCGCAACAACTGGTGAGGATTTCCGAATGGTCAAAGATTTCTTAGATACTCTTCCAAAGTATCAGTTCAATGATATGTGGAAAGAACAGTACGGAGAGACTTGGGATGGTTCAAAGAAATCAGAACTGGAATCTTGGAAGGTTTTCGATTTCGCTAATGTGATGCTTGAGGAAGCAGAGGAGCAAACACAACTGAAGAAGGTATGTAAGACAAAAACTCTCATTCGCCTTGAAGGTGAAGGTCTAAAAGATTATCGATCTTACAATGTTAAATGGCCCAAGGATATCTATGGACAACTTCAAATAGGTTCACAACTTACAAAACAACTTCTTCCTAAAGTAATAGTGGAAATTGTAAACAAACGATTTGATTAATTGAAAGACAATAATTCGTCCTGATGAAACCGAGTGGCTCTCGGTTGAAACCCCCACTGCCAGTGGGGTAGGCGATAGCCAAATATCAGATAGAGAGGTGAACAGTGGCTAATAAATCATTACAGGATAAGGTCAAAGAACTGGAGAACCATCACCGGTCATTAGTTGATGCCCTAGGAGAGGTCATGGACTGGGTGGATGGCGAGTCACCCGGAGATGAGTTCGATTCCTACCTGAGTACAGAGGATCAGGATGCCCGGGACGATAAAGCAAGAGAGATATGGTGGAAAGCTGAAGAGGTTCTGAAAAAAGCCAAGCATTGGCAATCATTAATGCGAATCGGAGGTGAATGATGGCAAAATGGTATAGCGTTGGGTTCTATTTGGACGGCGAGGCAATGGATCAGTGCGAGGTGAAGGGCAGTAGCCCCAGAGTGGCGGTCAACAAGGCGATGGCTGGAAGGTTTGCAACAACCGAATACCGCAGGGATCGTCAACTCAGAGTGGACGAGCAACTAACCATACAGATAACCAGAAGGGGTGAATGATGGCAGAATATGTTGACGGGTCCAAGACGTTGGACGAAGGCGTACAGGCGCTTATGGATGGCGCTATCGCAGACTATACACGACACCAGACGGCATCCATCGGCTATCTGTACCGCGTCATGTTGCCCGGGTCTGCCGAATCGAGGGACCAGAGGCGCAGAGAGCAGACCGAGGAGAGCATTGCCAAGTATGCCAACTCTATGCGCGCAACAAAGGGGCAGAGGTATATCAAGGTGATCCAGGGCATTTCTGTGCATTGCTTTATCGTCGCAACATCCGAAGATAAGCAATTCAAACTCGGCGATGTACTCATGGCTGAATCTTGGAACCGCCCTGCTAGGAATAGAGCCAGGGGCAATGTGCTGACGGGATTCTACACCGAATGGACGGGCGCTCCTTATCTCAACTAGCCCCATCGCCCTGACGAAACCCGGTGGCCCCGGGTTGAAATGCCTACCAGCCAGGTAGGATAGGCGATAGCCAAATATAGATCGGAGGTGACTGATGGATAAGAAAGCAATGTGGTACGCACCATCGGAGGAACGGGCGCACCTTAACGGGATTCAGCGCGTCTATCGGTTCGAGGGGTCGCGATACAGCGCGTCAGTCGTACAGCATGACTACTCCTATGGTCACCGTGAGGGACTCTGGGAGCTGGGCGTGAGGTACGATGACAAGTTCGTGGACTCACCTATCACCGCGCACCTCAACGATAGCGTCATAGGCTGGCTTAGTGAGGATGAGGTCCAACCCCTACTGGCGCAGATTGACGCGCTACAGGATAGATCGGAGGTGCAAAGATAAAGATATCTTGAGGGGCATAGTTTGGGGCGGGGTAATGGTTTACCCCAGCCCCGACCCTAGAGGCCACTTCTCGGCCTCGCTAGAGGGCAACACGGCGATAATAAACAGTCTGTAAGGAGGGAATAGTGGCAACAGTAACATCGGAGGAGCTGAAGGCATACCAGTACCGACGCGGGCTACTCCGCGTCGAGCAGATGGAAGTCGCGGTGGAGGTGGTCTGGGCGCGACTCACGTTTGGACGGGTCCACCTAGAGATCACGCCCGTGAGTGGCTCCGGGACCACATGGGTGGACCGAGACTCAGTAATGCTTATATCAGTCGACGAGGAGGCCAAATAATGGCACTAACATTAAACGAGGACCTGGACTACACCCTGGATAGCGATAGCGAGTCAGTTTGGATCACCGTGGACACTGTCAGCGTCTACATTAAACGACAGGATGAGGGCGTGAGCGTCTATCTCTACCCAACCGGACACGAGGACGAGGATTGTGTCGGCGAAACGTATGCGCTATATGACGAGGGCGAGGAGGCCAAGTAATGACAGACATTAAATGGACGAACGAAATGGAGGAGATTGTCGCAGACATAGAACGGGCTGAGTACAGGGTGGCTCAGTTACGGGTTGACCTAGAAAATCATTACCCGTCTGTGGGAGCAAAGAGGCGGTCGGGGAAGGATGTTACGGGTGCGTTGAGCGTGATAGATCAGGCACTGACTGCCTTAGAGGAGGTGTCCTCCACGTTGTTTTACGCGGGGGCAATGCACATAGCATTTGGGAAGGAGGACAAATAATGGCAGACATAACAGGACATACGCCAGTGCCGTGGAGCATTGGGAAAAGACGCTGGATCACCAGTGGCGACGTGGACATAGCCAGAATCCACAGTGTCTCCAAGATCGGGGAAAATGAAGCGGTAGCCAACGCCGAGTTCATCGTCCGCGCTTGCAATAGCCACGATGCGTTGCTAGAGGCACTGGAGAGGGCATACCAGGCATTGTCTGACATCATCAATGCGTCAGGGACTTGCGAGTGCAATATCTCTCATGGTTTGGGCCGTGGCCCAAGGGATTCCGACGATTACTGCAAATGCCCTCTTGGAGAAGGGCCGTACAAACCAATAGAACTGCAAGAGGGGTCTTTCGTGGCTGACTGCAATCTGGCAGAAGAAGCCATCGCCCAAGCGAGAGGAGAGGTGACGCATGAAAACTAAGACAGCGAACAAAGACTATACCTGTGCGGAGTGTAAAGCAACAATCCATAAGGGCGCTCGCGTTGCCAGAAGGACTGTGACAATAGGCTATGCAGGTACATGGGGGCATGGGAAAGACTGCAAGTGCTGTCATGGCGTGATGCCTGATTGGGCCTATACGGACCCGGTGCGTGACGTTATGCCGATTTGCAACACCTGTGCCAACGGAGGGGTGACGCAATGACGACTGAGCGATGGGGGCTTGACATAATACTGCTATTATGATAATATGGGTCAGGGCTTCCAACCCTGGCCCCTGGATGGACGGGCTTTTGATTGGCCTCTTTTTCCCGCTCCATCCGGGGGGGAGTGCTGGAACTCCAAACTTGGGAATTATAGAAGGGAGAGTATGCCTAGGAAACTAAAGCGTAAGAAGAGTCCGTTGAAACCGAGGAGTGGGTTAAAGCCCGGAGAGTATGTCCGCCGTTCTACCGTTTGGGTAGAGACTATCGACATGGATACGGCCAGCATAGAGCTTTATCAGACCGACCCCTACAATGTCGAGACACATCGTGAAGATGGCCGATGGGATGCAACCATTCGTTACAAAGGTGACAAGTGGTCTATCCCGGGTAAGGTCCTCGACCAACTGGTACGACACAGAGAGTCTATCATTACAGAGGCCAAGCGTAGGAAAGGTCTGGAGCGATTTGAGAGGGCTCATGCTACGGCTGAGGCCAAAGCTGCAAGAGCCCTAAACGAGGCTGAGGCTGAGAGGGCAATAGACCTAGCGGGTCTGTAACATGAGTTCCAGCACTCCAAATTAAGAAGGGAGGCAAGTCATGCCAGTTATAGTATCAAATCACGCAGTTGGTGGAGTGGTTGGATTGAACGGTAAGGAGTATCTCTTGGATGATGATGGTTGGATGAAGTATTTCGATACTGTTGAAGATGCCCGAACCTTTATTGAGGAAAATGGGGAAGACCCTGACAGTGCATTCTTAGAATACGAAGAAGCAGAGGAGAGTGAATAATTGAACAAAGAGTTACATGAGAAGTTCGCACATCTAGCGAATATGTTATCCCCAGAAAATCTGTCTTGTGATGGAGAGCTTAGTGGATAAGATGGATATTTCTAAGGTCTGCACCGTAGCCCGCGAGTCTGGCATGAATCTTCACGAGTGCCGCGAGTCGAACTGGTGCGGGTGCGAGTGCCACGGGCCACTAATCGAGGACTACGTTGCCGAGCAACAGGCCGAAGAGCAATACCGCTCCATGCAAGCCAACCCTGAATACTGGGAGTCAAGGACAGGAAGGACCGACCTATGGTAGCCATAACGATGCGTTGCCCTGGATGCAACCGGTCTATGGAGTGGATACCTGGATGGAACTTCAAGAAGGACGCTTATAGCAGGTATGTCACCGTAGACCGAGAGAACGTCAATTGTAGACTATACGAGAGAGGAGAAACAGATGCCCGAAGAGAAAGCTAGTTGCCCTTATTGCAGCCATACCTGGAGGCCGCGACGCGACCCCGATACAATCCAAGCGTGTCCGGCTTGCCGAGTTCGCTTCAGCCCGCACAGCAAGTTCTCGACCTCAAAGCCCGTCATTGTGATGGTGGCATCGTGACGTTAGGCGAGGGGATATTCAACAACCCCAAGGAGGCCAACTCCAAACGGATCGCGAAAATCTTTGACCGCAGGGGTAGGCATCCTCCGAAACCCAACGACCTGTTCCTGGGGATCAGGGCGCACCTGGATGCCTTTGCAGAGCAGCATCCCCAGGGGAACTTCGACTCTGAGGTATTCAGAACCCTCGCTGCCCGGTATGTGGCAGACAGGATAAAAAGGTGAAGTTCGTCTGCGCCTCATGCTCACAGGAGTTCGCAAATTTACAATTGATGAATGAACATCGAAAGGAATCACATGACAACAACTGAGATCACAAAGTTTGAGACATCGCACGGAGAGGTCGAACTTTCCGTGTCCACAATCAAGGACCTGTTCTGCCCCAATGCTACTGACAGCGAGGCAGCGATGTTCCTCAAGGTGTGCCAATACCAGGGGCTTAACCCGTTCCTGCGGGACGCATACCTCATTAAATATGACGCCAAAGCATCCGCGTCCATCGTCATCGGCAAGGACTTCTTCACCAAAAGAGCCGACACGATCCCCGGCTATGATGGCGTGAGGGCTGGGATTGTGGTGATGCGGAAGGAGCAGGTCGTACAGACCGAGGGCGCATTGCCCCTACCGGGAGATAAGATCATTGGTGGGTGGGCAGAGGTCACCCGTAAGGATCGGTCTACCCCCACTGTCGCCAGAGTCGACATGGCAGAGTACAACGCCAACCAATCGTCATGGCGCAAAATGCCGGCAACCATGATCCGCAAGGTGGCCATCGTCCAAGCCTTGAGAGAGGCTTTCCCAAGCCAGTTCCAGGGACTATACGATGAAGCGGAGATGATGCAGTCCTACAAGCCAGATCAGCAGGAAGTGGACTACGTCACAGGGGAGATAATCGCTGACGAAGTGACAGGCGAGGTCTACGAAGCGCCTGACCTGGGCGTGTATGAGGAGTGGATGACCACCTGCCCTGTTCACTCTACCAGGTGGAGCGAGGGCCGAGCCTTTAGCGATAAGCCCCCGTCGAAGTATCACCGTCTGCCCGATGAAGAGGTCACCGAGAAAAGGAAGAACTGCAACTTCAACCGCGTTACCTCCGATGAAGCAATCCGCATAATGAATACCGCACCGATGGTATCCGAGTGGATGGCAGACAACAGAAATGGGATGGCATGGGACTACCTCACCAATCAAGAGCAGCTTATGGCTCTGTTAGTGATGGAAGCCCCCGAAGAACAGGTTGACGAACAGGACGAGGAAGCCCAGTATTAAAGCACCTCGTAAGAAGGTAGCATAGTGCCAGAAGAACAAGCGTCTATGCCTTGCCGTCTGACGGGTCTGCGATGAGCGTCACCTCCGTCGTGGGTCGAACCTCCCGTCAGGCGGCAGGGTTCGCCCTGTGATATAATACGGAGAGGCTTCTCTGCATGCCTCTCCCTTCTTAATGCCCCCGCTCTTGGTACTAGCTATCCCAGGGGCGGGGGTTATCTTTTTGCCCAGCTACGCCACGAATAAGTACACAATCACTGGAGACTGATTTGACAGGGTGTGGCAGTGTGTGATAGGCTTGAAATATCTTGAAAGGAGACTCAATGACAACTCAGACAAAACCAATATGCCCTAAATGCGAAAGCCACAACGTCCAGTTCCGTAAGTCGGACCAGACGCTATGGTGTCGCCGGTGCGGAGCAGAGTGGCCTAGACCGAGAGACGCCTAATGCCCCTACTAGAGATTCAAGGGGGACATCTATCTGACCGCGTACATCCTGGATCAGTAGCCCGATGGCAGGGTTCGCCTGTGGAGTGGCACTCACGGTATCTGCTATACCTCGACACACTGGAGTATGAAAAGCAGTTTGACCTCCTCTACAACAATGCCGTCTTGCTGTCTCAGCAGGTAAACGAAATACATCGCACTGTAGGAGCAATGGCTAGGCTACAGGCATCAGCGCCAAGGCACAGAGTAGGCCCACCCTCCGTCAGTGAGCAATACACAGGAGAACTCAGTGGTTGATGTTCGACTAGACGGAGAAAAAGTCCTAGCAACCAGACCCATCGAGAATGGTACGGGCGATACCAGCTTTCATTTCTTGGCTGAAAACATATACCGTACGCCAACAGGAATACACGCCCGGATAACCCTCGGCCTCGACACGACCATACTGGCGTGGAGTGTCTTTAATATCGAGAGAGACGAAGATCGAACGAAAATCGGCAACAAGGCATTTACCCTACTCCCTCAACCACTGAAGTTAGCCTATCCCAAAGATTACTTGAAACACGAACTAGACCTGTTCTGCCTCCAACTCTGGGATGTTTACCAGGGATACTATGCCATCGAGGACATGGCGGGGAGGGTCAACTGGGACGGGATAGACTACTACCTCAAACCATATCTCCCCAAGGACTCCGGGACTATCCTCTTTGGTCCACCAGGGCGAGGCAAGAGTTACATGGTTCTCATCATGGCGGTGAGTATGGACTCAGGGGAGTCTGCATGGTGGGATGTGGGAACGCCGACTAAGGTGCTGTTCGTGAATTTGGAGCGGTCTGCTAGGTCGATGCGCCACCGTCTAGGCAGGGTTAACCTGGCACTAGGATACCCCGAAGACCGTAGTATCCCGATGCTCAACGCCCGCGGACACACACTGGGAGATGTTAAAGAAGCGATAAAGAGGTCTGTCGGAGAGACGGGGATTGAAGTAGTTTTGCTGGACTCCATTAGCAGAGCAGGGATGGGCGACCTTACCGCGAATGATAAGGTCAACGGCATCTGCGACACACTCAACAATTTGTGCCCTACCTGGATGGCAATAGGCCACTCACCAAGGGGGGACGACTCTCATCTCTTTGGTGGCATTCACTTCGATGCTGCCGCTGATGTGATGGTAAGGTTATCCTCAGAACGACAGGCCAATTCCCTCGGCATAGGCTTGGACATCACTAAGGGCAACGACCTACCCGACTATCCAACCGAGTACCTAGCCTTGGATTTCGATGGGGAAATTGGGTTGACCAACATCCGCCACCCAAAGAGCAATGAGTTTATTGACCTCACTTTGTCAAAAGGCATCAAGCCGATAGAGCGTATCATAGACTACCTTAGAGAAACTGGCAGTGCAGATGCTTCTGAGATAGCCGAGCACACTAACCTGGATAGACCCAATGTGTATCGCTATGTTAAAAGTGATACGTTTATGACACACAAAGAGGGTAGAAAAACACTCTATTCTCTACGCTCAGATAGGCAGGATAATAATTAGTGTATCAACACTGATACATGTATGATACACAGACCCTATAAGTGTATCAGTGTATCAAAATACACTTAATATAGGGGGATGATACATGATACACAAAGAAGGGAGAGAGTGATGGGAGTGGTTTGGTTTGCAGTAGGGGTGATTGTTGGCATTGGCGCACGGGAAGTCGTAACCTACATCGAGAAGGGTAGGAAGTAATGAATAAGACCGCCAAGGTAGACCTGAAGGCAGTGCAGGAGATCATGGGAGACCGCGCGTATACAGGCAAGGAACTGTGTGCCATGTTCGGGTTCTCCCTGAAGACCAACATCTTTGACACCAAGCTCTCAAGATACTTGGAAGAGGTTGACCGATGCCCCAAGAGGTACAAGGCAAAGTGATAAACCTTTTCATCGCAGGTGTCCCTCAACCCAAAGGCTCATCCAGGGCTTTCATGGCTCACGGCAGACCCATCATCACTTCAACCAACAAGAACCTCAAATCGTGGGAAGGGATAGTCCGCAATGCCCTCGGTATGGCCTCTGTAGACCTCATTAAGGGGCCTGTAACCGTTTCCCTGTGGTTTACCTTGCCCCAGCCTCAAACAAGGGCAGCGAAGCCTCGTAGCGCAGACCCGCGTAAGCGGATCCCTGTCCCTGATACCAAGCCCGACCTGGACAAGTTGGTACGGGGAACACTGGATGCGTTGAATAAGGTAGCCTTTGAGGACGATGCCAGGGTGGTGCAGTTGGACGCTTTCAAGAAGTACGGCGATAGGGTTGGAGTCCAGATTCGTGTGGAAGAACTAAAGGAGAACGCGGTTACATGAGATTTGTTGAACTGTTCGCAGGCATAGGTGGCTTTCGACTCGGCTTAGAGCGTCAAGGTCACGAATGTGTATGGTCGAGTGAGTGGCTAAAAAGACCACGGGGGATTTACGAACACAATTTTGGAGAGAAGCCAGATGAAAGAG